>ENA-OPYT01000525-OPYT01000525.1-human-gut-metagenome-genome-assembly--contig:-NODE-525-length-11766-cov-1.761492_pt1 | contig 11766 bp, 12 predicted proteins | sample MGYA00242636_ERZ504480 | MGnify/ENA primary metagenome ERZ504480 (study PRJEB26092, sample SAMD00036228) | human gut metagenome | host: Homo sapiens | study: EMG produced TPA metagenomics assembly of...
ATTCGCGAAGCCGGAGTTGGTTGCATCGAAAGGTGAAACCATATTTCACCATACCTGAAGCAAAATGCTCGGAGGGTTCTGTTATAATGGTTTGACAAGGAGGTGTAGCATGTATAGCATATCGGAATATGCAGGCTTACTGGTCAAGCAGGCCCGAGAGGAGAAGCAATGGGATCAGCAGTATCTGGCTGACGAGCTGGATATTGATATCCGCACGCTCAAGAAAATAGAAGCAGGAAAATCAGACATACCGTTTGACATACTGAGCAATCTGATCCATCTGCTTGAAATCTCACCAAAAATCCTGTTCTATGCGGAGCGCACAGAAACCGGCGTGGAGATGGATAAGATATTTCGTCAGCTGATGCGCTTTTTCTCCGGACAATATCCAGATGATCTGCGATTCAGCCCATTACATCCGGGCCTGGAAGGATGCCAACGGTGATGACTACCCTTTGGAACAATAAAGCATGACTGTTAAGAGAGATCCCTGCGCCGGAGAATACCAGCGCAGGGATTTCATTTCACTTACCACTTGCTCATGATCTTACCATACATCTGCAGCTTTTCATCTTCGTAGCGCTGTACGATCAGCATAACATTCTCGCCCACCATGAAGTCGGCGTCCTCATGCTGATAGGAGTAGTTGCACATACAGACCACACCATCGGGCAGGTTGCAGAACACGCCGCCACCGTATTTGCCGGAGATCACCGCAAGGCGGCGGGAACCGACGGGGTGGCGCTGCTCCGCACCGAAGAAGGGATTGACCTCCGTCTCCTTGATGGAGATCTCCAGCTTATCGTTATCCGGGTCAAATACCTTCACGATGCAGTCGATCTCCATGCCGGGGTGGTATTCATTGCGCAGGTCTGGGATAGACGCATAGCGCATCTCTCGCTGGGTGATATCAAGATCGTGGCCGTAGCAGTCCACAAGGCATCGCCTGGGGCCAACAGCCAGCATCCGGCACTTGACGCGGGCTCCGATGCGGTGCAGATCCTCCCGGTGGGCAAAGAAATACCGCTGGCTGCGATTGGCAAGCCGGCGGGAACCAATGGCGAAGCCGCCTTCACGCTCCACCTTGATGATGATAAGATCCACTGTTGCGCCAACCATGTTCTGCAGCACGTAGTCCGGACGCTCCTCGCCTTCCTCCCACATTTCAGAAGCAGGGATCACGATGCGCACTCGATACGGCACCACGATGGCGCAGTACATGGTCTTCTTTTCTCGCTGCTCGGTTTTGGGATTCCAGACATAGACGGAAAGCGGGTCCACGCCGATGATCGTGGCGGTGATGGCGCTGCGGCCACGATAAGAGGCGTAGATGGTGTTCCATTCCTGCCGCTCCTCCTGGGTCAGATGGCGGTCCAGCTCGTGGAACTTCAGCTCAAAGAACTTCTGTCGGTCACTCTTGGAGGACTTGATCGGCGCAGGCGTTTCAGATTCCGGTGCAGAGGTCTCTGTTCCTCCTGAAAGCCCCAGTCGCTTTCTTCAGCAGAAGGTGCGCTAGGCGGCATCTCTGCCTTCTCCAGCGCATCAACGCCGTATTTTTCAGAAGGCTCCGGCTCCTTGACAGGCTCCCGCATCTGAGCGGGCACCGGGGTCTCATCTGCGCCGGCCTCCTCTGCGGTTGGCATTTCCAGGGAGAGAGGGGCAGACTGTACGGCATCTGCTGTGGGCTCACTCACGGACGTATTGCCGGGCGGCATACCGTCCTCGGTCGGAGGGACAACCTGCGCAGCAGGCTCCTCTGCGGCAGTGGTCACGTTGACTTCTTCCTCGGGGGTAGTCTTTTTTCTTGCCATGTTAGTTTACCTCCTGATCTTGACTTCTTTCAGACTCCGAAGAGCCATAAAAGCGGTGTGTGCCGTCCTGCTGACGGTGGGCAAAGAAATGGTGTTTGGGCAAGTTGATGCTGCCCATATCCACGCAGTCGGTGATCCAGATGATCCGTTCCCCCTTCATGCGGGGCGCTGCGGCAATGCGGCCGGGAATGTCCAGCCATGTGACGCTGAACAGCAATCCAAGCATTTCGCCGTCCCCTCCAAAACGGAGAAGACAGGGCTCCAAAAGCCGGTCCTGAGAGTAGAAAATAGGGGTATTCTCAGTAAGTTCCAGCATGACGTCGATGGCTTCTAGGTAATGCTCTGAGATCTCCCGCTGCCCGTAGGTTATTAAATCCTTTTTCAGAAAGACAAAGTTGCTGGCCATGCGAAGCTGGCGCAGCATGACATTCAGCCGATGCTCCCCAATTTCAATACCCAGCGGCCCAAAATGGGCCTGCATCATAGCATGGAGCTGCCGCACACGCAGGTACTTGAGCTGCTTGAGGACTTCAACGATGTATTTTTGCTGATTGGTCAGTATCATGTTTCATCACCTCCCTTCAGGCCGTTGCGCAGATAGCATTGAGGTACGGGTCGATTATCAGGTCACTTTCGCTTTGCCGCAATGCAGTTGAACAGCACCGCCATGGTGTAGGCCGTGCTGTTTTCACAGCCCGGTCCTGGTTTGAGTGCAGCTTGCTCTCCACCTCCCGCAGGATCATACTGTCCAGCCGCTTGAGCTTGGCCCGGACACGGCATTGGGGCAGCGTGGCATTGCCAATGCGGAAGCTGTCGGCATAAAAAAGCCGCTCAATGGCGTTTTCAAACACCAGAGCGGTCTCAGGCTCAAAGCAGTAAAGCTCACAGCCGTCCAAAATATCCAAAAGTTCCTCTTCAATTTCTTCGTCGGTCCGTCCGTCGCGCGAACGCGCGCTGACAGACTGACTGACTTCAATATGACTCAGATCAGTATCTCTTTTTTCTTTCTTACTGGCGTCGGTTTCTGCGGTTCTGGAGGCACAGGATCTGCGGCTCTTGAATCGCAGTTTCCGTGGTTCTTGGACTGCGGATTCTGCGGTTCTTGATTTGCCGCAGGAGTATCCGCAGCGGCAAGACCCTCAAAATCTGCGGTTCTTGAACCGCAATCCGATTTCTCTTCCGGGAGTTCAAAAGGAGCACAGGAGTAGTCGGGATCTTCCATGGGCGTCACGCGGGCGAGATAGATCTGGTTGGCATCACCACGGCCGCAGCGCTTTTCCCATACCAATTTCAGTTCCACCAGCTTTTTGAAGGCCGCGGTGACCCGCTGCTCACAGATGCGAAGTTCTTTGGCAAGGGCTTTGCGGGGGAAGATCACAAAGACCTCTCCGTGCTCATTGATCCATCCGTTCCTGCGGGAGAGCTGGAAGCGATTTAAGAGGAATGTATAGGCGACCTTGGCATCCAGGCTCATTTCACAGTAACGGGGATCAGAGAACAGCCAGCGGGGCATCTGCATGTGGTAAATGTTCTGCACATCGGTTTGGCACATCAACTGAAACGACGGCCGCTCTTTCATTTTCGCTGCCCTCATAATGGGCACCTCCTTTTTATGTGGCGTGGAACTCATTGACTTTTTCGGCGCTTCCCTTTAGAATAGATCATCGGTGATATAGTGATGGATGAGAAAGAATTACAGATCGAAACCCCGGAGGAACAGGACAACGAGCCTCTTCTGGGACAAATCAGTTTTGAAGAATTGCTTGCAGAAATACGACTTTAACAGGAGGCCAATACTGTCTCCTGTTTTTATATGCCCCGGCCGGGCGGGATGCGGCTGGGATCGTCCATCTCCTCCAGTTCCGGGTCATCACTGCTGATTATGGCGCTGCGGGTCATTTCCACCAGTCCAATGGACTCCGGGGTTGCGTTTTTCATGGATGGAATGTCGTAAATACAGGTGTTGCCAGTTTCCTGTCTTTGCGGTACAGACGGCTTTCCCGCCACGGGAGGGTCAGCTGCCTGTCGGGCTGCTCCATGGGCATCGGGGGTTCCGGGTAGATTGCTGCAGATTCGGCGGTGACTCCGTTTCCTCCATGTCGCTGCGTTTTCCGGCGCACGTCTTTGCCTCTCTGCTTCCTCGCGGCTTTTCCATTCAGGCTCATAATCGAATACACTGCACTTTCTCAGCTGTTTGTACTCCGGCAATTCCTCCAGCATGATCTTATAGAGATGAGCCGGCTTGTAGTGGTTGAACATGACCACACACTTATACCGGTCCAGCCGCAGGAACTCATCCGCCTGCAGCAGGTCACGCTGGGTATTGCTTCGCGTTTGGGAATACGGCCGGGTAGAACTGTAGACAGGAGAAAACAACGGCATCAGCGGAAACTGGTTGTTGGTGACGGAGATGGTAACCTTGCCGCACTTCTCTGCGAAGTATTTGGCGCTGGTCAGATCGTTGCAGCCCATATAGATGGTTCGGTCAAAGGCGTTGAGCTGATTTTCCCATTCCGTACCGGGATACTTTTCCTTCCATTGGGACAGGGACTGCACCGCAAGCTGCACCGACATATTAAAGCCACGAATGGAGTTGAACACATCGGAGATGCCCTCCATGTAACCGATGTTCAGGTACTCCTCCAAACAGAAGTTGGTGAGAACAGGCAATCGGCCACCATGCAATCGGGCATAGTCGGAAAGTCGGGGGAAGGTCAGCGAGAAGAACAAAGAGCTGAGAAAGCGATAGGTGCTGTCCTGCGCGGAGATGATGACGAAGTAAGCACAGGGTTTCTGCCCGGGCAGCAATAGGTCAACATCATGGTTGCGAGTGATCTTATCCACCAACGGGTCCTGAAAGATGGCAAGCCGGTTGCCCAGGCCGATGATGATATTGCCCCAGAGGTTTTCGCGGGCCTTCAGGAACAGACCGTGTGGCCCCTTGGCAGGATGCTCCGGCGGCAGCTCTGCCAGAATGCGGTTAATCTCGTTACACTTTTATAGGCCAGGATCTTATAGACATCGCCAAGGCTGCGCTGCTCGATGGGGAGCAGATTGCCCCGGGCGTCCTTCAGGTTGCAGACATAGTGGATGAGCGCCATGAGCAGATTCAGCTCAGCACGGCTCCAGAAGTCGTCTGCTTCATTGGGACCGGAGGTATTCTGGATGATGGTGTTGGCCACCGTGCTCACAAGGTTTGGGTTGGTGTCCAGACCGGCCAGACAGTTCCATCCATCCGAATGGGCCATATCTAGGAAGTTGACTGCCTTGACGTAAAAGCCTTTTTCCCGAAAATACGGCGCAAGCATTTCAAACAGCTCGCCCTTTGGGTCTGTGGCAATGACCGACTCCAGATGGGCCTGTGCGCTGTCACCGCCGCCCTGCGACAGGCCCCGGCAGCTTCTCTGTGCGCAGCCCATGAGGAAGGGTATGATAAAACCCCTGGACTTGTAAGAGCCGGGGGCACCGATACACAGAATGTTATTGTTCTCACCGGGCTTCATACGGTGAGCCACATAAGTCGAGTATTTGTCCGGGTCATCCGGGTGATCCTTGATGCGGCCAAGCAGCATACCAGTGACTTCCTGGGCATTGCCAAGCTCCAAATGTGCTGCCAGCTCCTTTTTGGTACTGAAACCGGAGGTGCCGTGGGTGCCGTCCGGCAGGATATCAAATCCACGGGGATCCCGGGTGAACTTATAGCCGGAAAACTAGCTGTATCCCTTCTTTGTGATCAGACACACCATAAGGATTTATAAACGCGGAAAACTCCAAGGCCGAAAGGCGTAAATACAACGAACAGATTTTTGAACGGGTTGAACACCCAGATGCTCTCGATCACTTCGCCGGTGGTATTGAACACCGACTGCTTTCCAAGCTTCAGGGAGTTGAGCAGCATTCCATAGAGATACCATCCAAGAAGGCCCAGCACCGCATAGAGCGGAACCCGGGCCTTGTTTCGTTCATACCAGCGGCCGCCTCTATTTGCGAGGCGATCCTCCAGTTTTTTCCAGCAGTTTGGATAAGCGGAGCATCGACCACATCTCCTTTCCCCCGTCAGGTATTGTGTGCGAGGGGGCTTGTAGAGCGATGGTGGCCTGTCCAGCAGTTTCGCCAGAACGCCTTCTGTTACGGTGTAGACCTTGGCACGTCCGGTATCCTTGTAACGGGACAGGAGTATGGCATCACCCTGACCGTGCAAGGCTGCCAGAAGAATCGGCTGACACCCCCTTGCTTTTGCAATTTTAATGGCGGCGTCGATCCGCCGCAGGTTCATGTCCACTCCAATGACAAAGGGGCTTCCGTTGAATAGCCCATCCCACGCCGGTACATCCTCCGGTGGAGGCTGGTAGGCGTCTTTGAGCATAAGTCTCGCCAGTTTCTCCCGGTAGTTCGGCACCGACATGATCTGGAGCTGCAGAGATCCCGTTTTATCACAGGAGAGTAGATGAATCGGGTCGGTCAGGCCGCAGTAGGCTTCTCCGTAGCGGATCAGCTTGGTGTCCTTTTTTTGCATTGCGCACCTTCAGTTCTTCGATCACATCGGCATAGGTTGACCCAGCGAAGATAAAGGCCCGTTGGGTACCCTTGCCGAAGTTGGTGTGGTTATGGAAGGCTGCCAGTTCATCGTTGACCGCCATTCGACCGATGCCCGGGCAAACATAATGGGTCGAGTAATAAACACCGCCCAGATGCGCAATGGCCCCTGCTCGTGAACTGCCCCACGGATTGCGGCCTCTCCCTCGTGTAATTGCAGTGAGAAACAAAGAAGCGCGGCCGGCCATACCGCTTGCCGTTGTGGTAAATGTATCAACGCCGGCAAAGTAGGCTGTTAAAACAATCTGGGATAGACGGATACGTCGCTCGATGATTTCCTCACGATAAGAGATCGTCAGGTTGGGTACCGCACCTTCTAACACCACGTAGAGAAACGCCTTGCCGTTCGCTGTAATCGTCAGAGTGTTGCTCTTTTCGTGCAATTTGATAAGTCCCAGAGCAATCAGGTTTGCCCGTTCCGTTTCAGTGGAGATGCTGTTCAAATCATCAGGCCTTATATTCTGACACCAGTAGAGCAGGCGCAGAATATCTATATCTCTCACGCTGAAGAGCACACCAAGAACACCCCCTTCCCGGATTCCTGCGAACGCCGAAATCGCCCTTGCGCCGCTTCCGGCGCAAGAACAATTTCGGCGTCTTTCGCCGCCTCTATGTGAGGGCAACCTTATGCCCCACATAGTAGTAAGGTCGGTATGCGATTTTTTCAGCTATAGCCGCTCTGAAAAAACAGTAATTTCAAGGCTTTGAGGGGCCTCGACACCCATAAGGTGGTCATCATAAAAATAACTGCCAAAACGGGGCAGAATTGAGGGCGCACCTTATGGGTGTTTTTGCAACTTTTTTGCCCACTTAGGCTATCAGCACCATCGTCCAGAATAAAAGCTTCCAGGGGCATAATCGCTGGAATGTGCGGCAAAGAAATCGTGGGCGTCGGCCTGATGGAGAACGGTAATATGGCAGCACTCCTGATCCGTGACCTTTGTGGAAAAGAGGGCAACGGCGAGTGTGTGCTGGTCATCATCCGGGATCAGCCTGCCCTTAATGGCGTTGCTGACTGCCTTCCACCCCTTGTTGTCCTGATCGAAAATGTGGCGTCCTTCTATGGATGTGTGCTCATCAATGACCAGCAGAGCCCGGCGGTAAAAGGGCAGTTCCTTTCCGCACGCCTCATAACCATCCAAGAGACGGCTGATGGTATCGCTTAGCCAGTTAGGACTCTGATACCGGCAGTGCGGCAAGAGTGTGTTCAGAGTAATGTGGAGCCAGCCATAGCCGAACTCCTCCACGCTTCCGGTCACATCCATAGCAGGCAAAAAACTCTTTTTGGCAAAGCCTCCAACCCCCGGCGAATACTGCTCACACAGCTGGCGCAGTTCCAGTGCAGAGCGTTCAAACTGCTCCATGGTCTGCTCCAACGTTTTCTGTAGCTTATTGGGATTCATCCGGCCGCCATTGGCCAGCGCTACCAGAGAGCCGGTCTGACTGAAGGCGTTTCCCACCAGTTCCTGAATACGGGTCATGTCCTGTTTTATCTCATTCATCAGACGCCTCCATTCGTTTTACACGCAGGTCTGTGGGCGAGGTGGTGATGGCTTCGTACTCTTTTGGGGTGGTATGGAATGCCACCGGCACATGATTGTAACCGATACAAAGAAGCCCCTCACCGCGTCGGAAGCGGGTGATCTGGCGCACCTCATCCTCGGACAGATTAAGCTTATCCTGAATGAGCCGTGCCTCCTGTTCCTCCATCTGCATGACCAGTTTAATGCGGCTGGCGTCAAGGATGCCCTTGCCGTAGCTGCCGCCCTCAAGGCCGAACAGATCCTGCATTCCTTGCGTGCTTGTCACCGCGATACCACCAAGGCCACGTATGGTCTTCACCATTTCCAGCACAAAGCCCGCCGCCTGTGGATTGGCCGTAGCTCCCACAAGGCTCCACAGCTCGTCTGCCAGCAGTGCGGAGAGGTCTGTCTCACAGTTCATAATCAGATCGTAAGCAATGCTGGTGGCCCAGAAAGTACCGTCCGCGATCATGTCATCAGGCATACCGGACAGGTCGAGGACGATGTATTTGTTGTCCAGATCAATGTCGTTCCGGGACGCCATAGCCGATGCAGAACCACTCACATAACGGGAGAGCACCACGGCCAGATGCCGGGTATCCGGGTCCTGATAGAGAACTTCGTACCAGTCTGAGATGATAGGCATTTTACGGAAATTGCCGTCCTCATCCACGATGGTACTGTTGTCAAAGGTGATGCCGTAGCGGCTGTAGACCTCCACCAGAGAGGAGTCCAGACGGCTCTTATCCTCTTCGCCCAGATCTTTTTTCTTCAATGAGAACCAGATGATAAGCTGAGCGATCTTGTCAGCCAGCACAGAATCGTCACGGGCGGCGATGTTTTTGAGCTTGGCGTAGGAGTCCAGAGACTTTCTCCGAATGGCCATGAGGTTGGGACAGTCCTTGGAGGACGGGGACATTCTCAGATACAGGCCGCCCAGCTTTTCACACAGGGGACGGAACTCATGACCTTTTTTCGGAGCTATGATGATGACCCGCTTGCCCTGCTGCCGGAGCCGGCCGCCAAGACACTGGAGCGTCACCGTCTTGCCCGCGCCGTAGAGCCTCCGATCCACCAGTTTCCGTTGGTGTATTTGTAGTCATCGTAGGGATCCAGAAAGACCGGAGATCGGTTGTAGAGGTTCAGACCGAGGAAGATACCGTTGTGGTCACTCAGCTCGTAGGAGGCAAAGGGAAAGGCCGCAGCAACGCCCGAAGTCAGGGCATTGCGCCGGGCCTTGCGCTCAATGTCGGGATCAAGAGCCAGGATTGGCAGCGAAGAAAGGAACGCCTGCTCGTTTTTGTAGTCACAGCGCCGCGCGATCATATCGACGGATACGCACAGCTTTTCTACCTCCGTGACCCGCTGTTCCAGCGTTTCCGGATCAGGGGCAGTTACCTCGATCAGGGTGTGCATATAGTAGAAATCCTCGCCCTGACGGTTCATCACATCCTTCAGGTAAAGGCCGGAACTGATGGCGCTGTCCAGTTCCTCGTAGTCCTGGCGGGTATCGCCCACATCCCGCATACGGGAGCGGTTGACCATGGTAGTTTGCGAGATTTTGGATAGGATTTTTTCTTTTGACTGCCGCTTAACAAGAAAGCTCATATTGACGCCTTCTCCGGCCTCCACCAGAGGCGCAAGCCAGCAGGAGCCAACCGTGGTGGTATATCCGTACCCCGTGACATAGAGGTAGGTATGAAAAACACCGTCCACTACGATATAGTCACGGCTTTTGGTGTCCACGGTGGTCGGAGACAGAATATCCAGAATGGTGGTAGAGCCGGCTTCCAGTTCTGTAGGATCCGGTTTTTCTTCACCAAAGATCAGCGTTTTCAAAAGGGGCATATAAAAGAACATATAAATTACACCAATCCAGAGCAGAGCAAAGAGGCCCCTGTTTTGCTTTAATACCACATACCCCTCTTTCATATCCTGTAAAAACTGTTGTCTTTTCGTTTCTGGACATAGTTCAGGCGTTGGTATGGACGAAATCGCAACAGTCACACAGGCAAGGATTGCACCCACAATATCTAACAATATAATTGCATTAAGAGGCCAAACAGCATATAAAAACGCTGCGGCAGCTGGACTGATAATCGCACTTACTGCTTGCATGGTCTGCGTGTAACCAGCGCATTTTGTAAGTTCCTCTTTTGGCACAATCATAGGTGTTGCTGCGCTGAATGCTGGAGAATGAAAAGCAGTTCCCGCACTTCGGATTAACAGGACAACCATAATAGACCATACGGGCAATTCCATGTAAAACGCCACCAGCGCCAGAATACCGCCAGCGGCGGCAATTATCAAATCCGCACCAATCATTACGCTTTTACGGCTGTGCCGGTCAACAAAAGCACCTGCAAACGGGCCTAAACAGGCTTGCGGCAAAAATCCAATCAGTGTTGCCGCCGTCAATATGATTGCAGAATTAGTTTTCGCAACCAAATAAAAGATAATGGCCATTTGCAAAATACCGCTGCTAATAAAGGATATTGCTTGTCCGGCAAGAAGTGTAAAATAAGTTTTTCTCCATGAATTGTTGTTTTGGGTCATAATGCGAACCTCCTTTTTTATTGCATTGTTCCTTTGTTTCTGCAATAAAAAGCAGGCGTTGTCCCACAGAGAGGGCAGACGCCTGCATAACAACAAAGCACGAAAAAACACCACGATACAGTTCAAAGACTGCTCGTGTCAAACCTACGTGTTCCTTTGCATACGCACGCAAAAAAAGGCCCACCATCATGTGGAAAGGTACTTCTACTTTTTATTGCTTATTAGCGTACACAAATTAACACACGTAAGCCTCCTTCCAATCTCAAACTGTCGCACAGTATAACACACATCCGATAGACTTGTCAACCATTTTTAACCTTGTTTTCCATCTTGTTTTTCCATCTCTTACGGGCAGTAGCAAAGCCAGGCGAGCCAGTCAACGGTCAAGATGAACGGCGCTTTCAGCGCCGCCGTTGACAGTCTCGCCCGTCTTTGCTAATGGGTAATCAAGGCGGGAAAGCCATTTTAGGGCTTTCCCGCCCATTTCAATTTTGGGAGAAGAAAGGCCCCAAAATGAACGAGTGCGGCCAAACACTTTTAGGGATTGGCCACCTTGTCCACCCATCCAGCGGGGCGGCGGGGAACGGTCAAGGCCGGGCGTCAGCCCATTCATTTCAGCCTTGACGGTTTCCTGCCGTCCTGCTACTTTTCCCGGAGTGTGGCCACACATCTGGTCACGGTGTCCAGAGCTTTGGGACTTTTTGTCCCATAGGCCGGGGGCGGAGGACGAGGGACGGGGGCTTTCATAATACGCCCTGTCTGCTGCTGAAATCAGCCCTTTGTTTCCGGCTTACCAGCCCCAAACAAAGCCCTGCTTTCCTGCCGCGTCAAATGCCCTTGCCCTCCCCGGCGGCAACGGTATTTTCAGGGCAACGCCGACAGAGCGTATAACACACTACACTTTGCTCCGCAAAGTCGTGTGCCAAATGGGGCGCTGCCCCCCTTTGGAAAACCCCCGCAACAAACAGGTGCTATGCACCCAGCCGGGAGCATAGCGCCGTTTGTTGTCAGCAGCCCGTTTCACGGTCTGCGTGTAGTTCCTTGTAAACTGACCTAAACCGGAGGATTCGGATTTTTCGCCTGTAAATCCTTCAGCAAATAACCTGCCGTCCAAACGCATTGATTTTCCGACCAGAGAATAATATAATTTTCGGGTCGATTGTAAAATGAAGTTGGACACCTAAGAAAAAATCCATAGTGATTTTCCCCACATGGTAGAATGAAGTTTGCACACAACTTCTTCCAAGGGAGGGCAATCACTATGGACTGCCAAGATTATA
>ENA-OPYT01000526-OPYT01000526.1-human-gut-metagenome-genome-assembly--contig:-NODE-526-length-11764-cov-9.350778_pt1 | contig 11764 bp, 9 predicted proteins | sample MGYA00242636_ERZ504480 | MGnify/ENA primary metagenome ERZ504480 (study PRJEB26092, sample SAMD00036228) | human gut metagenome | host: Homo sapiens | study: EMG produced TPA metagenomics assembly of...
TTTTTCAAAACACCTGGTGTTTTGATTGGGGGGCTGAGATACCGGTCCTTTAGGAGTTGGCGGGATTTTTTGAAGTTTCGCCTTTTGTCGTTTTCAAAAATTGAAAAAAGTCCCGTTTTATAATTAGTTATAAGAGAATACTTAGTTATTATATATAAGGAATCGTCATAGCAAAAGGTCAAGAGGTGGTGATTTGCTGTTGCAATGTATTGGTATTCACTGTTTTATTGATCGTTTGCAAATGGACATAGCTATCAATAAAACAATGAATACCAATAAAAATCGTTTTAGCAGTCATTTTAATCGACTCTAATCGACTCTAATCGACTTTGCTTTTTTATGGTTTCGTATCTTTGTCGGGTGAATCGGTTCGGTATCTATATGTTGATCCGTTCTATCTCTTCCAACCAAAGTCGCGACACCGCATCGCTCGGCATACGCCAGTCACCACGTGGCGAGAGGCTGACGGAGCCGACCTTGGGGCCGTCTGGCAGGCAACTGCGTTTGAATTGTTGTTGGAAGAAGCGGCGGAAGAAGGTGTAGAGCCATTTCTTGACCGTTGCATTGTCGTAGATGCCTGCGAAGGCTTTTTGCGCTAAGAAATAAATCTTGGACGGATGGGAACCGAAACGCAGGAAATGGTAGAGGAAGAAGTCGTGCAGTTCGTACGGGCCGACCAAGTCCTCTGTCTTTTGCTTGATGTTGCCGTTCTCGTCTGCCGGGATCAGTTCGGGGCTGATCGGCGTGTCGACGATATCCAGCAAGGTGAGGCGGGAGGCATCGTCCACCTTGTGATTGGCAACCCATTCGACCAGGTATTTGACCAATGTTTTCGGGATGCTGCCGTTCACGCCGTACATCGACATATGGTCGCCGTTGTAGGTCGCCCAGCCGAGTGCCAGTTCGGAGAGGTCGCCGGTTCCGATCACGAGGCCGTTCTTCTGGTTGGCGACATCCATCAGCAGTTGGGTCCGTTCGCGTGCCTGGCTGTTTTCGTAGGTCACGTCATGGACGGACGGATCATGGTCGATGTCGCGGAAATGTTGAAGGCAGGCTTCCTTGATCGGGATCTCTTTCAGTGTGACGCCGAGGGAGCGGATGAGGTCGCAAGCGTTAGTATAGGTGCGGTCGGTCGTACCGAAGCCGGGCATCGTGATGCCGATGATCTGCCCCCGTGGCATCTTCAGAGCGTCGAACGTCATGACGGTCACGAGCAGAGCCAGGGTGGAGTCCAGCCCGCCTGAAATACCGACGACAGCCGTTTGAGCATGTGCATGGACGAGTCGTTTGGCAAGGCCGGCTACCTGTATGTGGAATATTTCTTCACAGCGTTCCTTCAAAGCCTCTCCGGAGGGAGTGAACGGATGCGGATCGACCGGACGCGTCAGGCTGAATCCGTCCGAAATCCGGACTTGGAAGTCTACAACCTGTGCCTTTTCCTTCGGTAGACCGGATGTGCCATACATGAAGCTGGTGTTGACTTGCCGGTCGTTCTGCAAAGTCTCTATGTCGATCTCGCTGATGACAAGCTGTTCTTCCATCGTGAAACGGGGAGATTCGGCAAGCAGGTTGCCGTTCTCGGCTATGATCCCGTTACCGGCAAAGACGAGGTCGGTGCTCGATTCGCCGAAGCCGGAAGAGGCGTAGACATAGCCTGCCATGCAACGGGCGGATTGCTGGCAGATCAGCGAACGCAGGTAGGCGTGCTTGCCGATCAGCTCGTTGCTGGCGGAGAGGTTGAAGATGATGTTGGCTCCTTCCATCGCCAGCAGGGAACTGGGGGGGACGGGAACCCATAGGTCTTCGCATATCTCGATGCCGGCAGTCAGCCGTCCCGAACGGAACAGCAGGTGGCTGCCCATCGGATATTCTTCTTCCCCGATGGAAATTGTCGATTCCCGAAGTTCCGTGGCAGATGTGAACCAGCGTTGTTCCTGAAACTCTTTATAGTTGGGCAAATATGTTTTGGGGACGACACCCCGTATGGCTCCTTTCTGGAAGACAACGGCGGCATTGATCAGCCGGTTTTCCGTCCGTAGCGGAACGCCGACGATGGTCAGGATATCCAGGTCGGCCGTGTTGCTGACCAACTGGAGCAGTGCCTCTTCTGCGCCATCGAGCAACGTCTGCTGGGCGAAGAGGTCGAGGCAGGTATAGCCGGTGACGGACAGTTCCGGGAAAGCGATGATCTGCACGCCTTTTTCCGATGCTTGCCGCATCAGTCCTTCTATTTTTTCTATATTATAAAAACAATCCGCTACCTGTACAAGCGGTACGGCGGCGGCAACTTTTACAAATCCGTAGTTCATATTTGTTTATATTTGTCTTATAGTTTTTTGAGCTTGTCGGGGTTCTGACGGCAATCCCATAATAAAACGACTTGTATCGTGTGATCGTTTTCTCATGGTATAGATAATTTTATAGTAGCCTTCTACCAGAGAGCGATACTGCTTTGTCCTGTTTGCAAAGGCAGGTTCTCCATTTCTTTGATACCTTTTCCTTCGCTTAATTCTTTTTCGGCAATATCGATTTCTGCATTTGCTTCGTCTATATTGAAAGCGATAGGGGATAGAGCCACCGGCTTTTTATTTAGTATCCGTTTTGTATATTTTTCCAGCTTATCCATCACTTCCAGACTGTCTATCTCGTCCAGATAATCGCGGATAAAGTTCTGTTTCCATTGTTGTAATTCCATTGCCGTTATGACGTAAACTCCTTTCTTATTGAATTATGCTCCAAAGGTATGCAATTCCTTTGTAATAAAAAAGAAGGGGATCCATACTTCACAGCACGTTCCCCTTGCAAACACAAAACAATCAACAAAAAACTATCTGATAAATAATAGTTCCCTGTATTTCGGCAATGTCCAGATCTGGTCGTCGACAACCAGTTCTAATTTGTCGATGTGGTAGCGGATGGCTTCCAGCATCGGGACGATCTTGTCGTGGTAGGCGATTGCCTTCTCGCGTTCGCTTTCGATCTTGTTAGCGACCTTGCGGGCTTCCACCATTTCATCGACCTTCTCTTTGATGAAGTTGGTGCGGTTGGCGATGTCTTCGATGATCTCCAGGTTGCGGGACGAAAGGGCGGAAGCCTTATCGGCAGGGAAGAGGTCTTTCATCTTGTAGACGTTGTCGATCAGGGAAGTCTGGTATCTGGTGGCGGTCGGGATGATGTGGTTCATCGCCAGGTCACCGAGTACGCGAGCTTCGATCTGGATTTTCTTCGTATAGGTTTCCCATTTGACTTCGTTACGGGCTTCCAGTTCCTTGCGTGTCATGACGCCGGTGGATTCGAACATCCGGACGCTGCTTTCTTTCAGATAGTTGTCGAAGATCACCGGCACGCTTGTCTCGCAGTCCAGGCCACGACGGGCTGCTTCGGCTTTCCATTCGTCACTGTAGCCGTTGCCGTCAAAATGGATCGCCTTGCATTCCTTGATGTCTTTACGTAGTACTTCGAGGATGGCGGCGAATGTCTCCTTGCCATCGGCAATTTTTGCATCGACCTCGGTTTTGAATGTCTTCAACTGTTCGGCTACGGCAGCATTCAGGGCGAGCATGGCGGAAGCGCAGTTGGCCTCGGAGCCTACGGCACGAAATTCGAAACGGTTGCCGGTGAAGGCAAAAGGTGAGGTACGGTTACGGTCGGTATTGTCGATCAGCAGTTCGGGGATACGGGCGATGTCGAGTTTCATGCCTTGCTTGCCTGCCAGCATCAGGTCTTCCGGTTCGCTTTTTTCGAGATGTTCCAGGACTTTCGACAACTGTGTTCCGAGGAAGCTGGAGATGATTGCAGGAGGTGCTTCGTTAGCTCCTAAACGATGGGCATTGGTGGCACTCGAAATGCTGGCTTTCAGTAATCCGTTGTGGCGGTAGACAGCCATCAGTACATTGACGATGAAGGTGATGAAGCGGAGGTTTTCTTCCGGTGTCTTGCCCGGAGCCATCAGCAGGATGCCTGTGTCGGTTCCCAGTGACCAGTTGTTGTGTTTGCCGGAACCATTTATGCCTTTGAACGGTTTCTCGTGCAGCAGGACACGGAAGCCATGTTTGCGGCTGATCTTGCGCATCAGAGCCATTACAAGCAGGTTATGGTCGTTCGCCAGGTTGCATTCTTCGAAGACGGGAGCCAGCTCGAACTGGTTCGGGGCGACTTCATTGTGGCGTGTTTTCAAAGGAATGCCTAATTTGAGCGACTCGATTTCCAACTCCTTCATAAATTCCATGACACGGGTCGGGATGGCGCCGAAGTAGTGGTCTTCCAATTGCTGGTTCTTCGAACTTTCGTGTCCCATCAGCGTACGGCCTGTCAGCAACAGGTCGGGACGTGCGGCATACAGTCCTTCGTCGACTAGGAAGTATTCCTGTTCCCAGCCCAGGTAAGCGTATACTTTCTTTACATCTGGATTGAAGTAATGGCAGACGTCTGTGGCAGCCTTGTTAACGGCTTCGAGGGCTTTCAATAGCGGGGCTTTGTAGTCCAGCGATTCTCCGGTATAAGCGATGAAAACAGTCGGGATACAGAGTGTGTCACCTACGATAAAAGCGGGAGAGGAGGGGTCCCAGGCGGAATAGCCACGTGCCTCGAATGTGTTCCGGATACCGCCGTTCGGAAAACTGGATGCGTCGGGTTCCTGCTGGATCAGTAGCTTGCCAGAGAACTCTTCGACCATGCCGCCCTTGCCATCGTGTTCGACGAAAGCATCATGCTTCTCGGCTGTTCCTTCGGTCAGCGGATGGAACCAATGCGTGTAGTGGGTGGCTCCCATTCCGATCGCCCACTTCTTCATGCCGGCAGCTACGATGTCGGCTGTTTCTCGGTCGAGCGGAGCGCCGTTGTCGATGCAGTCCGTGATCCGTTCGTACGCTTTTTCAGGAAGATATTTGAACATCTTCGCCCGGTTGAATACGTTCTGCCCGAAATAGTCGGATGGACGTTCGGCCGGAGCCGGTACTTCTGCAGCCCGTTTCTTGAAGGCTGTTTCTACTACTCTGAATCTTAACTTTGACATAGATATAATGATTTGATGTGATAATTTTCCAAATTAACCTGTGGATTGGAATTCATCGACTGTTAGCTTAGAGCAACCACTTCTTCAGCCTGCTCATGGCTTCCAGCGTGTCGTCTCTGTCTCCGAAAGCGGTGAGACGGAGAAAACCCTCGCCACCGGGTCCGAACCCCACACCGGGAGTCCCTACTATATTGACTTCGTAAAGCAGTTTGTCAAAGAATTTCCAAGAAGAGAGTCCGTCCGGTGTTTTCAGCCAGATGTAAGGGGCGTTTTCGCCGCCATACACCCGCAGGCCGCAGCTCTGGAGGCTTTCCCGCATGATGCGGGCGTTGGCCATGTAATAATCGATCGTTTTCCGGACCTGCTCTTTCCCTTCCGGGCTGTAGACTGCTTCGGCTCCTCGCTGGGTGATGTAGCTCGTACCGTTGAACTTCGTGCACTGACGGCGGTTCCACATCCGGTTCAGCGGAACCCGTTCGCCTGCCAGGGTAAAGGCGTTCAACTCTTTCGGAACAATCGTGTAACCGCAGCGCACACCTGTGAAACCGGCTGTTTTGGAGAAGCTGCGGAACTCGATCGCCACCTTCTTCGCTCCCTTGATCTCGTAGATAGAGTGGGGGATATTGGGATCTTGGATATAGGCCTCGTAAGCCGAGTCGTACATGATCAGGCAATCATTGGCAAGGGCATAGTTCACCCATTTCTTCAGTTCTTCTTTCGTAAGCGTTGTCCCGGTCGGGTTGTTCGGATAGCAGAGGTAAATGATGTCTACGCGGCGGCTGGGCAGATCGGGCACGAAGTTATTGGCTTCGGTGCAGGGGATGTAGACCACGTCGCTCCATTTGCCGTTTTCCAGCGTACCGGTCCGTCCGCTCATCACGTTCGAGTCGATATATACCGGATAGACCGGGTCTGTCACACCGATACTGTTGTCGTGACGAAGCATGTCACCGATGTTTCCACAGTCGCTTTTGGCTCCGTCGCTCACGAACACTTCTCCGGGTTCGAGGAAGATGCCGCGACTGGCATAATCGTTCTTGATGATGGCATCTATCAGGAACAGATAGCCTTGTTCGGGGCCGTATCCGTGGAATGTATCCTTGCTTGCCATCTCGTCGACCGCCTTGTGCATGGCTTCGATGACGGCAGGGGCTAACGGTTGCGTCACATCGCCGATACCCATGCGGATAATTTTCTTTTTGGGATGTGTAACCTTAAAACTGTTTACTTTCTTTGCGATGTCCGAGAACAGGTAGTTGTTTTGCAGCTTCAGGAAATGTTCATTAATCAGTGCCATATTCTATCAATAGTTTTTTGTTGTGTTTATATTTCCAGTTCCCCCTCGAATACTTTGACCGCCCCGCCAGTCATATAGACGTGTCCGGAACTTTCATCCCAATGGATGGTAAGAGGGCCTCCATCCATGACGACTTTGGTTTTTCGTCCGGTTTTCCCGCGCACTGCGCTTGCTACGGCTGTCGCACAGGCTCCGGTCCCACAGGCTTGCGTAATGCCGGAACCGCGTTCCCAAACCTTCATCCGTACTTCGTCTGTACTTAGCGCCTGGACAAATTCGACATTCGTCCGGTTCGGGAACAGCGGATGGCATTCCAATAAAGGTCCGATGACCGGCAGATTTATATTCGTGATATCTTCGACAAAAATGACAAGATGCAGATTCCCCATCGAGATGACCGTTCCCGTATAAAAATAGTCTCCGGCTTCTATTTCAAGGGCTGTTTCACCTATTACCGGACGGCCCATGTCGACCGTCACTTCGGTTACCTCTTCGTGGGGACCGGAAAGTTTCCGGGTGGTCAGTTGCAACTCCTTGATGCCGGATAATGTTTCCAGCGTAATGTTTTTTTTGTTCGTCAGTCTTTTGTCATATACATATTTGCCGATACAACGGGAGGCATTTCCACACATCATGGCTTCGGAACCGTCCGCATTGAAAATACGCATGCTGAAGTCGGCGATTTTTGATGAACCGATCAGAACCAGTCCGTCCGAGCCGATCCCGGTATGGGGAGCACTCAACCTAATGGCAAGCTCTTCCGGGTTCCGGACCGGAAAAGCCATTGTATTCACGTATATGTAGTCGTTTCCGGCTCCGTGCATCTTTGTAAATCTGATTGGTTCTGTCATTTTTATCGCTATTATTTTGTTTAATATGTCTTTTTGTTTTATTGCAATGCAAATATACGACGTTTTGATATTTTTGATATGTAAATTATGTCTTAATGTATAATAATAATGTATTTATGATGAATTGTTATAAATAGAGCTGTTTTATGTTATAAATAGTAATGGGGATACTTGTTTTATCTTTGTTATTGTAAGTTGTTCTATGCGAATGGCTATCTGAGTTTATGATGAGGACTTTTGGTTTTGGAAGGATGGGAAGAAATTCTGACTGCTGATCGACACACCTCCTGAAAGATTTCATGAGGTCAAAATAAAAATTCGCTTGCTATTTGTTTTTTTGGCACGGGTTACACGAGGAAAGAATAAAAAGTCCATGTAATCCGTGCCTAAGAGAAATCATATTAGGTATTTTGATACAGTTCCTTAACCGGCATGAAAGAGGTTATTTTTGGAATATCTCCGGATATTTGTTGATGAAATAGACCGGAGTGCAACTCCAGGCATGGCAATAGCTATTGATTACGAAGAAGCCATAGGGGGAAAGGTAATCATTGTTCGGGTCATAGACTTCCCAAAAGGTATCGGCTCCCCGCTTTACCATACTACCCCAATAATCGGTAATCAGTTTGCGTGCTTCTTGCGGCATGCCGCATTGCAGAAGGGCTTCTATCACATAATGGTAAGCATAGGGGCAGCCCGGATAGCAAGCGTCGGGCATGGACATGACGGTAGCCATTGCCTTAGCCCCTTCTTTTTTGTCCAGTGTGTTGGATAGGATCATCCAAACTTGCGACAGATAGGAGATTTGTTTGTCTTTGCCGCTGACCATTACTCCTCGCTTCTTGTCATAGAAATGTTGGCGGGCAGCTTTCTTCATCTTGCCGGCTATTGTCGGCCATTCGCCGGCCTCCTTTTCTTTGCCTAACATTTTAGCCAATTCGTAGCTGTGTTGTAGGGCGAAAATCGTTAGTCCTTGCATGGAAGCCTGCCGGTCATATCCGTCTTTCCAGTCGAATACCAACCAGTATTGAGGTTTCTTGTCCATGTCATAGATCCATTCCGGTGAAAACTGGCGAAGTGCTAACTCTATCTGGCGGACAACAACAGGCCACAGGTCATTCGCTGTTTCCCTGTCCCCCGTCTCTTTCAGGTATTCCAACAATGCTACGTTATAAATGAGGCAGTAGTCCAGTGTGTGCGTGCCGTATTGCGGATGGGGTTGAGGCTTTTCGAGCAGTGTGGCATGCAGCAAGCCTTCGTCGTTGGCGAAGGCGGCGAGCAGATACAGGCAATGTTTGGTCAGTTCATGGTTCTTGAACGTATGGGCGTTTGCCAATGCTTCGAGATAGAGGTCGCCGATCCACAGGCGGCGATCCCGTTTGGGGCCGTCTTCATAGACAGTCTGCATGCATTCTTTCAGGGTATTCAAGCCTACTTTATATATATCCCGGACCAGAGGATCGGTGGTAGAGGCTAAAGCCGGTGCTTCGTTGGTGACGGAGGTTTGTGTCTTGAAGGTCAGCTTGTCGAACACGAAGTCGAAACTGCCCGATATGCCCAGCAGTTCGATTTTCAGGTAGCGTCCTGCCAGGCGGCGCGGGATCGTCATCTCGTGGGGGACGCTCATGACCGTCACGATCTCGTCCTGCACCCAGGAACGGGCCAAACCTCCCTTATAAGGTTCGAGCGGGGTGTTCAACTCTCCCGGAACTTCTGCAAAGGTGAACTTAAGCCGGACGGGTGCGTCTGCTGCTTTTAATCCGGACGGTTTGATGGAGAAAGTGAGATAGCCGGTATAATGATTGCCGAAATCCAGGGTAATGGCTGGATGCTTTTTGAACGGCTCGTTGAAGAGGATATCCGGTTGTCCGGCATCTTCCATCCGCCAGCCCTGGAATGCTTTTGTGTCCTGTACGGAACGGACGACTTTGACGGGAGAAATAGTCTGATAACTCAACTCCGGCTTGCAGGCCTCAGCTTTCCGGAGCCATTCTTTACTGTCGCTGAAATACGTGCTTTGCGCCAGGCAGGTCGATCCCCAAGCGAATAGGGTAAAGCCTGCGGTCAATAAGATTTTCTTCATTCTTTATGGGGCTTAGTAAATGGTTGCTTTGTTTGAATGATGCTTTATCGGTGAATAAAAACCGCCTTATTCCTGTGCTGGGCACAGGATCGCGTTATAACTGGCCGTAGATAATGCCTGTTCTTTTGCGATCCCGCGTCGAGCGTGGAAACAAGGCGGTTAAGTCTTCATTCGCCGATAGGTTACTTCGCGTTCTCGATGCGGAACGAGTAGCTATAGTTTTTGTTCTTTTCAATTTCATAATGTGGGCGCGGGCCTGGGCCGCAACTGCCGTTTCCAATACCACGCTGGATGCAATCGAGATTTAGAATCACTTCCGCACGGCGGATATTGTCGAGGTCATGCCCGTAAGTCAGTTCCCACAGTTCCGGATCGGTGAAGTGGAGTGCGCTGAAGTTCAGGTGGTCTTTAGATGTGATTCGGATACCTTGGTTATCGAGGCTTTTTAGCGTCAGCCAGCGTACATCGTCGCGGTTACCCATCGACTGGGCACGTACGTAGGCTTCTTCCATTCCAGTCACGGTGTTCTTGTACAGGCCGACATAGGCTGCATTTTTGCGGTCCCAATAGTTTTCAATCGGGCCGCGTCCGTACCATTCCACCTTTTCGAGTGTCGGGTTCAAGGCAATCTGGAGGCCGAGGCGAGGCAGGTTAAAGTCGTCACCAGCTTTGAAAGTCGCGTCCACATCGACTGTACCGTTTGCATAGACCGTATAGGTGATGTCGAATGGCAGTACCACCTTTTTGGCTCCGCTTCCTACGGTCGCTTCCAAGCTCGTGGTAATGGTAACCGACTTTTTGTCGGCAGCCTGTTTCCAGTCGAATGCCTGCTTTTTGACGGTGGTCGGCAGATAATCCCGTTTGTCATTGTCTATTGCTCGGAACCAATTGAAATCGAAACCTTCCTTGTTATAGATCATATCCGTTCCAGCATAACGCAAAGAAACCATCTTGCCTGTCTCCGGATTGAAAGCGATGAAGAATCCCGGAGCGCGGAAACCGATCTGCCCTTTTTCTTCTTCCACTTTCAGCGTGTCGTTGAAAGCCATGTCGACAGGAACTACCGCAATCTTTTTGGTCAGCGGATATTGCTCGGATGCCAATCTGCCGATCCGCCAGACCGACTGTACCATCTGCGGCCAGTGTATTACCCATTGCCCCACCGGCGCGCTGCGGGAGCGCAACGACACGGAGAAGGTCATGCGGGCGGTCATGGATCCGGAGAAGATTGTGATCGCTCAGATTGCGCCGGCGGTGCGGGCCGCCTGGGGGGAGGAGCTGGGATTGAGCCGGGAGGAGGCCTCCGTGGGGAAAATGGTGGCCGCTGCCCGCCAGATCGGCTTCGACTATGTGTTTGACACGGATTTTTCCGCAGATCTGACGATTATGGAGGAGGCCAGCGAGCTTCTGGAGAGGCTGAAGGAGGCGGATGCTGAGAAGGCGGATGCGCCGGAGGGCTCCACTGTGAAGACCGGCTCCCCGGAAGCTGGCGGCTTCCCCATGTTTACCTCCTGCTGTCCCGGTTGGGTGCGCTTTGTGAAGGCCAGATATCCCGAGTGGGCGGATCATCTGTCCACGGCGAAATCGCCCCAGCAGATGTTCGGTGCTATCGCCAAGAGCTATTACGCGGATCTTCTGGGCGTGGAGCCGGATACCATCGTCTGCGTGTCCATCATGCCCTGCACGGCAAAAAAATACGAGTGCGATGTGCCCGAGATCAACGGCGGCGGAGCGGGAAAGGATGTGGATATCTCCATTACCACCCGGGAGTTTGTGCGCATGCTGGGGCGGCTCAGGTTTCCCTGGAGGATCTGGAGGACGAGGATTTTGACGCGCCGCTGGGGATCGGAACCGGCGCCGGCGTGATCTTCGGTGTGACCGGAGGCGTGATGGAGGCGGCTCTGCGGAGCGCTTTCTATTTTGCCGAGGGGAAAAATCCCGGCCCCGATGATTTCTCTGTGGTCCGGGGAGAGAAAGGAATCCGGGAGGTAACCGTCACGATCGCGGGAAAGGAAGTCCGGGCGGCTGTGGTTACCGGACTGGCCAACGCGGAGAAGCTGATGCAGCGGATCCGGAAGGGAAAGGCACAGTACGATTTCGTGGAAGTGATGGCCTGCCCGGGCGGATGCGTGGGCGGTGGCGGTCAGCCCATTCACGATGGAATGGAACTGGCGAAGGAGCGTGGCGAGAGGCTCTATGATCTGGACGCGGCCAGCACACTGCGCTTCTCCCACGAAAACCCTGCCATCAGAGATGTGTACGACCATTTCCTGGGACAGCCCCTCTCTGAGAGAGCCCATGAACTGCTTCACACCCGGCAGGCGGACTGGACAATGTGAGCCGAAACGTGGTAGGATAGGAGACGAAAAACGGGGCATCCGAATGTCCGGGAGGGCAGTCGGATGCCGGATTTCTTTAGATTTAGAGAAGGAGATGAAGCGATATGGAACAGCAGAATAGATGGACAGACCCTTCAGAGGCCTGCACCCACAACTGCGCCACCTGCCAGAGCGCCTGCG
>ENA-OPYT01000527-OPYT01000527.1-human-gut-metagenome-genome-assembly--contig:-NODE-527-length-11760-cov-1.866930_pt1 | contig 11760 bp, 18 predicted proteins | sample MGYA00242636_ERZ504480 | MGnify/ENA primary metagenome ERZ504480 (study PRJEB26092, sample SAMD00036228) | human gut metagenome | host: Homo sapiens | study: EMG produced TPA metagenomics assembly of...
CGAAGTCGCGCCCGGTCATGTGGCGGGCGAAGCTGGCGCGGTCGAGCTCTTCCTTCGGGCAGGTGATGACCTTGTGTCCGCTGCGCAGGATGGTGAAGCGTTGCGCGATTTTCGAAGACTTCTTCGAGCTTGTGGGATACGAAGAGGATTGCGATGCCGCGCGATTGGAGGTCGGCGACGATGTCGAAGAGGGCGCGCACTTCCTTCTTGGTGAGGGCGGTCGTGGGCTCGTCCATGATGATAAGTTTCGCGTCGCCCATGAGCGCGCGGCTAATGGCGACGAGCTGTTTGTCCGCGACGGAGAGGTTGCCGACAAGTTCGTCGAGGTCGACCTGGAAGCCGATTTTGGCGACGGCCTCACGGGCGACTTCGCGCATGCGCGAGCGGTTGACGAGGCGGCGTCCGGCGGCAACTTCGCTGCCGAGCGCGATGTTCTCCATGACGGAGAGGTTGGGGAAGATGGAGAAGTCCTGGTAGATGACGCGTACGCCCGCGTCGATGGCGTCGGCGGGTGTCAGGCGCGTGAAGTCACGGCCCCCGATGGAGACCGTGCCCTGTTCGGGGGTGTGGACTCCGGAGATGACTTTGATGAGGGTGGATTTGCCCGACCCGTTTTCTCCGGCGAGGCAGTGGATTTCTCCGGGTGCGATGTCGAGGTCGATGTCGACCAGGGCTCGCACGCCTGCGAAGGATTTGCTGACGTGTCGTACCGCCAGCACTGGGGTGTCCATGTGGTGTCCTTTCCGACGCGTGGTGCCGACCCGGGGCCACGGCCTCGTTCATTGGGACGAGGCCGTGGCGCGCGGGTGGTCGTGTGCGGTGAAGCGGTTAGAAGCCGAGGGAGTCGACGTTGTCCTTGGTGATCTGGATCCAGCCGTTGCCTTCGAGGACCTTGGTGGAGCCCTGCGAGAAGTGCATGGATTCGTATCCCTTGACGCCGAGGTTGACGCCGTCTTCGATCTTTTCACCGTTGAGGATCTTGGTGGCCAGGGATGCCATGGCGTAGCCGGCGTCCGCGGGGTCCCAGAGGGTCAGGGTCGACACGGAGCCGTCCTTGAGGATCTGCGCGTTGGCGGCGGGCATGCCCGTGCCTGCCGTGAAGACTTTGCCCTTGAGGCCGAGTTCTTCGATGGCGCGGGCGGTGCCGGGCGCGTCGAAGGAGGAGGTGCCGAGGATGCCCTTGACTTCGGGGTACTTCTTGAGGACTTCCTTGGCGGTCTGGTAGGCGGTTTCACCGTTGTCCTGGGATTCGACGCGGGGCTCGGCTTCGAGCAGCGTCATCTTGGGGTACTTCTCCTTCTGGTGGGCGACGGCGCCGTCTGCCCATTCGTTGTGGGAGGCGTTGGTGACGTGGCCGACCATGGTGGTGTAGACGCCTTCTTCACCCATGGCTTGGGCGAGGTTGTCCATGATGAACGCGCCGTATTCGCTGTTGTTGAAGGCTTCGATGTCGTACATCGTGTTCTGCTGGGAGGCGCCTTCGTGGGTGACGACGACGATGCCGGCGTCCATGGCCTGTTTGAGGACGGGTTCGATGGCTCCGGGTCGACGGGGACGACGCAGATGGCGTCGACGCCTTGGGCGATGAGGTCTTGGATGACCTGGGCCTGCATGGTGGCGTCGGTTTCAGCGGGGCCCTTCTGGAAGGCGTTCATGCCGGTGTCTTCGGCGTACTTCTTGACGCCGGTTTCCATGCGGACGAACCAGGGGTTGGTGGCGTCCTTGGGGACGACGGCGATCGTGTAGTTGCCGTCTCCGCCGCCCTTCGCTGCGGGGCTGGACGAGGATTGTGCGGTGTCGCCGGGGGTGCAGGCGCCGAGGGCGAGGGCGCATGCGGATGCGGCGACGAGGGCTGTAGCTGCGAGGCGGGGCTTCATAGGAGTCTCCTCTGTGTGGGTCAACGTCGGTGTTGAGGTTGTGGTTGTGCGGCGGCTCTGCGGGAGTGCGGCGGTGCCTGGCGTGTCCGTCTTCGTTGCTGGACCTGCCCTGCGGTGCCGCGTGTGCGGTGCTGCTGCGTGCCGGGTGCTCCCGTCCTTGGGGGCGCGTCGGCGTGCCCCAATCCTAGGACAAGCGGGTGGTGGCGTTCACTTTCCGGGTCCGTTTGGGACGAGGCCGGGGCGGGTTTTTGGAGTGTGTGTGGGCTGGTTTTGGGGGGATTTGTCAGACGTATGGGTTGGGACGTTAGTTCAGACAAATACGATCCGACACCGATTAAAGCGAACCACTCTGTTGCTTGCAGGAGCGGCGCACACCCGTGCGGTGATGTGGATCATAACTGCACATTTGTGCGATTGTGATCGCGGGCACGGGAGGATGTGCAGGCATGCGCACACACCCTCCCGCGGCTACGAATATCTAGCTCCTCTTGGCCGCTTCGACGACCTCGTACCACTCTCGCTCACTGAGGCCCCTTTGGCGTGCCACCATGTAGGCTGCCCTTTGATGCTCCTGACGATCCACCTCGAGTTCGCTTGGGTTCATCAGCCTGCCATATGCCCCTGCACCCGAAAAAGCAGCCGCAATCACAGGGATGACTAGCGTGAGGTTCATACTCAACTCGAGTTTCGATCCTTCTGCCGGCCTGAAGACGATTTCCGAGAGAGACGGCTGCCCAAACAGCCAATACATGGCGACAGTGATACCACAGCACAAGAGACACACCAATGCCGCAATTGCCGACGTCTTGCGCCGTGACTTCCGCTCCCGCGACACAATCGAGTCAGCCAACAGATACTCTTCGCCAAGCTCAGGCAGCGTCAGGGACGCCAACGTCTGTGTTCCGTTGATCTGATTGAGCGTTCCGTTCAGGTCCCCACCGAACTGAGCGATCTGGTTGCCATCTCCCTTGTTGGCAATTTTCTGAGACATCCCGTCCCCTCCTCTGGGTCACACTATCGACCGCCATGGTCGACAAACGACACGTTAAGGAGGGGCATGCTCATCTGCGTCCCGCAGCTGCGGAACCAGCACCGGCCAGGGCAACGACGTCTCGTCCACGCCTTTGCTCGCAGCAATCCCCTTGTATCCCCACCCACCACACCAGCTAGCTTGTATGTCGTAGATTACCCGCTATTCTTGGTCGCATGACTGCTGCGCGCGACGACGACTTCATGGCACTGCCCGGTATGGAAGCGGATTCCACCGCCCCGGCCTCCTCGAAGTCCGCACTGGATGCCCTGCTGGATGAGTACCGTGCGCGCGCGAAGAGCGAGTGCCTGGGCATCGTCTTCACGCCCGTCGAGGTCGTGGACTTCATCATCCACGGCGCGGACGACGCGATGCGCACGGCGTTTGGCCAGAGCCTGGGGGATCCGGGCGTGGCCATCATCGAAACTTTCCGAGCGGATTGGATACATTTCAGCGGCGAGTACCGGCTCGCGGCTTGATTGGTGCATTTCGGATAATGCTGGCGCAACGTGCATTCGATAGGAGATTTAAAGGTATGGCGACAACGCGACAGCCTCTCAAGGCCGCTGAGATTCCTCCTTGGGGAAGCTCTTCTCAAACGACTTCGACTCGTGATTCCGGAGTACCAGCGTCCCTATACCTGGGGTACTGACGAGACGATGCAACTGCTGTCTGACTTGCAGAGCGCTCTGGAGCGTGACACGGATGAGCCGTACTTCTTGGGGTCGGTAGTGCTCGTCAAGGAGGAAGGCGACACGAAGTCAGAGGTGATCGACGGTCAGCAGCGTTTGACGACGCTCTCGCTGATTCTGGGTGTCTTACGCGATCTGGTCGATAACCTGAACATGAGTCGAGCTATACATGAGTTGCTCGAGAAGCCAGCTGTCGAGTGGGATGATGACCAACCTGCGGCACCACGGCTTACCTTGCGGCCTCGTGACAAACGTTTCTTCAATGAGTACGTTCAAACAGTAGGTGGGACTGTGCAGCTGGTGGACATCAGCAACAACGTCACCGAGACTGATTCCCAACGAGCCATCCGAGACAACGCGAAGGCGTTGCGCTCTGAGCTTGAAGGCTGGGATCAAGAGCAACTGAAAGCCTTGTTCAAGATGATGGGCAAGAGAACGTTCATGGTCACCGTATCTACACCTGACTTGAACTCCGCCTATCGCATCTTCTCGGTGATGAACTCGCGTGGCATGCCCCTCGCTCCCTCCGACATTTTCAAGTCGCAGGTGATTGGTGCGATTCCTGATTCAGACAAGCAACATTACGCTGACTTGTGGGAGAAGCTCGAAGAAGACTTGGGGCGTGACGAGTTCGCAAATCTGTTCCTGTCACATCCGAGCAGTCTTCAGCCAGACGCGTGCGGTTCGAAGCCTGCTGACTGAGTTCCCCCGAACAGGTGCTGAACAGATACCTGCTCGCCAACGATGGTAGAGGCTTCATCAAAGAAGTTCTCGAACCGTATGCCCGCGCCGATGTGCGTCTGAACTCTGCTGACTTCGCAGGAGCTGACTGGGCTGGTGTCAACGCCTGGTTGAAGCGCCTCGGTCAGGTGGACAACGATGACTGGCGACCGGTTGCACTTTGGGCACTCAAACACCACGGTGACGATCCAGTTTTCCTTGAGGCATTCCTGCAGAAACTGGAACGCCTGGCAGCAAGCATGTTGTTGCGCCGTTTGTACGCTACTCCGCGTGTGCAACGCTATATGGAGCTACTGAACCAGCTTGTTGAAGGTACCGGCCTTGACTCTCCCGCCTTTGAGCTGAGCGAGCGTGAGAAGGAAGAGAGTATCCATACGCTCGACGGTGAGCTATACACCTACACACGTATACGCAAGTACGTGCTGTTGCGGCTCGATTCTGCGCTTGCTAAAGATCCGGGTGCTTCATACGACCACAACTTGATCACGGTGGAGCATGTCCTCCCGCAAACGCCAAGTGAGGGGAGCGATTGGTTGCGGGACTTCACCGAGGATGAACGTGAGTATTGGACTCACCGCTTGGGGAACCTTCTGCTGTTGAACCGCAGGAAGAACTCGCAGGCGCAGAACTATGACTTCAAGAAGAAGAAGGAAGCGTACTTCACGTCCAGTTCGGGTGTCGCGGTCTTCGCGCTGACGACCCAGGTACTCAAAGAATCAGTGTGGACTCCTGAAGTGATCGAGAGGCGACAGGCTGACCTGAAAGCACTCCTCATCAAGGAATGGCAGCTCTCCTAACGTATTTTCGAGAAGTCAGGTTACCCATCTTCAATCCAGTTGCACTCCCATCCCTGAATATGAAGGTGATCGTTCCGTCGGCAGCCACTTCGGCATGGTCGGTGAAGGTGTGCCAGAGGTAGGGCGTGAACTCGATCTTGCTCGGGTCTAGCTCGGCGATGTTGAGTTTGTAGTGCTGGTAGGCGTTGAGCCTGTTCTGCAGGTCGGTGATCTCCGCGAGGATGATGCCGTGCTGCCGGAGAAGGAGAATGAGTTTTTGGGAAAAGTCAGCGCCTTCTTCGCCTCCGGGCACCACAACACCAGCGGTTTGAACTGATGGACGCGCACAAGGCTTCCTACTCGATCGCTGTGATGGCTAAGGTTTTAGGGGTCACGCGCGCAGGCTATGACGCGTGGAAAACCGAGCGTCCCACAAGAGGTGAGCGTGCGCTGGTGCGGAGGCGTTTGGATGAGGCGGTGGCCTGGAAACACGAGGTGTCGGGTGGCACGTATGGGGCTCCTCGCATCCGTCATGCTCTCATGCGTGCGGGTGTGGATGTGGGGGTGCGGGCGGTTGTCGCTTCGATGCGCCGCCTGGGCCTGACAGGCCTGAACACGCGCCCGCGCCTGGCCAGGCGCGGCGGACGGGGTCCAGTTGCCCATGAGGATCACTGCGCCCGCCAGTGGGATCAAGGTGGCCTGGAGTGGGTGTGGGTCACGGATTTTCACCTACCTGCGCTGCGCCCAAGGCTGGGTCTACCTGTGCGCCGTGCGCGATGCGCACTCGCGTAGAGTCCTGGGATACGCCATGGGCGAGCAGCAAAGCACCGACCTGGTCATCACCGCACTCGACATGGCCGCCGCCACCCTGGCACCTTCCCCGCAGGGGTCGTGTTGCACGCTGATCGGGGAACACAGTTCACCTCCCAGAAACTGGCCGCCTACATGCGCGCCACGAACGTGCCCGTCCCCGTGAAGGACTCGCACAAGCGAGCGGATTGAATACAAGGGGGCGTATCAACGGCAGTTGGCCGAATCCTGGAGATACGGCGAGAACCGCGCGGTTTCGGGGCAAAAGCGCTCGTGGGAGTTGTTGACCGCCAAGAGACTGTGCCGCCCTCCGATGCTTCAGCGTTGAGCAGTCCGTCGCCAAGGTATTGCTGCACCAACGAGCCAGTGCAACGGGCATTCGCCAAAGGTGTTCGTCGCGCCAAATGGTTCCGCGAGGTCACTGCTCTCAGCCCTTCGGGCAGTAACAGGTTTAGTTCGTCTCGACTGAACTCTCTCAGTCCTTCCTCTGGAGTCGATCACGCGCAATGTTAAAGCTCGTTGTTATCTGTCCTGGGAATGGATGTATAGATCGATTTGGTTTGTTCCACAAGCCTGTCTCTTTCCTTGCGGACTTCCTCATCACTCATCAAGTTGAAGTCAGTCAAACAAGCCAAGTACTGCCGCTGGAGATACCAAAGTTGATCGGCAGCCTTCTGATGGTTCGCTATTTGCGTTCCCAGTTCGAACCGAAAGCTATACGAGTTAAGCGCAAGGAGCGCGAAAGTGAGTAGTCCCGTAGCTACCGTCGCCCATTGCTGCTGCGTCACAAAGATACCAACGATGCCAGCAGTTGAAGCCGCAGAAAGAATGATTTGGAAAGTCTTGATTCTCCACTCCGAGCGCGCAAGCCTCGTACGCTGTTCTTCCTGCGCGGCGTGAGTGTAGACCACATTCCCATACTCGTTCTCGAGCTGGGAATACAGTCTGTCGCGTTCAGGACTTCGGGAATCGGTCATCGAAGATCAGCCTCCAAAACTCTGTTGCTTGGCATGTGTCCGTCGCATCGATCGCAGTCTTGGCATTGTCCGCGTAAAGCGCTAGAAGATCCACCATAGGAGGTGGAGCAAATGTGTCAATTCGTCGACGTGTACCCGGAGCTACAACAACGCCACCACGGGCAAACTCGTTCTTCCAGTATTCGAAGAAGTCTCTGGTGTGCCAGTCGAAATATAGGTATGGCAGGTTGTCAGCCCACTGGCTCTGTTCCCAGTATTCGAACGCCATTGCGTCCAGTGCCTGCCCGCTGAAGTACTGCCCCTGTTTGTTCCACGCCCTAAGCATCCGGCAGAACTTCTTCAGGCCACCTGGGTGATCCTTGCTCAGGCCATTGAACACTTCCAGCTCACGGCGCGGGTTCATTGTTGGCCAAGAGCCGCCGTCATGCGTGTCTGGGTAACGGTACGTGCCGGGCGTTTCTGCCCGAAACACGGGGACTATCTCGAATCGAACTCCATCTGTGAACTCGGCGACGACGACTTGTCCGTCCCCACGCAGCTTGGTTTGGGGATAGGTCGCACTGAGACTTCGTTTTACTTTTGGAGGTAGCTCGAGGGCCCGTTCCCACCAAACAGGGATCGCGCCCAAGCATTGTTGTATTCACCGGGCGGTAGCTCCACGAGAATATCGATATCACTCGTCGAGATCGCTGTACCGCGACCATATGAACCGGCGTACCAGGAGTGATCTGTTTCTGAGGACGTTCCCCAGAAGTCCACATTGATGCGCCGCGTGATGGCATGGTATCGATTGCGCACCGCACTGACTGTCGCCGGAGTCATGCGGAGATTCGCTTCGAATTGTCGAAACAATCGGTTTTCGTCACCCATCGCCTTCTCGCCTCCTGGCAGTAGTCGCTGGTGAGCAGAGTATCTGCGCAACGCCCACCCATACCGCTTCAGGCAGTGCAGTCTGATCTTCGAAAACCGAACTTCGCGTCATCTCAGCTGGTGTGAGGACAAGCTCCTTGAAACAACGAAAGCCCCGGATATGAACTTTAGTGATCACGACACCAGCTCCTCTATGCTTCGCACCAGGGGCTGTACTCGGTCAAGCTTCGCAACAATGCGTTCTTGCTCAGCGCAGGCGGCAGAGGGATCCGAACCCCATAGAGGATCTTATTACTGAGGTTTGCAATGTTTGTCGTTTGAGTCGACTTCTCGGCGAATGCACCGCCAAGAAACAGCGTTCGTAGGACTGTATGAAGATATCGAGTGGCAGCGGGTCGGCTATCCATCGCACGAGCAACAGTTAAGAACCCGCCGAATGTGCGCTCATGAGCCTCATCCCAGTAGATCGATTTTCCTACTAACGCGGTTGAGTTTGCTGTTGACAAGATGGCATCGCCGCGAGATAGATACTGATCGGAGCGCTTAACGAACGAGGCGTCTACGAACACATCAGCGCTGTCTGAATACCTACTTTGCACCGACCCTGTGGTCAGACACCGGACAGCCCCAGTAAACGATTCCTTGTGTTTCGCTGACGCCGGGAAGGTGATCCCACGAATCAGTGTGACAATCTCGCCCAAAGCGGGGTACGCCCACGTCCCTGGCAGTTCGAAGGGTTCGTCTGCTTTGTACACTGGCGACAGTGGTTTCTGCTTTTTGATTTTGCCCTCCTTTTCGAGTTGGTGGCGTTCGGTTTTGATGGTTTCGAGGAGTTCTGCAGCGGTGCCGTCTTCGGGGAGTTGCTTGGTGAGTTTGCCGCTGATGGCCGCTTGAAGGATCGCACGTTCGATTGCTTTCGCGAATTTGCGATCCAGATACTCTCGGTCACTCTCAAGTTCAGCAAGTTGGTCAATGAGCGGCAGAACCTCGTCAAGCTTGGCGACAATCCGCTCCTGCTCGGCAAGCGGTGGGATGGGAAGAGGCAGCTCAAGGATGGTTCCCAAATTAAGTTCTTGCTGCTTGGTGGTTCCGCTTGTCAGGTCGTCCATGTTCTGCTGAATGTGCGGCGACGAGATAAAGGTGTCGATGAACCGGGGAAGTACCTCTGGAAAGGTTCGTATGACTGTAACGTGCGAATCTGCAGCCATCTTGCCGAAGTCACCTGACTCTGGCAAGACGGTTGACCGACCGACTGTGCCGGTGCCTGTTGAATTCCAAAGAATGTCGCCCGCACTCAGAATCCGATCCTGTGGAAGCGCAGCGAACGCCTCGGACGCATACGGGCGTGCCAGCGCAGGGTCGAATCCTGTCCAGCGCACACACTTCTGAGAGACCGCCAAATACGGGGAGACATCGGCATACGTTGGGGACTTGCCTCGTTGCGCGTACCTCGCGGCCTCCCCGAAACGCGCCCATACCCAATTGGAAGGTATCGGGAATGGCTGATCTTCATCCGTGATGGGTGGAAGTGGCTTCTGCTTCTTGAGTTTCTTCGCTTTGACCAGTGCGGCGCGTTTTGCCTTAATCTGTTCAAGGAGTTCTGTGGCGGTACCATCTTCTGGTCGTTGGTCGGTGAGTTTGCCGCTGATGGCGGCTTGGAGGATGGCAGCGCGGAGGCGGTCGGCGATCATTCGGTCACCGCCAGGAGCGCTTCAATTTGGGCGATCTTGGCATCGATTTGCGCGTCGAGTTCGGCTCGTTTGGTCTTGTAATCAGCGATTGTTTCTTCTGGGCTGAGCACGACGGTTGTTTGTTGCGGGAAGCCGCAGAGATCAAGGTTGTAACCGCCCTCGATAAGTTGATCGGCGGTGAACCGCTGGGCCTTGGGGTTGCCGTCAGCGTCTTCGATCTCTCGGCGATCCATCCACCACTCAGCGGCGTCGGCCAGGTGTTCCCTCAGCATTGGTCTGGTCTTGGAGAACGCTTTGTAGCCTTCGGGGAGGTCTACTCGGTAGTACCAGGTCTCCTTGGTTGTACCGGTGTTGTCGAAGAACAGGAGGTTGGTGGCGATTGAGGTGTAGGGCGAGAACACAGAGCCCGGCAGGCGGATGATGGTGTGGAGGTTGAACTCCTTGAGGAGCCGTTCCTTCAGTGCGAGTTTTGCGCCGTCGTTGCCGAAGAGGCTCTCCTGAAAGGTCTGCGCCTCTTTCTCGCGGGCGAGAATTGGCGTTTTCGCGGGTCTGGCGGGTTGTCGCCGAGAGCGAAGCCTTCTGATTCATATAGGCGTTGTAAAGCGCCTCCACTTCGGCGAATTTGGCGTCCACCTGTTCCTGATATTGCTTGGCGAGTTCATCCAGATCGGAGATCGCCTTGTTGTAGGCCGCGACGCCGTCAGCGAAGCCATCCATGAACACCGTCACCGAGGGGATCTGGATACCGCCGAAGGTGGCGACCTTGCCGGTCTTGGTCATGCCCGCGGCCACGTAGCCGGCCAGGTAGGCCGCCTCAGCGGTGTTGAACAGCAGCGGACGTGCGTTGTCCAGCGTCACCGTGTTGTTGTTACCGTCGTTGAAGCTGGAGTCGATGAGGGCGTAGTGCACGTCCTTGTTCTCATCGGCAGAGGTGTGGACGGCCTTCTCCAGGTTGAAGCCAACGCCGATGATCAGGTTGCAGCCGTCGGAGACCATGGACTCAACATTCGGGTTGAAGTCCGCGTCCGAGTTGGACTCGGCCGTGTTGATCTGGATACCGAGGCTGGACTGGGAGGCCTTGAGGCCGTCATAGGCGGACTCGTTGAATGACTTATCGTCCCAGCCGCCGGCGTCCGAGACCGCGCAGGCCTTGAACGAGCTGGCGTCCTTCGTCCCCGTGGACTGGCTGGTGGTGGCCCCTCCGCCGCCACCGCAGCCGGCCAAGGCGAGGGTTGCGACTCCCGCCGCGGCGAGGAGCTTCGTGAGGTGCTTCATGAGTGTTTTCCTCCGTTGATGTGGATTCTTCCTTGAACCGGTGGCGGCGCGAGCCGCGGATCGTGTCCGCGCAGCCATTGCGCGAACATTTGTCATGATCGACTTTTACGTCTGATCCGAGTGTCTCGCGCCGCCTCCGCGCCTGTCAAGGGCTACTTGTTCTCGCTTTGGTAACGATTGGCGCGGCGACGGGCGACCAGCCCGGCACCACCGATCGCTGCGACAAACAGTGCTCCGACCAGGCCCTCCGTGCCTGCGCCCGTGCGAGCCAGGGAGCTCTTGGGAGCCTTCGCGTTCTTGTGCTGCGTCGGAGCTGGCGCCTGGGTGCCAGACTGGGAACCACCCGCAGCATCGGCCGAGGGGCTCGGGGCGGGTGCCGACGTACCGGCACAGGTCACGGGGGATCGTCAGGCCATCCGAGGCCTCGACGACCGTCGCGAAGTCCGTGGCAACCGTAACGGGCACGTTCACAACCTCGCCAGCAGCCTTGCCCTCGCAGGCGCCGACGACCGTCACGTCCACGCTCGCCTGGCCCGCGCCGTCCGTCGTGATGACCGAGGCAGCGTCGGAGGCATGCGCGTCCACGAGGGAGTTATCGACCTCGGCCACGGCCTGCGCTCCCCCGGCACTCACGCGCACCTTCGTGGTGATGGATGGCCCCTCGGAGAAGGACAGGCCGCGCAGCGGGATCGTCACCGTCGAGCCGTCGGCGACCGCCTCGGTGGGCAGGGTCAGGCCGATCGAGGACTTTGCCTCGCGCGGCGTCAGGCCGCCCGCGTCCTGGAGGGAGCGGGCCGCCGCACCCGAGTGCGCGCCCAGGTAGGCGTTGAAGGAGTCGCGGTCCAGGTTTTCCGTTCGTGGTGGGCCGCTCCCCCGCGGGTCAGGGCCTCGAAGGAGTCACCGCCAGCGAGCAGGAAGGTCACGGATCCGACCGTGTACGTCGCGTCGGCCTTCAGGGGTTCACCGTTGATCGTCACCGACGTGATGCGCTCCCCGTAGGGCCTCGCCGGATCGTAGGTGT
>ENA-OPYT01000528-OPYT01000528.1-human-gut-metagenome-genome-assembly--contig:-NODE-528-length-11749-cov-2.322578_pt1 | contig 11749 bp, 16 predicted proteins | sample MGYA00242636_ERZ504480 | MGnify/ENA primary metagenome ERZ504480 (study PRJEB26092, sample SAMD00036228) | human gut metagenome | host: Homo sapiens | study: EMG produced TPA metagenomics assembly of...
GGGGGCAAACACGATGTGCTCGTATACCTCGTCGGTGATGACGTACGCGGTCATACCGCTGGGCCAGGGCGCCGATGTACTCCAGCTCCTCCCGGTAAAGACCTTTCCTGTGGGGTTGGAGGGATTGCAGACGATGATAGGCCTTGGCCCCCTGGCGGAAGGCGTGCCTCCAGGGCGGCGCGGTCGAAGTCAAAGGCCGGCGGGACCAGAGGGATGTAGATGGGCTCCGCGCCGGAGAGAATGGCGTCCGCCCCGTAATTTTCATAGAAGGGGCTGAATACGATCACCTTGTCCCCGGGATTGCACACCGTCATCATGGCGGACATCATGGCCTCGGTGCCGCCGCAGGTGACCAGCACCTGGGCGTTGGGATCCACGGTCCGGCCGGTGGCCCGGCTGTGCTTGTCCGCCAGGGCCTCCCGCAGGTTCTGGGCCCCATAGGTGACGGAGTACTGGTGGGGGCCCTCATAGGCCACCTGGGCCAGGCGGTCCAGCAGGGGGCGGGGCGGGTCGAAGTCGGGGTAGCCCTGGGAGAGGTTGATGGCGTCGTACTGCTCGCTGATCCGGGTCATCCGCCGGATCACAGAGTCGGTGAACAGCTGTACGCGGCGGCTGAGCTGTGGCATGGCAATGTGCCTCCTTTACTTGCGCTTGCTTCTTTGATACAATAAAGGATAACGTAACGTGATAGTCAAGGGGGAATTTTTCGTGGCGGAGAAAGAGAACGCCTCCCGCCTGCGGGCGGCCGACTTTGCCCGCATCTGCGGGACCAACAAGCGAACCCTGCACCACTACGACCAGATTGGCCTGTTTGCCCCAGCCCTCCGGGGGGAGAACGGCTACCGCTATTACAGTCAGGAGCAGTACGACGTGTTCATGGTCATCGCCGCCCTGAAGGAGCTGGGGATGCCCCTGCTGGACATCAAGGCGTATCTGGACCGGCGGGACCCGGAGCGGCTCTCCGCCCTGCTGGACCAGCAGGAGGCGGAGGTGGAGCGGGAGCTGGCCCAGCTCCGGCGGATCCAGACCATAATCCGCACCAAGCGGAAGCTGCTGGAGCGGGGGCGGCGGGCGGTGTGCGGCCAGGTGTTCTTTGAGGACTGTCCTCCGGCGCTGCTGATCCTCAGCGAGCCCATCCACAGCGCCGACCCGGCGGTGGCCGCACCCATCCTGTATGAGCACCTGGCCCGCTGTCACCGGGAGGGGTGGAACGAGGGCTACCCCTTCGGGGCGATGATCTCCGGGAAGAGTCTGGCGGCGGGGCGGTTTGACGAATATGCCTGCTACTTCACCCAGGTGGAGCACCCGGCGGCCGGAGTCCCGCTGTTTGAAAAGCCGGCGGGGCGGTACGCCGCCATCTGCCTCCAGGGGGACTACCACCGCGCCCGGGAGGCCTACCGCCAGCTGCTGGATGAGATTTCCGCCCGGGGGCTGCGTCCGGTGGGCTGCTCCTATAAGGAGGGGCTGTGGGACGAGATCGCCCAGCGGGATCCCGCCCAGTACCGCACCAAGATCTCGGTGGCGGTGGAGTGAGGCTGCGGAGATGCGTAAAAAGGGCCCGGACCGCGGCGCGGTCCGGGCCCTTGCTGTCCGGAGGAGATCAGCCGGTAAGGCTGGCGATGAACTGCCGGGCCACCCGGGGGGTGCGGCCGGCGTGGCGGATCTCCCACTCCATGGCACGGGCGTGGAGAAACTCCCGGTCCATCTCCACCTGGTACAGACCGGCCAGGTGGTCGATGAGGGCCAGATACTCCCGCTTGTTCATGGTCATATAGGGGATGCGCAGGCCGAAGCGCTCGGCCAGAGCGGTCTTTTCCGAGATGGTCTCAAAGGTGTCGACCTCCTCGCCCGCCCGCTCTGAGAAGGTCTGCCGTACCAAGTGACGCCGGTTGGAGGTGGCGTAGATGGCCACATTGACCGGCCGCTTCTCCAGCCCGCCCTCCAGAATGGTCTTGAGGGAGGAGTAGGTCTGGTCGTCCTGGTCGAAGGCCAGGTCGTCGATGAACAGGATGAACTTCTGGCGGCGTCCGGCCAGGGAGCGGATGAGCCGGGGCATCCCCACCAGGTTTTCCTTCTGGATCTCGATGAGCCGCAGGTCCTCCATGCCCTCCAGATAGAGCATGGATTTCACCGTGGCGGATTTGCCCGTGCCGCCGTCGCCGAAGAGGAGCACGTTGTTGGAGGGGCGGCCCGCCACCAGAAGGCGGGTGTTGTCCAGCACCTGCTGCCGCTGCTGCTCATAGCCCAGCAGCTCCACCGGATGGGGACAGTCCGGGTCGGCCACCGGATCAGGCTGCCGTCCTCCCAGAGAAAGGCCCGGTATTTGGCGTACAGCCCCGCCCCATGCTCCCGGTAGAAGGCGGTGAGGGCGTCAAAGTCGAAGGGGCTCCCGGTCCGCCACTGGGACAGTCCGGCCAGCACCGGGGCGAACTCCGGCGGGAGCAGGGCCTGAATGGCGTCCAGGAAGCAGGAACAGCCGGTCCCGACCAGCCGGACCAGGGTGTCCACATCTTGCCGCGCGGCCTGCTCCAGGACGGGGTCGGAGCCGCCCTGGTCGATCAGCAGGGAGTACGCGCTCTCATGGAAGCGCAGGCGGTCCCACAGCCAGTCCCCCAGTCCCTGGAACTCCTCCCGGCACAGGGCGGCAAACAGGCCGGTATAGGCGGCCAGGGCCTCCTCGCCGTCCTGGCGGTGCAGGGCGTCCAGCAGCCCGGTGACCGACCGGCCGATCTCAGTTTCCAGTTCCTCCCGATAGACGGTCAGCCCCCGCAGAGCGGCGCGCAGTTCCTTCCATTCCATACAGATCCCCCCGATTTCGCGGTTTTCCCCTATTCTAATGGGAACGGGCGGCCTTGTCAACCTGTGGCTGATATGATAGAATACACTGCGATCAGGGCGGCGCACCGCCCATTCTGTATGTTTTATTTCCAGGAGGTCCCCATGGTTGAGATCGGAGGAATCAAAATCGATGTTCCGCTGGCGCTGGCCCCCATGGCGGGGGTGACAGACCTGGCGTTCCGCACCATCTGCCGGGAGCAGGGGGCAGGGCTGACCTGTACCGAAATGGTCAGTGCCAAGGCCCTGTGCTTTCAGGATAAAAAGTCCATTCCCCTGCTCCAGCTGGGGGAGGGGGAGCACCCCGCCGCCGCCCAGATCTTCGGCAGCGACCTGGTGTGCATGGAGGAGGCGGCCGCCATCGCCCACGAGGTGTCCGGGGCGGACCTCATCGACATCAACATGGGCTGCCCCGTGCCCAAGGTGGCCAACTCCGGGGACGGCTCGGGCCTGATGCGGGACCCGGACAAGGCGGTCCGGGTGCTGGAGGCGGTGGTCCGGGGGGCGGGCTGTCCCGTTACCGTGAAATTCCGGCTGGGCTGGGACAAGGGCTCCATCAACTGTGTGGAGTTTGCACGGGCGATGGAGGAGGCTGGCGCGGCCGCGGTGGCCGTCCACGGCCGGACCCGGAACCAGATGTACGCCGGGACGGCCAACTGGGACTGGATCCGGGAGGTCAAGCGGGCAGTGAAGATCCCCGTTCTGGCCAACGGAGATGTGTTCAAGCCCAGCGACGCGCCCCGGATCCTGAAATATACCGGGGCGGACATGGCTATGATCGGCCGGGGCGTCTTTGGAAATCCCTGGCTGTTCGCCCAGTGCAGGGCGGCCCTGGAGGGGCGGGAGATCCCACCCATGCCGCCGCTGGCGGAGCGGTGCGACACCGCCGTGCGGCAGTTCGAGCTGTCGGCGGCCAACAAGGGGGAAAAGATCGCCTGTCTGGAGGCTAGGCGGCACTACGCCTGGTACTTGAAGGGGGTGCCCCATGCGGGGTACTACAAGGAACAGATCGTGAAGATCACCTCCCTGGAGGATGTGTACCGGGTGACCAGGGGGATCAAGCGGGATCTGGCGGACGCACCGACGGCAGCCGGAGCAGAGCGGTAAAGCGGGCCGGACCGCGCCGCGTGAGCTGTACAGGAGGGAGAGAGCGGTTTGACCGAACAAGAGATCGTGCTCCGGGCGAAGGGGGCGACCAGGACGCCTTTGCGGAGCTGGTGACGGCCCACCAGGACCGGATCTACACCCTGTGCCTTAGAATGACCGGGAACCGGGAGGACGCCCAGGACGCGGCCCAGGAGGCGTTCCTCAACGCCTGGCGGGGACTGGCCTCCTTCCAGGGGGGCAGCAGCTTTTCCACCTGGCTGTACCGTCTGGCGTCCAATGCCTGCATTGATCTGCTGCGCAGGCGGAAGCGGCGGCAGGAGGGAGAAGCGCCCCACTCTCTGGACGACGAGGAGGCGGGCTGGCCGGAGCCGGCGGCCCCGGGGGGCGGTCCGGAGGAGGAGCTGGAGCAGAAGGAGCGGCGGCAGGCGCTGGAGCGGGAGCTGCGGGCCCTGCCGGACCATCAGCGGGAGATCCTGGTCATGCGGGAGGTGTCCGGACTGTCCTATCAGGAGATCGGGGAGCTTCTGTCCCTGGATCTGGGGACGGTGAAGTCCCGCCTGGCCCGGGCGCGGCTGGCGCTGAAAAAAAGATTGCTGGAAAATGGGAACTTTTTTACTCAGTCTGCGTCTAAGCCATCAGAAGAGACAAAAAGGAGGTGACCTGGCGTGCTGTCATGTGAAGAAGCCTTGGAACAGATGAGCCAGGCCCTGGACAGTCCGCTGACCGGAGAGGAGCAGGGGGAGCTGGAGGCCCATCTGGCCTGCTGCCCTGCCTGCCGGGCGGACTGGGCGGCTCTGAGGGAGCTGCATCAGGCCATGGGGGAGCTGGAGGAGACTCCGGTGCCCGAGGGCTTTGCGGACCGCGTGATGGAGCGGGTCCGGGAGGATGCCCGCCCCGCCAAGGTCGTCCCCCTGTGGCGGCGGCCCCAGTGGAAGGCGGCGGCCGGACTGGCGGCCTGCGCGGTGATCTGCGTGGGGCTGTACTACGGCGCGGACCGGCTCGGCCTGGGGGCGTCCGGGAATGTTGCGGCGGTCCCCGATCTCGCCCAGTGGTCAGAGGAGTCCGCAGGCTCCGGCGAGGCCCCAGTGGCCGGCGCGGCCTCTGCGGCCGGTACAGATGAGGATCCGGTGCAGAGCAAGACGACAGAACCGCCGGAAACAGCGGACGGGACGGAGACTGCCAGTGCGCCGCAGAGCGGCGCGGCCAATGGAGAGAACCCGTCGAAGGTTGCAGGTGTGCCGCGTGCCGCCCTTGCCCGGGGGGAAAACGCGGCGGGAGAGGCCCCTGAGCCTGCCCTGGCGGACGGGGAAGCGGGAGGAGCCGCGCTGTACAGCGTACAGCCGGAGGAGACCGAGCTGCTGCTGACCGCCCTGCCGGAGGGCGCGGCGGAGCTGCTGCCCGCTTTGGACCAGTGGGAGCTGGACGGACAGGGCCGCAGCTTCTGCGCGGTGAGCGCCCAGACGCTGGAGGCCCTGTGTGGGGCGCTGGAGGCGGCGGACATCCCCTTCCAGCGGCCGGAGCAGCCCTGGAGCGAGACCTGCCGGGTGATCCTGGCGGAATAAGACCGGAAGATCAGACCGGCCGGAGCCTGCGGAATGCGGGGCTCCGGCCGGTTTGTCTTTTGTTGGGGGAGAAACCGGGAAACAGAATGGACGGGAGAGGAGAGGCATGGGGGATGTGCTGAATTTTACTTGTGCCTGTACTGAAAACTATGGTATAATAACCTGTGATATTATTCCCAGTGTGTCCGCCCGCGCTGGGGGGAAGGAGGGATGCCCGATGCGTTATCAGGAATGGCGGGGTCGCCGCGCCCAGCCGCGCCGCCCGGGAGGAGCTGGAGCAGGCGGGGGTCCCTCCGCTTCTGGCGGCAGTGCTGTCCGCCCGGGGGATCCGGACGCGGGAGGAGGCCCAGGCCCTCCTCGCCCCCGGAGAGACGCCGCTGGAGGACCCGATGGGCCTGCGGGACATGGACCGGGCGGTCCGCCGCATCCGCCGGGCCCTGGAGACGGGGGAGACTGTGGCGGTCTACGGGGACTACGACGTGGACGGGATCACCTCTACCTGTCTGCTCACCGACTGCCTGAGCCGTCTGGGCGGACGGGTCCTGCCCTATATCCCAGACCGCCTGGAGGAGGGGTATGGCCTCAACTCTGAGGCGGTGTCCGCCCTGGCGGCCCAGGGGGTCACCTTGATCGTCACTGTGGACTGCGGCATCACCGCCGGGGCGGAGACCGCGTTCGCCGCCTCTCTGGGGGTGGATGTGGTGGTGACGGACCACCATGAGTGTAAGGAGAGCCTGCCCCCCGCGTGCGCTGTGGTGGATCCCCGCCGCACCGACTGCCCCTATCCCTTCAAGGGCCTGGCTGGGGTGGGTGTGGCCCTGAAGCTGGCCATGGCGGTGGCCGGAGCGGAGCGGGCGGAGCGGGTCTTTCTGGAATATGCCGACCTGGCCGCGGTGGGAACGGTGGCCGATGTGATGCCCATGACCGGCGAAAACCGCACCATCGTTCAGACCGGACTGGCCGCCCTGGCCCATCCCCGGCGGCTGGGCTTTGCCCAGCTGATCCAGGAGGCCGGACTGGGGGACAGGCCCCTCACCTCGGTGTCCGTGGGCTATACGCTGGCCCCCCGGATCAATGCGGCCGGCCGGATGGGAAAGGCCGGTCTGGCCGCTGAGTTGCTCCTTACCCGGGATCCGGACCGGGCGGCAGAGCTGGCCCGGGAGCTGTGCGAGCTGAACCGGGAGCGTCAGGCCGTGGAGGGGGAGATCTTTCAGGACTCCGTCCGGCGGCTGGAGGAGACGCCCCAGGAGGGGGTCATCCTGCTGGCGGACGGGGGCTGGCACCAGGGAGTGGTGGGTATCGTGGCCTCCCGCCTGGCGGAGAAGTACGGCTGTCCCGCCTTTATGGTGTGCCTGGACCAGGGCGTGGGCAAGGGATCATGCCGCTCCTGGGGCGGGATCAACCTGTTCCAGCTTCTGGCCCGGTGCGGCGATTTGCTGGAGGGCTTTGGGGGCCATGCCCTGGCCGCCGGCTTCACCGTGCGGGAGGAGAAGCTTCCGGAGCTGTCCGCCCGGCTGCGCCGGCTGGTGATGGAGGAGCACCGGGGGGAGGAGCTGCCCTCGGTGCTGGAGGCGGACGCGGCGGTGCTGCCCCAGGAACTTACAGTGGAGGCGGTGGAGCAGCTGGACTGGCTGGAACCCTGTGGCACCGGCAACCCCAGGCCGGTACTGGTTCTCACTGGGGCCCATGTGCTCAGTGCCGCCCAGGTGGGCCGGGGCCGGCATCTGAAGCTGCGGCTGGAGGCCAGGGGGTCCCGCTGGACGCCATCTTCTTCTCCGCTGACGGTGGAGAGCTGGGTCTGACCGCCGGCTGCCGGGTGGATGTGGCCTTCTATCCCCAGATCAACGAGTTTCGGGGGCTGCGCTCGGTCCAGCTTCAGGTGGTGGATCTGCGCCGGGCCATGACCCGGGCCCAGTTGGAGCAGTCCATTTATGAAAAATACCGGCGGGGAGAGCGCCTCACGCCGGTGGAGGCCCAGTCCCTGCTGCCCACCCGGGCGGAATTTATCTGCCTGTGGCGGTATTTGAAGCGCCAGAGCGCCGGGCAGCCCATCCTCCGGGACACTGTTCCACGCATTGCCCGGGGGCCGCCCGCTCCGGCGGGCAGCCAGAGCTGCCCACTCACACCCTGGTGTGCCTGGAGGTGATGGAGGAGCGGGGGCTGCTCACCCTGGTCCAGCAGTCTGGACAGCTGGAGATCATCCTGCACCAGCTGGAGCACAAGGTGGATCTGAACGCATCGGCGATCCTGAAAAAACTGCGGAAGGCCACGCAGGAGAATTAGGAGTTAGGAATGAGGAATTGACCGTCCTGGCTCCTGCCCGATCAAATTCCCAATTTCTTATTCCTAATTTGTCAGAAGGTGATCGTATGGATCCGATTTTAGAGCGCTATCAGGCTCTTGAGGACAAGGTAGCCGCCTATACGCCCAATTTAGATACCAAGCGGCTGTTTGACGCATTTACCTATGCGGACACAGAGCACCACGGGCAGCTGCGCAAGAGCGGCGAGCCCTATATCATCCATCCCCTGGCGGTGGCCGACATCGTGGCCGACCTGGGGCTGGATGTGGACTCGGTCATTGCCGCCCTGCTCCACGACTGCATCGAGGACACCGACGCCACCCATGAGGAGATCGCCAAAAAATTTGCGGCAAGTCAGTGGCGGAGCTAGTGGAGGGGGTCACCAAGCTGACGCGGGTGCAGTATGTCTCCAAGGAAGAGGAGCAGATGGAGAACCTGCGCAAGATGCTCATGGCCATGGCCCACGACATCCGGGTGATCCTCATTAAGATCTGCGACCGGCTGCACAATATGCGTACCATGGAGTACCAGTCCCCCGGAAGCAGCGGGAAAAATCTCTGGAGACCATGGAGATCTACGCACCGCTGGCACACCGCTTAGGTATGCAGAAGCTGAAATGGGAACTGGAGGACCTCTCTTTGCGCTATTTGGACCCCGTGGGATACAAGGAGATCGAGGAGGAGATGTCCGCCCGCTCCGCCGCCCATGAGGAGTTCCTGGCCTCCATCCAGCTGCGCATCCAGCAGCGGATGGAACAGGAGGGATCCGGTGCAAGGTGTACGGCCGGGTGAAGCATACCTACTCCATCTACCGGAAAATGTTTGCCCAGAACAAGACGCTGGACGAGATCTTCGACCTGTACGCCTTCCGGGTAATCGTGGATGACATCCCGGAGTGCTACAACGTGCTGGGCTGTATTCACGATATGTTCAAGCCGGTGCTGGGGCGGTTTAAGGACTACATCGGCACGCCCAAGCCGAATATGTACCAGTCCCTCCATACCACGGTCATCGGCCGGGAGGGCATTCCCTTCGAGGTGCAGATCCGAACCTGGGAGATGCACCAGACCGCGGAGTACGGCATCGCGGCCCACTGGAAGTACAAGCAGGGGATGGCCAACAAGAAGCTGGGCAGCGAGGTGGACTTCGAGTGGGTCCGCAAACTGCTGGAGAGCCAGCAGGACACCGACGCGGAGGAGTTTGTCCGCACCCTGAAGGTAGATATGTTTTCCGATGAGGTGTTTGTATTTACCCCCAACGGGGACGTCAAGAGCCTGCCCGCCGGGGCCACCCCCATCGACTTCGCCTATAACATCCACTCCGCCGTGGGCAACAGCATGTGGGGCCCGGGTGAACGGGCGGATGGTGCCCTATGACACCCACCTGAAAAACGGCGACATCGTGGAGGTGCTCACCTCCAAGGCGGCCAAGGGCCCCAGCCGGGACTGGCTCAAGATCGCCAAGAGCAACGAGGCCCGGAACAAGATCCGCCAGTGGTTCAAGCGGGAGCGCAGGGAGGAGAACATCGCCACTGGCCGGGCCCTGTTTGAATCAGAGCTGAAGCACGCCAAGATCCCTCTGAGTTCCATCACGGCGGAGGATGTGCTGCCCAGCATCCTGCGGAAGGTCCGTTTCGGGACACTGGACGAGCTGTATGCCTCCATCGGCTACGGCGGCACCACCGCGGTGAAGAGCGTGGCCCGCATCAAGGACGAGCTGCTCCGCCTGGGACGGCTGAAGGCGGAGAAGGCCGCGGCGTCCTCCCGCACCACGGCGGAGAGCGTCATCGTCCCCGGCACGGCCGCCCCGGTGGACGTCAGCCAGCTGAAGGGCTCCAACAAGCATACCGACTCGGGGATCATCGTGGAGGGACTGGGCAACTGCCTGGTGAAATTTGCCAAATGCTGCACCCCCGTTCCCGGCGACCCGGTGATCGGGTTCATCACCCGGGGTTACGGGGTGTCCGTCCACCGGGCGGACTGTCCCAACGCCGCGCCGGAAAACCGAAAGCCGGAGGAGGCCGCCCGCTGGGTGCGGGTGTCCTGGGTGGACAGCAAGCTGCCCAACTACCGCACCGCCCTGGAGGTGGCCTCCAAGGACCGGGATAATCTGACTCTGGATGTGGCTATGGCCCTGTCGGCGGCCAAGGTAAAGGTCACCGCCCTGTCCGCCCGCTCCATGCCGGACGGACACGCCATCCTCCGCATCGAGGTGGAGGTGCGGGACAAGGAGGAGCTGGCTTCGGTCATCAATAAGCTGAACAACATCCAGGGGTCTATCATGTGGCCCGGATGACCGGGAAGTAAGAACTGCGCGGGGCTTACCCGCGCCTGTCGTTCATAATCTGAGCTGTGAGGTCGATATTATGAGAGCAGTTGTTACCCGGGTGTCCTCCGCCTCCGTTACCATTGACGGGGCGGTGCGGGGCGCCATTGAAAAGGGCTATCTGGTTCTGCTGGGAGTAGGTCCCCAGGATACGGAAGCTGTGTGCGATAAGCTGGCCGAAAAAATCTGTAATCTGCGGATCTTTGAGGACGAAAACGGAAAAATGAACCTGAATTTGGAGCAGGTGGGGGGCGCTCTTCTGGTGGTGAGCCAGTTTACCCTCTACGCCGACACCAAGAGCCGCCGCCCTGGTTTTACCGGGGCGGCCAAGCCCGATGTGGCCATTCCCCTCTATGAGCGATTTATGGACCAGTGCCGTCAGCGGGGGTTCCAGGTGGAGCATGGGGAGTTCGGAGCGGATATGCAGGTGGCGTCGGTCAACGACGGGCCGGTCACCATCTTATTTGAATTATGAATGAGGAGTTAGGAGTTAGGAATTAGGAATTAGGAATTGGATAAAAGCTGTCTGCATTCCGCTTTCATTTTGTGAGCCGTGACAGCGCGGAACACCATAATTCCTAACTCATCATTCCTAATTCCTGATTTCCGACTCACGAGAGGAGGACAAATGATGAAGGTTAAAGTCATGCAGGTAGGGCCTATCGGAACCAACTGCTATATTCTGGAGGACGAGACCACCGGCAAGGCCGCCGTCATTGACCCCGGGGACGAGGCGGAGCGGATCCTGGCTGCGCTGAAGGAGGGCGGGGCGGAGGTGACCCACATCCTGCTCACCCACGGCCACTATGACCACACCACCGCTGTCCCGGAGTTGGAGAAGGCACTGCCCCAGGCGGCCATCTATATCCACCGGGGCGACGCCAATGGTGCGGGCAACACCCTGTTTCCCCTGGCGGGACAGGTGGCCGGTCTGAACTTCTATGACGAGGGGGACCACATCCAGGTGGGCTCCATTGATGTTCAGGTCCTCCACACCCCGGGGCACTCCAAGGGCTCCGTCACGCTGAAGGCGGGGGACGTGCTGTTCACCGGGGACACCCTGTTCTGCGGCTCCTGGTGGCCGCACGGACCTGCGGGGGGGCAGCTATGAGGAGATCATGGCCTCTCTGAAGCGGCTGGGCCAGTTGGAGGGGGACTATCACGTCTGTCCCGGCCACGACCGGACCTCCACCCTGGAGCGGGAGCGGCAGTACAACCCCTTCCTGCGGGAGGCCATGGGACAGCGGAGTTGAGGAAGGAACAGCGATGAAATTAGTGCTAAAGGGGCACGACGAGCGGTATGTTGTGGAACAGGGGATGCTGAACCTGTTTCCTGGTGAGCGGCCCGTCTATGAGCCCATTGGCCCGGAGGATGACACCTGGGCCCGGGTCTCCCTCCGGGAGGAGGCGGACGGCTGTACCGTGGAGGTGGAGCTGTCCTGGCGGGGGACGGCGGCAACCCACCGGCTGGACGCCCCCCTGACGGGGGACGAATTTCAGCGGGAGGGCCTGCGCCGCCGGGCCATCGGCCGGTGCTTTTTCCTGGCCGCCCATGGGGTCACCGGTACTGCGCCCCCCTGGGGGATGCTCACCGGCGTGCGCCCGGTGAAGCTGCCCAC
>ENA-OPYT01000531-OPYT01000531.1-human-gut-metagenome-genome-assembly--contig:-NODE-531-length-11700-cov-5.035082_pt1 | contig 11700 bp, 6 predicted proteins | sample MGYA00242636_ERZ504480 | MGnify/ENA primary metagenome ERZ504480 (study PRJEB26092, sample SAMD00036228) | human gut metagenome | host: Homo sapiens | study: EMG produced TPA metagenomics assembly of...
AGCAGTTTGCCGAAAGTTTCCAATATCGGGCTATAGGTTCGTGGTGGGAGCCGAAGGGCAATCAGAATGAAATTGATATTATTGCTCTGAAATTGGAGAAAAATCAAGCTGTGGCGGCAGAAGTGAAGCGGCAAAATGAAAAATCTTCAAACCGGAACTGCTGGCTGGAAAAGTGGAACATTTAAAGAAAAAGCTATTGCCGAAATATCGGATTGAGACGGTTTGTTTGTCGTTGGAAGATATGTAGTGACCGGCTACTTGCTCTTTTCTTACTTTTATTTAGCATAATTATCATTGTAATATTCTATATTCTCGTCTATTATCACTAATTTCGGACGATTTTTTGGCAAATCTGATAGAATAACTAATAATTTATAATATGGAAAACCTTGAACATAGCGCTCCTGCTAATGATAGTGGGTATGGCAACGGTCTTTGCCATCCTGCTGATTGTAATCTACTTGGGAAAGGGACTTATCGCCCTTGTGAATAAATATGCACCCGAAGAGGTTGTTCCTGCCAAACAGGCGGCAAATGCTCCTGCGGCTGTTCCCGGCAATATCATGGCGGCTATCAGTGCGGCGGTTACGGTAGTGACGCAGGGTAAGGGTAAAGTTGCGAAAGTGGAGAAACTCTGAAATAACTAATCTTATATAAACACACACAGGAATAATTTGGTATGAAAAAAGAAATTAAGTTCAGCTTGGTATTCAGGGATATGTGGCAAAGTGCCGGAAAATATGTGCCCCGTGTAGACCAGCTGGTAAAGGTAGCGCCTGCCATTGTCGAGATGGGATGTTTCGCTCGTGTAGAAACGAATGGCGGCGGTTTTGAACAGGTAAATCTATTGTTTGGCGAGAACCCCAATAAAGCTGTGCGCGGGTGGACGAAGCCGTTCCACGAAGCCGGTATACAGACACATATGTTGGACCGTGCACTGAACGGCCTGCGCATGAGCCCCGTGCCTGCCGATGTGCGCAAGCTGTTTTATAAAGTGAAGAAGGCGCAGGGTACGGACATCACACGTACTTTCTGCGGACTGAACGATATACGTAACATCGCTCCTTCCATCACCTATGCGCACGAGGCGGGAATGATTTCGCAGTGTTCGCTCTGTATCACCCATTCGCCTATCCATACTGTGGAATATTATACGGATATGGCATTGAAGCTTATCAAGCTGGGTGCAGACGAAATCTGTATCAAGGATATGGCAGGTATCGGCCGTCCGGTATCTTTGGGCAAGATTGTGGCAAACATCAAGGCTGCTCATCCGGACATTCCCATCCAGTATCACAGCCATGCGGGACCCGGTTTCAACATGGCAAGTATCCTTGCGGTTTGTGAGGCCGGCTGCGACTATATTGACGTAGGTATGGAGCCGCTTTCATGGGGTACGGGACATGCCGACCTGCTCAGCGTGCAGGCCATGCTGAAAGATGCCGGTTTCAAGGTTCCCGAAATCAATATGGAAGCGTACATGAAAGTACGTGCACTTATACAGGAGTTTATGGATGATTTCCTCGGTCTGTACATCAGCCCGAAGAACCGCCTGATGAACTCGTTGCTGATTGGTCCGGGACTTCCGGGCGGCATGATGGGAAGCCTGATGGCGGACCTGGAATCCAATCTGGAATCTATCAACAAGTACAAGGCCAAACGCAACCTGCCGTTTATGAAGCAGGACGAACTGCTTATCAAACTCTTCAACGAAGTGGCATACGTATGGCCGCGCGTGGGTTATCCACCGTTGGTGACTCCGTTCAGCCAGTACGTCAAGAACCTTTCCATGATGAACGTCATGGCCATGGAGAAAGGAAAAGAACGTTGGGGCATGATAGCCGACGATATTTGGGACATGCTGTTGGGTAAGGCAGGCAAGCTGCCGGGCGAACTCGCTCCCGAACTCGTTGAAAAGGCGGAACGCGAAGGACGTAAGTTCTTCAACGGCAATCCGCAGGACAACTATCCCGATGCACTCGACAAGTACCGCAAGCTGATGAAGGAAAACAAGTGGGAACTTGGCGAAGATGATGAAGAGCTCTTTGAATACGCCATGCACCCGGCACAGTACGAGGCTTACAAGAGCGGCAAGGCGAAAGAGGATTTCCTTGCCGATGTAGAGAAACGCCGTGCCGAACGCGACAAATCCCCTCTGGATGACGCCAAACCCAAGACGCTCACCGTGCAGGTGGACGGACAGGCTTATCGCGTGACGGTGGCTTACGGCGACATCGACCTGCCGGCTTCCGCCACCGACAAGATTACCGCTCCCGCCGGTGAAGGGCAGGAAGTGGCTGCTCCGCTCGAAGGCAAGTTCTTCCTGACCAAGAATGCACAGGAAACTCCCCTCAAGGTAGGAGATAAAGTGAAGGAAGGCGACCTGCTTTGTTACATCGAGGCCATGAAAACCTATAATGCTATCCGTGCCGACTTCAGCGGAACGGTGACCGCTATCTGCGTCAATCCGGGTGATTCTGTTTCTGAAGATGATGTATTAATGAAGATTGGATGATGGAAGATATATTTGCGAAACTCTATGATATGACGGCGTTCAGCAATATTATTGCCGATCCGTCGTTCCTTATAATGTATGCCATTGCCTTTATTTTGCTGTATCTGGGCATCAGGAAGCATTACGAACCGCTGTTGCTGGTTCCCATTGCTTTCGGTGTGCTCATTGCCAATTTCCCCGGTGGCGACATGGGGGTTATCCAGGCAGATGAAAACGGCATGGTAATGGTGAACGGAGTGTTGAAGAACATCTGGGAAATGCCGTTGCACGAGATTGCACACGACCTCGGACTGATGAACTTCATCTACTATATGCTGATAAAGACCGGATTTCTGCCGCCTGTCATCTTTATGGGTGTGGGTGCGCTGACGGACTTCGGACCGATGCTCCGCAATCTGCGTCTTTCCATATTCGGTGCGGCTGCGCAGCTCGGTATCTTTACCGTACTGTTGTGTGCCGTAATGATGGGCTTCACGCCGCAGGAAGCCGGTGCATTGGGTATTATCGGCGGTGCGGACGGTCCTACGGCTATCTTCACCACTATTAAGCTCGCTCCGCATCTGCTGGGTCCTATCGCCATTGCGGCTTATTCGTACATGGCACTGGTTCCGGTTATCATTCCATTGGTTGTAAAACTGCTCTGCAGCAAGAAGGAACTGATGATTAACATGAAGGAGCAGGAAAAGCTCTATCCGTCAAAAACCGAGATAAAGAATCTGCGTGTACTGAAGATTATTTTCCCGATTGCCGTTACTACCATTGTAGCTCTCTTCGTGCCGACGGCAGTGCCTTTGATTGGTATGCTGATGTTCGGTAACCTGATTAAGGAAATCGGTTCCGATACCAGCCGTCTGTTCGATGCGGCAGCCAACAGCATTATGAATGCGGCAACCATCTTCCTCGGACTGAGTGTGGGCGCTACCATGACGAGCGAGGCATTCCTCAACTGGACCACTATCGGCATCGTTGTCGGCGGCTTCCTTGCATTTGCCTTGTCCATTTCGGGTGGTATCTTCTTTGTGAAACTGTTCAATCTGTTCTCCAAGAAGAAGATTAATCCGCTGATTGGTGCGACGGGATTGAGCGCCGTGCCTATGGCAAGCCGCGTATGCAATGAAATCGCTACCAAGTACGACCCTAAGAACCACGTACTGAATTACTGTATGTCCAGTAATATTTCCGGCGTCATCGGTTCTGCGGTGGCGGCGGGCGTATTGATTTCGTTCCTCGGATAAGAAAGTTGAGATATAAAAAGGGGATGCGTCAAAACACAAATAACGAGTGTTTTGACGCATCTCCTTTTTATTTCCGCCTTTATTCACTGATAGCTTTCCTGTACTCAGCCACTGCCATCTTTGCGGCAAGGTGCGCGTTGATAAGGTTGGTCTGGGCCTGTGTCCACGAAAGCTGTGCGGATAGCACATCGACCATGCTTGCCTTGCCTTCATTGTAGGAGAACGTAACCAGGTCGAGATTCTCTTCGGCAAGCGCCATATTCTCCCGGGCTGTCTTTACCTGCTGTTCCGTTTCCGTCAGTTTGGTGGTAGCGGCGGACAGCTCTTCTAAAATAGTATCTGCCACATAGCTTTGCTGTAATTTCTGAATACCTATATATGCCTTTTGCTGGCGGTTGGTCTTGAAGCGTGCACCCCATCGGAAAATGGGGATGTTGAGATTGATTCCCGCAATGGGCGTATGGGGCACGTCTTGTCCCATATAGGCGATACCGGTGTCCCAACCGGTTGCCAGGAACATACTGAGTTGGGGATTATACTGGCTGAGGGCTGCCTTGCGTTGCGCTTCGCTCCTGGCGATACTGACATGGGTTCCGGCATAGTCCGCACGGCGGGACAATACTTCGTCAAGACTCAGTAAATCGACGGGCGGACAGTGCATGCCGATTTCACAAAGACTGTCTACCGCGGCATCCGGTTTCACTCCCATCAGGATATTGAGTTGCTGCAAGGCAAGGGTATAGTTCTGGCGGGCTTTGATATACTGCAATTCGGCCTCTTTTTTACGGGTGGAAATCATCAGTAAATCCGTACGGCTGATAGCTCCGTCATTAAACCTGTCTTGAATGATGTTGTACTGTTGGCTGACAATCCCTTCAAAACGGGCGGCGGCTTTGAGTGTTGCCAATGCGGCCGAGGCATTCCAGTAAACCGCATCGCTCTGATAGTGTATCTGGTCGAGGGTCAGCTCTGTGGCAAGTTTGTCCAGCTCTTCATCGGCTTTGGCAATTTTTTTTCCGGGCCATGAGCGAACCGCCTGTGTAAAGAGGCTGTCCCAGTGTTGCCAATGCCTGATAGGTGTAAGGACGGTACTGTCCCGCCGGACTGTTCCAGGCATCCAGATGGCTCAGATTGGCAGTTCCTTCGGCAGTAATGTCTATCTTGGGCAGGAAGCCAGTCTGTGCTATCTTGCGGGCTTCGGTGCTTGCCGTAGCTTTCAGGCGTTGCTGTTTCAGCAGTTGGCTGTATGCTTCCACTTTGTCCCGATAAGCCTCGCGGCTGAGATAGCTTTCTTGTGCCGCGGCACTTATACCGAAGCTGATTACTGACAATATAAATATAATCTTTCTCATCATTCAAATCGTAAATAGTCAAATCATTAAATCGTAAATCGTAAATCGTAAATAGCCGAGTCGCAATTCCTCTATCCTTTTATCCGGTGTATCGCACAGTAAGCCACGGGCAATACAAACAGGGTGAGTATCGAAGCTACCAGCAGGCCGCCCATGATAGTGGCCGCCATACCGCCGAACATGGCGTCGAACAGTAACGGCAGCATACCCAGGATGGTTGTGCCCGATGCCATGGCTACGGGAACAATGCGGGTGGTCGTTGCGCTGATAACCGCTTCACGCGGTGCTTTTCCGGCGGCCGTTTCCGTATCAATCTGGTCTACGAGGACAATGGAGTTCTTGATGTTCATTCCAATCAATCCCAACAAGCCCAGGATGGCGAAAAAGTCGAATGTCTTACCCAACAGCAACAGTCCCAGTACGATGCCGATAAAGATAAGCGGAAGCATCAGCAAGATGACGATGGGTTTGCGGTAGGTCTTGAACAGGAACAGCAGGGTGACGAACATCAGGAAAAACGTCAGCGGCATGTTGGCTGCCAGTGCGGCATTGGATTCGGCCTGGCTTTCCTGTTCGCCGAAGTATTTCATGGCATATCCTTCGGGAACATCGATTTCTTTCTGCACCTGCTCCCACACACGGTTAAAGGCGGCAATGGCATTTACGCCCCGGCGGGGGTCGGCTTGCGCCATCATAACCATCTGGCGGTTGTAGTCCTTCACGTTGGAGAACTTGTACTGGTAGTCGAACTCACTGACCACTTGCTCCAGTGTGGTGGTTTCGCGCGTAGTACCGAATACGGGCAGCGTGCGCAGGTCGTTAATGCGGAACGCGTCGATTGTGTTGTCTTTCAGTAGGATAGGAAGCACTTGGTCGCCCTGGCGGTATTCGCCCAGCGTCATTCCGTTTGTCCCTATTTGTATGCTCTGCGCCATGCTTTGGCGGGATACGCCTAACGGCTGCGCACGCTCCTGACTGTATACGGGTTTCCAGACAGGAATCTTGTTACCCCAGGAGTTGCGCACATTGATAAGGTCTTTGTCGCGGTGCATTATCTCTAAAACCCGGTTGGTCAGCGCCACCAGCGTATCTGTGCTATTGCCGATAAAGCCTATCTCGATGGCGGCGTCTACGGCAGGCGAGAGTTTGAAGAGCGTGGTGCGGGTGATGGCATTGGGGTAATTCTCCTTCATATAGCTGTCCAGCTTCTCTTCATATTCTTTGGTGTATTTGCTGTCTGTCACTTCTACCAGCAGGTTGGCGAAGTTGGGTTTTGGACCTACGGAAGTGGATGCCAGATAGTAGCGCAGCGGGGTGCTGCCAAAAGTGACGGAAACCCGTTTCACTTCCGGCTGTGCCAGCAGGTGGGCTTCCACTTTCTTCATTTCCTTCTCTACATCGCGGATGCCGTATCCGTCGGGATAGAATACATCGGCGCGGAAATAAGGCTTGTCCAGTGAAGGGAAGAAGTTTTGCGGCATCAGTCCCATGATGACGAGGGAGAGGATGAACAATACGACCATGCTTCCCAACGTGAGCGTTTTCTTGCGTATCAGCAGGCTGAGGATGGATGCGAATTTATGGTAGAAAGGCTTGTCGTAAGGGTCTTTGTCGCTGTTACCGGTTTGGGCTTTCAGTATAAAATTGCCGAAGGTGGTAGTTTGCGTCAATGCCAGTACCCAGCTCAGCCCCAGTGAGATAGCCAGTACGATAAATAGCGGCTTTACAATTTCGGCAACGGAAGACGGTGCAAGATAAAGCGGCAGGAACGAGCAGACGGCTATGAAGGTTGCTCCCAGCAATCCCCATTGCGGACCGGTGGCGCCGTCTATCAGCGCTTTCCGTCTGTTCACGCCGCGGGCTATGGCTATTTGTGCATTGTCGGTTACCACAATGGCGTTATCCACCAGCATTCCCATGGCGATGATAAAGCCTGCCAGCGAGGTACGGTTCAGTCCCACTCCCAGGAACGACATGATGAGCAGTGTGCCGCCAATGGAAAATATCAGTGAAGAGCCGATGAGTACGCCGGCGCGCATCCCCATTACCAGCATGATGATAACGATTACAATCAGAATGGATTCTATCAGGTTGATAATAAATCCGTTGTTCGCTTCTTTGGCAATGACGTTTTCGGGGTAAAGGCTTTCCAGTTCCAACCCTACGGGGATGAGGGGCAAGAGTTCGGCGAGCTTCTTGTCTACCAGCTCACCGGTTTTTACCACATCCTTCTGCGGGTCGGTGGAGACGCCGATGCCGATGGCCCGTTTTCCGTTTACGTGCATGATGGTGCCGGGCGGGTCCATGTATCCCTTTTCAACGACGGCTATATCGCCCAGCTTGACCTGCCCGCCGGAGGTGGTGATTGTCTGGTTACGGATGTCGTTGACGGTGGTATAAGTACCGTTGGCTACAATGCGCAACTGCTGTTCGCCTGCACCGATTTCACCCGTATTGATAATCTGGTTCTGCGATTGCAGCAAGCCTGCCAGTTGTTTGGGGTCGATGCCCATTCCCGCCAGTTTGTTTACGGAGATAAAGATATTGATTACTTCCGTCTGTGTGCCGAACAGGGCTACTTTCATAACCCCTTCGGCAGTGATAACCTGCGTCTTGATACGCTCCGCCCAGTCGCGCATTTCTTCATAGGAGAAACCGTCGTCGCCGACCAGCCCGTAGTAAATGCCGAATACATCGCCGAAGTCGTCCGATACCGTCGGTACGGAAGCTCCTGCCGGAAGTTGGGGCTGTATGTTGAGAACCTTCCGGCGCAGTTCGTCCCATTTCTGCGGGATAGATTCTGCGGAAAGCGACGGCTGTAGCTCGAACGTAATTTTGGAAAGTCCGTACATGGATTCCGATTTAATCTTGTACACTCCGCTCATGCTCTGTATTTCGCGGGAGATGGGTTCGGTAATGAGCCGTTCCACTTCGGCAGGCTCGGCTCCGGGATAGCGTGTCATGATGACCGCTGTCTTGATGACAAAGGGTGCGTCTTCTTTCTTCCCCAAACGGCCGAATGAGAATATGCCGCCGATGAGCAGCACGGCAAGGAAGAAATAGATAATCTTTGTATTATCTAATGAATATTTGGCTAAGTTCATATATAAAAGGTGATAGGATGATAAAGTTATGAAGTGATAGAGGGAAAGCGGTTATTCCACCTCTTTTACCCTCTGTCCCTCTACCAGTTGGTACACTCCGGCAATGACAACGGTTTCATCCGGTTTCAGTCCTTTGGAGATAAGAATATTGGCTTCACCGGTCGGCGAATACACGGTTACTTCGCGGCGGCTTACCCTGTTGTCTTTCACCACCCATACGTAGGTGTTCTTGTTTTCGCTGTCACCGAATACGGCGCTCAGCGGTACATTCATCAGTTTTTCTTCTATGAAGGGAGCTATGTCCGAAGCGAGGCGGATGTTGCAGGTAAATCCGGGTTTCACGTCGTATACGGCACGGTCGAAGGCGGGGTCGTCGATGATGATGGTAACCGGAATGCCCGTACCGTCGGTCGATATGTCAAGATACTCTTCCAGTCTGGCATTGAATATATTGCCTTTGTACGTATCGAACTCCACCTTGAATGTGGCGTCTTTGGCACGAAGCAGGTACAGGTAATCATCGGGTACGGTAAATTTTATGCGCAGTTTCTGCGTATTTACCAGCCGCACAATCCCTTCTCCCGAATTGACGCGCTGATAGTTCTCTACCAGGCGCTTCTCGATAGAGCCGTCGAAGGGGGCGAGCAATTTCGTATCGCGCATATTGTTGGTGGACAGCTCGTAGGCCGATTTGGCTTTCTGGTAATTGGCTACGCTTATTTCATACTCCTGCAGGGAGATGGCTTGGTGCCCCAGCAGCCGTTTGTTGCGCTCCACCTGGGCGGCAGCGGTTTCGTAGGCAGCCTTGTCGGCGGCATATTGCAGGGAAATATCCCGCGGGTCGATGGCGGCAATCAGTTGTCCTTTCCTGACCCTTTGTCCTTCCACTACCGGAAGGTCGATGATTTGTCCGCTGACACGAAATGCCAGTTTCACATATTCCACCGCTTCCACCATGCCGGAGAAATCTTTGAGTATTACCGACTGTGAACTTACGGTGGCGGTTTTCACAGGTCGCACGAGGGGGATATCTTCCCCTTTCTTTTGCCCGCAGGACGTGACGATAAGTGTCACCGTCAGGGCGAACAGATACATTTTCTTCATTTGTTTTTGATTAAGACAAGTCTTTGCGGTTGACAGTCAAATCCAACCCTTGTTTTAATTCATAAACGTTTTGATATACCTGTATGTTCAATTGTTTTCCTGCGGTCAGGCTGATTTTTATTTCTTTGCCTACCTGTATATGCAGCGTATTGCCCAAGTAATTCACTTTGAACGAATAGCCGCTCCATTTCTCCGGCATGACCGGCTCAATCTTAAGCGTGCCGTCCTGTACCTGCAATCCTGCGAACCCGCGTACGACAGCCAGCCAACTGCCCGGCATACTGGTGATGTGCAGTCCCTGCTCTCCTTCATTGTTGTAGTCGTCCAGGTCGAGGCGGGTAGCGTGTAAGAATAGTTGGTATGCCTTTTCCACTTTCCCGATGCGTGCGGCAAGAATGGAGTGGATGTGCGGGGAGAGGGAAGACTCGTGCACGGTCATCGGTTCGTAGAATTCGAAGTTGCGGCGGATGGTCTCCCGGTCGAAGTTGAAGTAATAGAGGTACAGGCCGAGCAAGACATCACTCTGCTTGATGTAGCACGAACGCAGGATACGGTCCCACGACCAGTACTGGTTGATGGGGCGTTCGCTGTCGGGAATGGCATCGGTGCTTTGCAGAACCTTGTCCATATAGCCGTCGTTTTGGACGAAGATACCGCGTTCCGGATCTTCCGGCAGGTACATCCGTTCGATAATGTCCCGCCAGCGTTCACTCTCTTCCGCATAGTTCAGATTGGTGATGCGGCATATGCGGGCATATTCGTCGGGATATTGCCGGGCAATGATTTCGAGGAAACTGAGGGTACTTTTGAGGCAACGCATGCAGGAGTAGTTGGTATACCAGTTATTGTCTACGTTGTTTTCGTATTCGTCGGGTCCGGTAACTCCCAGGATAACGTACTTCTGCTTGGGTTGCGAGAAAGACACCCGTTGGCTCCAGAAGCGGCTGACGGCTATCATTACTTCCAATCCGTACTGGGCGATGTAGTCCAGTGTACCCGTAAGCGTGGCATGTTGCAGAATGGCATAGACAATCATGTTGTTCCGGTGAATCTCTTCAAAGCTAATCTCCCATTCGCTGTGGCACTCCTCTCCGTTGCTGGTAACCTGCGGGAAGAGGGCGGCACCATGGTCGAATCCCAGCTTACGGGCATTCTCAATGGCTTTGGGCAGTTGCTTGTAGCGGTACATCAGCAGGTTCTCGGCAATCTTCTTCGGGGTGGAAAGCAGGAAGAAAGGTACGCAGCACAATTCGGTATTCCAGTAAGTATTTCCACCGTACTTCTCGCCGGTGAAACCTTTAGGGCCGATATTCAGGCGGGGGTCGTCTCCCCGGTATGTCTGGTAGAGCTGGAAGATGTTGTAGCGTATGCCTTGTTGGGCTTCCGGGTCGCCTTCGATACTGACATCGGTTTCGTCCCATATCTCCTGCCAGGCGTTCCGGTGCTCCTGTTCCAGAACCTCCCAACCGGTACTTTGGGCGTTGCGGGCTTCTGCTACGGAGGCTTCTATCAAATCCTGCCGTTCATAATAAAGGGAAGATGCTATGGCAATGTATTTGACGAGCGTCACGGTATCTCCCGGCTTCACTTCAGTGCCTACGCTGAAACCGGCCTGTTTTTCTTTTTCTATCCGTATCGGGTTGGCAAATGTCTCTTTATTGTTCTTGAAGAACCGATAGGTCATGGCATAGCATATCTGCGCATCCTCCCGCCTGGTCTGCGTCCACAGATAGGCGCAATCGCTGGTGGTGCCGGAGCGCAGGATATTCCATATCTTTTCATCCGGATACCTGACCGGGTTCGCGGTGTCTCCGTCAAGGATAGGCACGAGTGAAACCTTGCCTGTATAGTTGACGGACGTAACGCTGTACTTTATAAGGCAGAGATTGGGGTGAGCCATATTGGCGATATGTTCCACGTGCAGGCGGAGCTTGTTTCCCCGCGGAGAGGTAACTTCCGCGTCCCGATAAGAAATACCCGCTTTCATGTCGAGGCGTCTGTTGAAACTGTCCACATCCCATTGTGCCAGGTCCAGTTCCTCGTCGATGAGGCGCAGGCTGATACTGCTCCAGTCCGGAGCATTGGGGATGCGTGTGTAGAATTGCGGAAAACCGTTTTTCCACCAGCCTACACGCGTTTTGTCCAAAAAGGTGATACCAGCCACGAATGCGCCGCGATAGCTGTCGCTGCTGTATGGTTCTTCAAAATATCCCCGTTGTCCGAAACGGCCGTTTCCAAGACTGAATATGCTTTCCGACCACCGCATGCGGTCGGCTTGAAAACTATCTTCTATAATATTCCATTCATCGGTTTTAAGGTATTTCTTCATGGCGCTTTTTTCTGTGTTATCGGTGTAAAGATAGACAAATAAACGGATAAACAAATAGGAT
>ENA-OPYT01000532-OPYT01000532.1-human-gut-metagenome-genome-assembly--contig:-NODE-532-length-11681-cov-5.924615_pt1 | contig 11681 bp, 6 predicted proteins | sample MGYA00242636_ERZ504480 | MGnify/ENA primary metagenome ERZ504480 (study PRJEB26092, sample SAMD00036228) | human gut metagenome | host: Homo sapiens | study: EMG produced TPA metagenomics assembly of...
TCAGGAGTTTGATGACTGTATGTTGAAATTCCGCTAATTCCACACATGAGAATTAAAAAATTTAAAGGTTAAAAAATTAAAAGGAGGGAAATCATTTCTTGTTTTCTTTTAGAGGTTCGAGGTAACGATCTATTTCTGTTGCCACTCGTCGTCCGTCGGCCAAGGCACGTACCACGAGGCTGGCGCCGTGGGCGGCATCGCCTGCCACGAATACGTTCTCTGCAAACTTCGGTTGCTCGGGCTTGAGGAAACCCATGGCAAGAAGTACCATATCGGCTTCGATGACCTCTTTCTTACCCGTAGATTTCATGGTAGGGCGGTTACCGTCTGTTGCCGGAAGCCATTCCACTTCTTCCACTTCCACACCGCATACCCTGCCGTTCTTTCCGATGAACCGGGTGGAGGCGAGGGACCATCGACGGGTACAGCCTTCTTCGTGGCTGCTGGTGGTTTTCAGTACGACGGGCCATTGCGGCCAGGGAGTATCCGGGTTGTGTCCTATGGGCGGTTGGGGCATGATTTCAATCTGGGTTACACTGACGGCTCCCTGGCGGATGCCGGTGCCTATACAGTCGGACCCGGTATCGCCACCGCCGATGACGAGTACCCGTTTGCCGCGGGCGTTGACGAGTTGGTCTTTCGGGAAGGTGTCTCCATCCAGAATATGGTTCTGTTGTGCCAGCATGTCGAGGGCAAAGTAGATGCCTTTCAGCTCCCGGCCCGGAATGGAGAGGTCGCGGGCGGTGGGCGTACCGGTACAAATGGCGTAAGCATCGAATCCGGCGGGCAGTTTCTGCACATCGACATGGACTCCCATCTCGAACAAGATTCCTTCGGCCTCGAGGATTTTCATGCGGCGGTCGATGACGGCTTTGTCCAGTTTGAAGTTGGGGATGCCATAGCGCAGCAGTCCTCCCGGCATCGGTTTGCTGTCGAATAGGGTAACTTCGTAACCTTTGGCGTTCAGCTGTACGGCGACACTCAATCCGGCAGGGCCGGCGCCGATGACGGCTACCTTCTTTCCGTTACGTTCGGGCTTGCACGGTGTGATGTAACCCTCGCGAAAGGCAGCTTCGGCAATGGCGGCTTCATTTTCGCGGATAGTGACCGGCTCGTTGCACGAGAGTTTCAGTACGCATGACTTCTCGCAGAGGGCGGGGCAGATGCATCCCGTAAATTCGGGAAAGTCGTTCGTGCTGGACAGTATCCGGTAAGCTTCGCGCCATTTGCCTCGGTAGAGTGCGTCTTGGAATTCCGGGTCTTTATTGCCCAGCGGACATGCCCAGTGGCAGAAAGGTACGCCACAGTCCATGCAGCGCGAGGCCTTGGAGCTTGCGGTCGTGGCTGTTCAGTGTCTGTTCCACTTGGCTGAAGTCTGTGATACGTTCGTGTATCGGACGTAACCCGCTCCTGGCGGGGATATTAGGAATGCTTTTGGATCTCCCATATTGAAATTTACAATTTAGCAATTTACAATTTACAATCTCTTTGTCCGTTTACAATGTATATTTCCAGATGCTACTATATAACTGTTATCCGCATGGTAATTGTACATTATAAATAGTCAATTGTACTTTTAATAGTCTCTCTGCATCTCTGCAATCTTCTGTTGCAGTTTCCGCATCTGCTCTTCCTGCAGCACCTTCTTGTATTCGATAGGGACTACCTGGATGAACTGGTCGGTATAGCGTGGCCAGTCATCGAGCATGGTGCGTGCCAGTTTGGAACCGGTGTACAGGTAGTGCTGGCAGATGAGTTCATGCAGTTCCTTGCGGTAGGAGGCTTCTTCGATGAGGCTCAGCTCCACCATTTCCATATTGCAGAAATAGTCGAAATTGCCGTCACGGTTCCAGACGTAGGCCACACCGCCGGACATGCCTGCGGCAAAGTTGCGTCCCGTCTGTCCGAGTACTACCACGCGTCCGCCGGTCATGTACTCACAGCAGTGGTCACCTACGCCCTCCACTACGGCTGTGGCACCGGAGTTGCGGACGGCAAAGCGCTCACCTGCACGGCCGTTGATGTAAACCTCGCCGCTTGTGGCGCCATAAAGCAGGGTGTTGCCTGCAATCGTGTTCTTCTCTGCCTCGAAGTTGCTCCGTACCGGGGGCAGGACGGCGATGCGTCCGCCACTCAGACCTTTGCCCAGATAATCGTTGGCTTCACCCTCAAGCTTGAAGTTGACACCCGGGACAAGGAATGCCCCGAAGCTCTGTCCGGCAGAGCCTTTGAACTTCACGTTCAGCGTATGTTCGGGCAGCCCTTTTTCTCCGTACTTTGCGGCAATGACACCGGAGAGCATGGCGCCGCAGGCACGGTCGGTATTGGCGATGGTGTACTCCAGCGAGATTTCCTTCTGGTTTTCTACGGCTTTGGCGGCGGCATGTAGCATCTCTACATCTTTCACATGGTCGATGCCATGCTGTTGGTCGGTGACGTGGCGGATAGCGGCTTCATTATCCACGCGTGCCAGTAGTTTGTCAAAGCTTATCAACTGATGTTTCCTGATTCCGTCATCCGGCTTGCGGACGATAAGGTCTGTGCGTCCAATGATGTCATCCAGGCGTTCCACACCGATTTCCGCCAGGTATTCGCGTACTTCCTGCGCCAGGAACGTGAAGAAGTTCACCAGATACTCGCTGCGTCCGCGGAAGCGTTTGCGCAGTTCTTCGTTCTGTGTCGCCACCCCTACGGGGCAGGTGTTCTGGTGACATTTGCGCATCATTACGCAACCCAGTACAATCAGGGCACTGGTGGCGAAACCGAATTCTTCGGCTCCGAGCATTGCCATCAGTATGATGTCACGGCCTGTTTTGAGCTGTCCGTCCACTTGCAGCATCACTTGTCCGCGCAGGCCGTTCAGCACCAGTGTCTGCTGCGTTTCGCTCAAGCCGAGTTCGGGCGAGATGCCGGCATAGCGGATGGATGATGCAGGAGAGGCTCCCGTACCGCCCTCTGCACCCGAGATGACTATCAAATCGGCCTTTGCCTTTGCCACACCGGCGGCAATGGTGCCCACACCGCTTTCTGCCACCAGCTTCACGCTGATTTTTGCCCGTGGGTTCACGTTCTTCAGGTCGAAGATGAGCTGTGCCAGGTCTTCGATGGAGTAAATGTCGTGGTGGGGCGGGGGAGAAATCAGCGAGATGCCCGGAATGGAGTGGCGTGTCTTGGCAATCACTTCATCCACTTTGAAGCCCGGCAGCTGTCCGCCTTCGCCCGGCTTGGCGCCTTGGGCAATCTTTATCTGTATTTCGTCCGCATTCACCAGATATTCTGCGGTGACACCGAAACGTCCTGAGGCCACCTGCTTGATGGCGCTGTGCAGACTGGTGCCGTCTTCGCGCGGCATGAAGCGTGCCCGGTCTTCGCCTCCTTCGCCCGTATTGCTCCGGCCATGCAGCTTGTTCATGGCAATAGCTATGGCTTCGTGGGCTTCGCGGCTGATGGAGCCGTAGGACATGGCGCCGGTGACAAAGCGCTGTACGATGTTCTCTACCGGTTCCACCCGGTCTATGCTGATAGGAGCGCGGCGGAAGTCGAGGAAATCGCGCAGGAAGATGGGAGATTCCTTGCTGTCTACCATGGCAGTGAACTCCTTGAATTTCTTATAGCTTCCCAGGCGTGTGGCAAGTTGCAGTGTGCTGATGGTTTCCGGGTTCCAGGCGTGCTTCTCACCATCCTTGCGGAAGGCATACAGTCCGCGGTTCGGCAATAGCTCTGCTTCCCCCTTCTTTTTAAGAACCTCCATCCCTTCCTTGTGGAAGGTGATGGCGTCGCGTGCCACTTCATCCAGGCGTATGCCTCCGATGCGTGAACTCAGTCCGCCAAAGTAGGCATTGCTCAACTCCTCGCTCAGTCCTACGGCCTCGAAAATTTTCGCGCCCCGGTAAGAACGGATGGTGCTGATGCCCATCTTGCTCATAATCTTGAACAAGCCTTTGCAGACGGACTTGATATATTTCTTTTCGGCAGTGGCGTAGTCGAGCTGTATTTCCTTTTCGTTCACCAGTTTGTCGATGACGGCAAAAGCCATATACGGATTCAGTGCGCTGGCTCCGAAGCCCAGCAGCAGTGCGGCGTGCATCACTTCGCGGATTTCGCCGCTTTCTACAATCAGTGCCGTCTGCACCCGTTTGCCCACGGAGATAAGATGGTGGTGTACCGCCGACACGGCAAGCAGTGACGGAATGGCGGCATGGGTGGCGTCTACGTCGCGGTCGGAAAGCACGATGTAGTTCACTCCTTCGTTGACGGATTCTTCCGCCTGCTTGCAGAGGGTTGCCAATGCTTCCTGCAATCCCTGGCACCCTTTTACCACTTCGAAGAGCAGGGGCAGTTTCACGGTCTTGAAGCCTTTGTACCGGATGTTGCAGAGAATATCCAGTTGGGCGTTGTTCAGGATGGGATGGTTCAACCTCACCATCTTGCAATGGTTTTCGCTGGGTGTCAGTATGTTCATGCCTACGGCTCCGATGTATTCGGTCAGCGACATTACCAGTTCTTCGCGTATCGGGTCGATAGGAGGGTTGGTGACTTGGGCAAACTGCTGGCGGAAATAGTTGTACAGTAGTTGCGGCTTGTCCGAGAGTACTGCCAGCGGGGTGTCATTGCCCATGGAGTTGATGGGTTCGGCACCGGTGGTACACATCGGGACAATCAGCCGTTCCACGTCTTCTTTGGAGTAGCCGAAGATGCGCAGCATGCTGTCGTAGTTCTCCACGCTATGGGAGACTTTGCGACCGCTTTTCAGTTCGTCCAGCTCGATGCGGTTGCCGGCCAGCCAAGTGCGGTATGGTTTGGCTTCGGCAAGTTGTTTCTTCAGTTCGCCGTCATAATATATTTCGCCTTTCTCGGTGTCTATAAGCAGTATCTTGCCCGGTTGCAGGCGTCCTTTTTCCTTGATGTCTCCCGGCTCGAAATCCATCACGCCGACTTCGCTGGCCACTACCATCATGCCGCCCTGCGTAATCAGGTAGCGTGCAGGGCGCAGTCCGTTCCTGTCGAGCATGCCGCCTGCATAGCGCCCGTCGCTGAAAAGCAGTGCCGCCGGTCCGTCCCACGGCTCCATCAGGATGGAGTGGTATTCATAGAAAGCTTTTAAATCTTCGCTGATGGGATTCTTTTCGTTGAAAGATTCCGGCACGAGCATGGCCATGGCGTGCGGCAGGCTCAGGCCTGACATGATGAGAAACTCGAGCACATTGTCCAGCGAGGCACTGTCGCTCATGCCCGGTTGCACGATGGGGCGTATCTCCCGGATGTCTCCCAGGGCGGGAGAGGAGAGTACACTCTCACGGGCTTCCATCCAGCCGCGGTTGCCGCGGATGGTATTGATTTCGCCGTTGTGTGCCAGCAGGCGGAAAGGCTGTGCCAGTCCCCAGGTGGGGAAAGTGTTGGTGCTGAAACGGGAGTGCACCAATGCCAGTCCGCTGGTGAAGTAGCTGTTGGTGAGGTCGGGGAAGTAGTTGCGCAACTGCAAGGAAGAGAGCATGCCTTTGTAGACGATGTTCTTCGTAGAGAGCGAGACGATGTAGAAATCCTCGCGGGTGGGGATGTCCGACTTGCGTATTCTGTTCTCTATCCTTTTCCTTATTATATAGAGTCGGCGGTCAGCGGTTTCGCTTTCCGTAAATCCGGTGATGAAGATTTGCTTGATGTCCGGTTCGTTGGCAAGAGCCGCTTCTCCCAAATATTTCGGGGCAAGTGGGCACATTGCGCAGATGCATCAGGGTCAATCCATCCTTTTCAATCTCTTCGATAATGACGCTCAAGATGGCAGCCTGGTCTTTTCCGTCTTTGGGAAGGAAAAGCAGGCCGGTGCCGTATTTTCCCTTCTCGGGAACGGGAATGCCCTGCAACAGAATGAATTCGTGCGGTATCTGCAGCATGATGCCGGCGCCGTCTCCGGTTTTGTTGTCCGCCCCTTCCGCTCCACGGTGGCGCATGTTTTCCAGTACCTTCAATGCCGATTCTACCAGTTCATGTGATTTTCCTCCCTGGATATTGACCAGCATGCCTACTCCGCAGGCATCGTGCTCGTGGGATGCCTCATACAAGCCCAACTGTTTGGGCTGTCGCTGGTAATCCTCTACTTTTGCTTTGTTGTTAAAAAAATTCTTGTTTCATGATTATAAGCTTTCTTTATTGCTGTATAATATTGTTTGTGGTTTCAAAATGTTTGGCAAATATATGGTATTAATTGCAAAATGTTAATATGTATTTCAGCCTTCTTTCTTGCAAAATTCCTGCGATAGAAGATGAAGTTATGAATTGATAGAAAACACCTTCTGTTTTCTTTTAATCCTAAATCAAAATCAGACGGTTTGATTTAGATTTATAAATTAAGCCTTTTGCTTTCAAAATAATACTTTCTTTAACTTTTTGATATAAAAACAACTTTTTTCTATTCTTTTGATAAATAAATACTGGAAAGATTAACTTTATGTTCTTAAGAATATGTATATTTGCAGCGCAAAATCAAATACTGATACATTATGTGTGGAATAGTAGGCTATATAGGTCAAAGGAAAGCCTACCCCATTCTTATCAAGGGTCTGAAGCGGTTGGAGTACCGTGGATATGATAGTGCGGGGGTAGCATTAATCAGTGATAACCGACAGTTGAACGTGTACAAAGCGAAAGGTAAGGTTTCGGAACTTGAAACTTTCGTTGCTCAAAAAGATATTTCCGGTAGCATTGGTATTGCACATACACGTTGGGCCACTCATGGAGAACCTTGTTCCGTCAATGCCCATCCCCATTATTCCTCTTCCGAACGTCTCGCCCTCATCCATAACGGCATTATTGAAAACTACGCCGTCCTTAAAGAAAAACTTCAAGCCAAAGGTTATGTATTTAAAAGCAGCACTGATACCGAGGTGCTTGTACAGCTCATTGAATACATTCAGGTGACAAACCATATTGACTTACTGACGGCGGTGCAACTTGCCTTGCAGGAAGTGATTGGGGCGTATGCCATTGCGGTGCTCGACAAGGACAATCCTGATGGGATAATCGCTGCACGCAAGAGCAGTCCGCTGGTAGTGGGCATCGGTGAAGGAGAGTTTTTCCTGGCTTCGGATGCCACGCCGATTGTGGAATATACGGATAAGGTGGTGTATCTGGAAGACGAAGAGATTGCCCTCATCCGCCGGGGAGAGAAGCTGAAGGTTGTTAACCTGAAGAATGTGGAATGTCCGCACGAGGTAAAGACGGTAGCGCTCAATCTCGGCCAGCTGGAGAAGGGAGGCTATCCGCACTTCATGCTGAAGGAAATCTTCGAACAGCCCGGCTGCATTCACGACTGCATGCGCGGGCGTATCAATGTGGAGGGTACGAACGTGGTTCTTTCTGCAGTGATTGATTATAAGAAACGTCTGCTGGCGGCCAAACGCTTCGTCATCGTGGCATGCGGTACGTCATGGCATGCCGCCCTCATCGGCAAGCATTTGATTGAAAGCTTCTGCCGTATTCCGGTAGAGGTGGAGTATGCCAGTGAGTTCCGTTACCGCGACCCGGTGATTGACAGCAACGATGTGGTGATTGCCATCTCGCAAAGCGGAGAAACGGCCGATACGCTGGCCGCCGTGGAGCTTGCCAAAAGCTGTGGGGCATTTATATACGGCATCTGCAATGCCGTCGGTTCCAGCATTCCCCGTGCCACGCACACGGGTTCCTATATCCACGTGGGACCGGAAATAGGGGTGGCATCCACCAAAGCCTTCACGGGGCAGGTAACGGTGCTTACCATGCTGGCCCTGACACTTGCCAAAGAGAAAAAGACGATGGACGAAGGGCAATACCTGGCAATTGTCAAGGAGCTGGGGCATATTCCCGACAAGATGGAAGAGGTCTTGAAATTGAACGACCGCATAGCGGAACTTTCCAAGATATTCACCTATGCACACAACTTTATCTATCTGGGACGCGGATACAGTTATCCCGTAGCCTTGGAAGGCGCCTTGAAGTTGAAGGAGATTTCGTATATCCATGCCGAAGGCTATCCTGCCGCCGAAATGAAGCACGGCCCCATTGCTCTGGTGGATGCCGAAATGCCGGTAGTGGTCATTGCCACCCGGAATGGGCTTTATGAAAAGGTGCTGAGCAATATCCAGGAAATAAAGGCGCGTAAAGGCAGGGTTATCGCCATTGTGACAAAGGGAGATACGGTCATCAGTAAAATAGCCGACACTTGTATCGAGCTTCCCGAAACAATGGAGTGCCTTGATCCGTTAATAACTACGGTACCTTTGCAACTGCTTGCCTATCACATTGCCGTGTGCAAGGGAATGGATGTGGACCAGCCGAGGAAACCTTGCTAAGTCGGTGACTGTAGAATGAGGACATGTACAATTTACCATTTACAATGTACAATGGGGCTGCGCTTGGGAGGGGTAAATGTAAATGGTAATTGTATGCTATAATAAGGAAAAGAAAATTGTACACTTAAAATTGTACATTGTAAATGGTAAATAGTAAATAAATAGATGGAACAACTGAAGCATGAATGCGGCGTCGCCATGATACGCCTGCTGAAACCTTTGGAGTACTATGAAGAGAAGTACGGAACATGGATGTACGGACTCAACAAGCTCTATCTCCTGATGGAGAAACAACACAACCGTGGGCAGGAAGGTGCCGGACTGGCCTGCGTGAAACTGGAAGCCAATCCCGGTGAGGAATATATGTTCCGTGAACGTGCGCTCGGTTCGGGCGCCATTACCGAAATTTTCGGTACGGTGCAGGGCAACTTCAAGGACTTGACCAAGGAACAGCTGCACGATGCGGACTATGCCAAGCGTGTGCTGCCCTTTGCAGGGGAGGTCTATATGGGACACCTGCGTTACTCCACTACCGGAAAGTCCGGCATCTCGTACGTGCACCCGTTCCTCCGGAGAAACAACTGGCGTGCCAAGAATCTTGCCCTCTGCGGCAACTTCAACATGACGAATGTGGATGAAATCTTCGCACGCATTACCGCCATCGGCCAGCATCCGCGCAAATATGCCGATACCTACATCATGCTGGAGCAGTTGGGACATCGCCTCGACCGCGAAGTGGAACGCCTCTTCAACCTTGCCGAAGCGGAAGGGCTGGCAGGCATGGACATTACCCGTTATATAGAAAACCACATCGACCTTGCCAACGTGCTGCGCACTTCGAGCAAGGAGTGGGACGGGGGATACGTGATGTGCGGACTTACCGGCAGCGGAGAGACTTTCGCCGTACGCGACCCATGGGGCATCCGTACAGCCTTCTGGTATCAGGACGACGAGATAGCGGTGCTTGCCAGCGAACGTCCCGTGATACAGACAGCCCTTAATGTTCCTGTCGAATCCATCAAGGAGCTGCAACCCGGACAAGCCATGTTTATCAACAAGGCCGGCAAGGTGCGCACCGTGCAAATCAATAAGCCGCGCGAGGTGAAGCCTTGTTCCTTCGAGCGCATCTATTTTAGCCGGGGCAGTGATGTGGACATTTACCGGGAACGTAAACTGCTGGGTGAGAAACTTGTACCCAACATATTGAAAGCCATTGACAACGATGTGGACCATACTGTCTTCTCCTTCATACCCAATACGGCGGAAGTCGCCTTCTACGGCATGTTGCAGGGACTGGACGACTACCTCAACGAGGAGAAGGTGCAGCAGATTGCCGCCTTGGGGCATAGTCCCAGCCACGACGAGCTGGAGCATATCTTGTCGCGGCGCATACGGAGCGAGAAAGTGGCAATCAAGGACATCAAGCTGCGTACCTTCATTGCCGAAGGAAACAGCCGGAACGACCTTGCCGCCCATGTGTACGACATCACTTACGGAAGCCTTGTTCCGGGAGTGGATAATCTGGTCATCATCGACGACTCGATAGTGCGCGGAACCACCCTGAAGCAGAGCATCATTGGTATCCTCGACCGTCTGGGGCCGAAGAAGATAGTCATTGTAAGCTCTTCACCGCAGGTGCGCTATCCCGACTACTATGGCATCGATATGGCTAAGATGAGTGAATTCATCGCCTTCAAAGCTGCTGTGGAACTGCTGAAGGAGCGTGAGATGCGGGATGTAATTGCCGCCGCCTACCGCAAGTCCAAGGAGCAGGTAGGCCTGCCCAAAGAACAGATGGTGAATTACGTGAAGGAGATTTATGCTCCTTTCACTGACGAGGAAATCTCTGCCAAGATGGTGGAGCTTCTCACTCCGAAAGGAACGAAAGCCAAAGTGCAGATCGTCTACCAGCCTCTCGAGGGGCTGCATGAGGCCTGCCCCAAGCATCCGGGTGACTGGTACTTCAGCGGCGATTATCCTACGCCGGGCGGTGTGAAGCTGCTGAATAAGGCATTTATTGATTATATAGAACAAGTTTATCAATTTTAATTGAATCAATGAGAAATGTAACTCTAATCCTCGACGACGGGAGCCGCTTCCACGGCAAGTCGTTCGGCTTTGAAAAACCGGTAGCGGGAGAGGTGGTCTTCAATACAGCCATGACGGGTTATCCCGAAAGTCTGACCGACCCTTCGTATGCCGGACAGCTGATGACGCTCACCTATCCGTTGGTGGGCAATTACGGTGTGCCGCCTTTTACTCTCGAACCGAATGGGCTTGCCACTTTTATGGAGAGCGAGCATATCCATGCCGAAGCCATTATTGTAAGCGATTATAGCGAAAATTATAGCCATTGGAATGCGGTGGAAAGTCTCGGTGACTGGCTGAAACGCGAACAGATTCCGGGCATCACGGGCATCGATACTCGCGAACTGACAAAGGTGCTTCGCGAGCATGGGGTGATGATGGGACGTATCGCCTTTGATGATGAATCGGATGAAATGCCTGAGGCCTCTTATGCCGATGTGAATTATGTGGATAAAGTCAGCTGCAAGGAGGTTATCCGTTACAACGAAGGAACCGGTAAGAAGAAAGTGCTCCTTGTGGATTGCGGCGTCAAGCATAACATCATCCGCTGCCTGCTGAAACGTGATGTGGAAGTGATTCGCGTTCCCTGGGACTATGATTATACCGGGATGGAGTTCGACGGGCTGTTCATCTCCAACGGCCCCGGCGACCCTGATACCTGCGATGCTGCCGTACAGAATATCCGCAAGGCAATGCAGAACGAGAAACTGCCCATCTTCGGCATCTGTATGGGAAACCAGTTGCTTTCCAAAGCTGGGGGCGCCAAGATATACAAATTGAAATACGGCCACCGCAGCCATAACCAACCGGTGCGTATGGTGGGTACGGAACGTTGCTTCATCACCTCACAGAATCATGGGTATGCCGTAGACAACAATACGCTGACAGAAGACTGGGAACCGCTTTTCATCAATATGAACGATGGTTCTAATGAAGGAATCCGCCACAAACGCAATCCTTGGTTCTCCGCACAGTTTCATCCCGAAGCTGCCAGCGGGCCGACGGATACGGAGTTTCTTTTTGATGACTTGTGAAGTTGCTTTAGTAAGAGAATTTTATCAAGAATGATTGCGTTCATAATCTCTTGATAATCAGTATGTAAAAGACGGTATAATGAGTCCCATACTGAATGTCATTCAGTCCCAGAGTGAATACCTTTCAGTCCTATACTGAATGCCATTCAATTAGTGACTGATTGTGTAAGGTAAGAGAAAGATAAGGTTTTATTACTACTATTACATTTTTAATAAACAGATATGCAAATGAAAG
>ENA-OPYT01000533-OPYT01000533.1-human-gut-metagenome-genome-assembly--contig:-NODE-533-length-11677-cov-1.803723_pt1 | contig 11677 bp, 13 predicted proteins | sample MGYA00242636_ERZ504480 | MGnify/ENA primary metagenome ERZ504480 (study PRJEB26092, sample SAMD00036228) | human gut metagenome | host: Homo sapiens | study: EMG produced TPA metagenomics assembly of...
GACGAAATTATGGATCAGCATGGACGTGGCCCCGGGGTTCACCACGCTCATGGTGAACCAGATGCCTACGCCGCTGAGCCCGCCGAAAACCATGGTCAGGAGCAGGAAAAAGGTGCGTATGGCGCTCCAGCCATTGCAAGATCTCCGGTGTGCCGTCCCGGTAGGCTTTCCGCTCCATCCATACCAGATAGATCCCCCCGCCCACGGCGAACTGGGCCACGAAGACGTGTAAAACGGAGACGATCCCGATGATCAGCCCTGAACCGATGCCGACGAAATGCCAGACGGGCAATTCCATGTCATCCCTCCCGGATTTCCGAGCTTTCGCTGCGGTTCAAGGCATGGAAAAGGACGCGGCCCAGCCAGGCAAGGACAGCAACCACCAAGACGGTGGTTACCAGAAAGAGCGACAAGGCGGCGTCTGGCCGTGAGGCATCGCCAAAGCGGTGGGAGCCGGGGACGCCGCGCCGTTGTAGGGCTGAAGCATTGCGTCGCGCACCATCCCGCGCACGCAGACCATGACCAGAATGACGCCAAGGGCTGCGGCGCTGGCAAGCTTGAGCCCGCCCTGCCGGGCAAGGATGAGGGCGATGCACAGCCCGGATACGGCTAAAACAAGGGCCGCCGTGGACAGCGCGTCTCCTCCCAGAAAAAGGCCGCGCACATCCGGGGGCAATGTGAACAGGAACAGCCCCCCCACCGGAACCTGCGCCAAAGAAACGTAGAAAAACCAATCCAGCCCCCGGCGGAAACGGCGCTCGGCCTCTTCCCTGTCCACTTCCGGATCGCGCTTGCTCCACCGGGCGCGCCAGGCCATCGTCAGGCCGCCCACAGCCAGAGAAGCCAGTAAAATATGCAGATAGCGCGGGAATAAGGTGGGATCGCTTGTGTTCAAAAGATGCCCGTGCGGCTCGGAGAACCACCGGAACCAGAAGTCCGGGCGCAGCATCAGGGTACTTGCGTTGCTCAGCAGAAAGGCCGTCATCAGAAGCAGCAGCGCGGACAGGAACAGTATCGGGGATCCGCCGCGCCGGCCTGACCGCTCCGTCGCTCACGTAAAGCCCGTAATACGCCAGCATGGCGAACAAGGCGACGAACATCCACCACACGGCCATAAGCACGATGCTGGGGTACAGGAAATGCCCGTACAGCACCTGCAAAAAAGAAAAGGAGCGACGCCAAAGTTCACGGCAAGAGCCAGCACCTTGGGCATGAAGGCCACCCCGCCTTTTCTGTCCGAAGCCGAAACCCGCCGATCGACGACCGACAGGATCACCGAACCCAAGAGCACATTGACCAACACCAAATGCACAAAAAAAGTCAGCAGCAAAAGCGCTTTTAAGAAACCGGACGGTACCGGCAACGCCATCGGGGGAGAAAGCAGGCGCGACGCCTCGGGCGAAGCGTGAGCGGCTGCAGCCCAAAGAAACGTGACAAGGGCCATGACAATGCCTATCCGTTTTTTGCTCATGCGTCGTTCCTCTCGTATCCCAAATCCAGCGAAATCGGCTCGGACGTATGCTGTTGACGCTACCCGCCCCTCGCCTCCTTTTCCATTATAGATGAGGAAATACCCTTAGACTCATACCCCGCGGACTGGCATCGGGGAACCTCCATGCCCTTGAGGAGGGAAAACGCTGTTCACACGGGAATAAACCATATTATCATGGTGCTTTCACTCCCATGCGGCTACTCAACGGAATAGAAACATGTGAAGAACACGCCTCAAAACACGTTTCCTGAGGCGCGCTCCCGCAAGGGTCCGTACGGTTCAACAGTAAAAAGACAGGAGAAATACAGTGAAAAAGGTATTGATCGTCTTTTCAGCCGTGATGCTTCTCTCTTCCTTCTGCGTCGCGTTTGCCGACGGCGATGCGGCCAACCTCTTCAAAACCCACTGTCAGGGGTGTCACGGCGCTGACGGCGGACGCGTCCCCGCCAGCGGCATTGAACCCATCAAGGGCCAGAGCGCCGCCGATCTGCTCAAGAAACTTGAAGGATACAAGGACGGCTCCTTTGGCGCCCAACGCAAGCTGGTCATGGAAAACGTCGTCAAGCAGCTTTCGGACGAGCAGTTGAAAAGCTTGGCCGACTATGCTTCCACGCTGTAACTGAGCGTTACCTCCGGCCCCATTCAGGATCGTCCCCCAAAGGGACGGTCCTGATGTTTTCTGTAAGGGACGCGCCGAGACGCCTTCTCAAGGAAGCTTCACCAACTCCGGCGCGGCCTTCCCGCTCCGCATGAAAATCTTTACGGCCCATCGGGGTCCACTTTCGCCAACATTCTTTCGACCAAACACAAGAGGCCACCAATATGGTGGCCTCTTGTGTTTTGAGAATCGGAAAAATCTCGTGCCGCCTTCCTGAAACCTTCCGGAGCGTAACGGCTATGCCAGATCAAACTTTCCGGTCACTGCACGAGAGACGGAATAATTAATGTGCACGCGCATGGCCTTCTGCGCCAGATCGGGATCGCGTTTTTCCAGCGCTTTCAAAAATATTCGGCGCGCCGTCCGCATCGCTGAGGAAGTCTTTGTCCCACAATTCCAGATAGTACCACAAGCGCATCATCGTCTGAAGCAGATCATTGACGACACGGGTGAGTTCCGCATTGCCCGCGGCTTCATACAGGAGCTGGTGGAATTGCGCATCCCACGCGGCCGCCGCATCGCTCTTGCCGTCGGCGCAGGAATGGATTTTTTCGACGAGTTCCCGCAGCTTCCCAAGCTGTTCGTCCGTAATGCGTTCCGCCGCCAGCTTGGCGACCACGCATTCCAGTTCCAGACGCAACTCCACAACATCGCGCATATGCTTGATGTCAAGCCGGGTAACAACGGTTCCCATGCGGGGAATGGTTTCGATGAGGTTTTCCTGCTGCAAACGGACCATGATCTCGCGCATGGGAAGGCGCCCGATACCGTAGTCCTGCATGATCTGCTTTTCTTTGAGCAGCTCGCCGGGCCTGAGCTTCGAGGTGATGATGTCGTGCTTGAACGCCGTATAAAATTCGTCGCGGTTCACAATGCGCCCTGACCGTTGAGGATAAGAAAGGAAGCGATCCTACCAAAGCCCCATATCCCTGTCAAAGGAATATACACTATACTGTATTCTATACATACCAAGGCCTTCCGGAGGAAAAACAGGACAGCATCCCCTTCCCCGGAAGGCCTCTCCAAGCGGAAGCCGACGCTCTGTCCGGACGTCGCCGGAATACGGCTACTTGTTCTTGGTGATCAGCTTGCCCTTCGCCTTCTGTACATCCAGCTCGTGTTGCGTGACGACATGGACCTGATCGAACGGCTCATCCATCTGCGCCTTGAGGTCCGGGCGGCGTTCGAGCAGCAGCTCGACGTCGTCGGCCAACAGGGCAAGCTGTTCGATCGGGACGCCGAACCACATTTCATTGCCGGTGATCTTCATGAACTGGCGGGCGCCGAAGCAGCCGAGGGAATACATGGGCTGACGGGTACAGAACGGCCCGGCGATGACGCTCTGGCAGGTGCCGGGGCCGGTCATGCCGTAGCAGATGCCGCCACGGGAATACAGGGTGCCGCGGGCCAGATACATGGCCTGACGCGGATTCAGCACGAAGATGGCCACCTCGTCCCCGCGTGCCGGCCCTCATTGGCCTTTTCCAGCGGCATATAATAGGCGCACTTCACTGTACCCACGCGCACTTTCGGGGATTCTTCATACATTCTGCGGGAAAAAGCGGGAGCCCGGAACAAGGCACGCCCGTTGTCGGGATAGTCGCCCGTAGCCCATTCGCCGCTGAAATGGCCTTCGTAGCTCTCATCAAAGCCAAGCCAACGAATGGCGTTCTTGCATTCATAGTGATCGTTCTGAACCGTATAGAACGATTTCCCTTCAAAGCGCACCGTGTCCAGCATCTGGCAAGCCTTGAGCGGTTCGCCCTCATAATGGGGCAGGTTGCGGGAGGGTATCGGACAGGCCAATGACGACAATCCGGTGCTCCAGACGAAGAGCTTTGCGCAGTCTTTCGGAAATATTCGCAAAATCAGGAAGTTTGGGAGGCATGACCGGCTCCTTGGTTGATGTTGCAAACAGCCGGGGAATCATTCCGGCCATTCCGTACCGCACGTGGAATGCGTCGCCTCTCGGCATTTGAGGCATCCCGCGACGATCCGGCGTATACCGTTCCGTTGCGCTCAAAAAAATCATATCAATAGATTCATGTCAAGTATCATCACTGATATTATCAAAATATTTTTATAAGTTTATTTTTGAGTTTGATCTATTGACAAGTTTTCATCATATCAATTAGCTTCGAATTGCATACTCGATTTCATATTATGGATTTTAAAAAGACGAGGTCATCGTGAAACGCTCTCCGTGGAAGCTCTCGCCTCTCTTTTCCCCACATTCCATTGCCGTCATCGGGGCATCCCCAAAAGGCGGAGCGGGTTCCATCGTCATCAGGAATCTCCAGCGCCTCGGGTTCGCGGGAACCATCCATCCGGTCAACCCCAAGTACGCGGACGTATTGGGCTACCCCTGCCATCCCTCGCTGGAGGCGATCCCCGGCACTGTGGACTGCGCCGTCGTCCTGCTCGGGGACAAGGCCATCCTTCCCACCCTGAAAGCGGCCCACGCACGCGGCGTCAAGGGTGTATGGGCCTTTGCCAGCGGGTTTGCCGAAACCGGCGAACAGGGAGCGGCCATGCAGCGGGAAATCCGTGATTTTTGCCGGGAAACGGGTCTGCTCTTCTGCGGCCCCAACTGCGTCGGCTACGCCAACATCACGGACGGAGTCGGCATGTACAGCGCTCCCCTCCCCCGCGCCTTCCGCAAAGGCAACATCGGCGTCATCGCCCAAAGCGGCGCGGTGCTGCTGGCCCTCGGCAACTCGCCCCGGGAAGCCGGGTTTTCCCGGCTCATTTCCTCGGGAAACGAAGCCGCGCTCGGTCTTGCCGACTACATGGATTACCTTGTGGATGACCCCGAAACCGCCGTCATCGCCCTGTTCGTGGAAACCATCCGCGATCCCGAAGGCGTAGCGGACGCGTGCCGCCGGGCCCGTGGCGCGGGAAAGCCCGTCATCGCGCTCAAGGTGGGACGCTCGGAACTGGCCTGCCGGGTGGCGGCAACGCATACCGGAGCCATCGCCGGGAGCGACCGGACGCTCGACGCCTTCTTCCGGCGCTGGAACGTCATCCGGGTCAACACGCTGGACGAGCTGCTCGAAACCTCCATCCTCTTTTCGGGGTTGCGGGGGGCTCCCACGACCTCGCGGCGCGTAGGCATGAGCACCGTTTCCGGCGGCGAAATGGGGATGCTCGCGGACATCTGCTCCGACTACGGTCTTGAGTTCCCTCCCCTTTCCGAAGAGGGCAAGGCCGGGCTCCGCAACGTGCTGCCGCCCTATGCCCCGCTCGCCAACCCGCTGGACGCATGGGGGAGCGGCGACCTCAAGGAAGCCTACCCCGCCAGCCTCAGCATCCTCGCGCGGGAGCCCGCCGTGGATCTGCTTATCGTCTCGCAGGACATGCCCTCCAACATGGCGGACGAACAGATCGCCCAGTTCTCCGACGTGGCCGCCGCAGCAGTGCGGGCACGGGCGGACTCGGGCAAGCCAGTGGTCGTCGTATCCAACATTTCCGGTGGGATAGCTCCATCCATCCGCAAGATCCTTGATGACGGCGGCGTACCCGCCCTGCAAGGCAGCACCGAAGGCGTCGGGGCCGTCGCGGCATGGCTGGACTGGAACAGGGCCCTTGCTGAAGAAACGGAAGCCCCTCTTCCCCTTCCCGCCGATCTCCTCGCCGAGCTGGACGCCTGCGGCGGCATCGTCCCCTACGCGTTGTCGACGCGGGTTCTTGCCCACTTCGGCATCACGGCCCTGTGCGAACGCCTGACCCAAACGCCCGAAGAGCAAAGGCCGCCGCCGAAGCCATCGGCTATCCCGTGGCGCTCAAGGGCATCTCGCCGGACATCACGCACAAGACGGAAACCGGGCTCGTCAAGCTCAACATCGCCGATGCCACAGGGCTGCAACGCGCGTGGGACGAGCTCGACCAGTCCATGAACCTCCACCACTCCGATGCCCGCCGGGAAGGGATACTCGTCCAAGGCATGGTGACCGGCGACGTCGTGGAAACCATCGCCGGGGTCAACCGCGATCCGGCCTTCGGATCGGCGGTCGTCGTCGGACTCGGCGGCATCTTCGTCGAGCTGCTGCGCGACGTCTCGCTGGAACTGGCCCCGCTCTCCCCCTCAAGGGCGAAGGCGATGATCAACCGTCTCCAAGCCGCCAAGCTCCTTCAGGGCTTCCGCGGCAAACAACCCGCCGACGTCGCCGCGCTGGAGGAAACGCTTGTCCGCCTCGGGCGGATGGCCCACGCGCTCGGCGAACGGCTTGTCTCTCTCGATCTCAATCCTCTCATGGTGTTGCCGGAAGGACAGGGCGTGCGCATCGTGGACATCGTGATGCAGGCCTGGCCTTCCGGAGATTCCCCCTCCCAAGCACCTTCCGTAACGCTGGAGAAATGATTCATGAAGGAACTCTTGTCAGGAAATGAGGCCTTGGCGCGCGGCGCGCTGGAAGCGGGCATTGAGATCGCCTGCGGCTATCCCGGGACGCCCAGTTCCGAGATCCTCGAGAATGTGGCGAAGTACAAAGAAATCTATTCGGAATGGTCCGTGAATGAAAAAGTCGCCATGGACGCCGCCGCGGGCGCGGCCTACTCGGGGCGCCGTTCGATGGTCACGACCAAGCAGGTCGGGATGAACGTCCTTTCCGACTCCCTGTTCTACACGGCCTACACGGGCGCGGAAGCCGCCCTCGTGGTGATCACGGCGGACGATCCGGGCCTGTTCAGCTCCCAGAACGAGCAGGACAACCGCCATTACGCCAAGCTCGGCAAGTTCCCCATGCTGGAGCCTTGCGACAGTCAGGAATGCAAGGATTTCATGGGCGAAGCCGTGGCCATCAGCGAACGGTTCGACACGCCGGTGATCATCCGCACGACCATGCGCACCTCGCACTCCAAGTCCGTGGTCGAACTGGGCGAACCGGCATCCTATGGGAAGCAGGTGGGGCCGTTCCCCCGCAATATGGAGAAATATAACTGCATGTGCACGTGGGCCCGCGAACGCCATTATATGCTTGAGCAACGGCTTCTGGATCTGGAAGCCTTCAGCAACGAATGGCCGGGCAACGCCATCCACTGGGGCGACCGCGAATACGGGTTCATCGCCGGGGCATCCTCTACGAATATGTCCGGCAGGTTTTCCCCGGTGCCTCGATCCTCAAGATCGGCATGTGCTATCCCCTGCCGAAAAAGCTTATCCGCGAATTCGCGGAAGGCGTGAAGAACGTCATCGTCGTGGAAGAACTCGATCCGTTCATGGAAGAACAGATCCGGGCAATGGGCATCGACGCGCGGGGCAAGTCCATCTTCCCCGCCTGCGGCGAGCTGCTGCCCGAAGACATCGCGGAATGCTGCCGCAAGGCGGGCATCCTGAAGGACGCCCCCTCCGCCAGAGCCAACGAGGCGATCCCGGATCTGCCGATCCGCAGCCCGTTGCTGTGCTCCGGCTGCCCGCACCGTTCCACCTTCTACCATCTTTCCCAGATGAAGCTCCCCGTCGCCGGAGATATCGGCTGCTACAACCTCGGCACCCTGCCGCCCTTCAACGCCCAGCATACGATGGGCTCCATGGGCGCGAGCGTGGGCGTACTGCACGGCATGGGGCTGTCCGGCCTGCCCGAGCCCGCCGTGTGCACCATCGGCGACGGCACCTTCTTCCATGCGGGCGTCGCGCCGCTGCTGAACATGGTCCACAACAAGGGCAAGGGGACCGTGATCATCATGGACAACCGCACCACCGCCATGACCGGGCATCAGGACAACCCCGGCCTTTCCAAGACGCTCTCCAACGGGACCATTGAACCTGTGGACATTGCCGGGCTGTGCCGGGCCTGCGGAGTGGAAAAGGTCGTCACCGCCAATGCGTTCGACATGAAGGAAGTCCGCAGGGGCCCTTGAAGAATGTACCGCCCACGACGGCGTATCCGTCCTGATCTCGCGCGGGGACTGCGTGTTCGTCTCCCGCAGCCCCAAGCCCGCCCGTGTGGTGGATGCCGACAAGTGCATCGCCTGCGGCAAGTGCATCCAGAGCGGCCTGCCCCCTCCGTGGTGCTGTCCGACGAAAAGCACCCCAAGACAGGGAAGCGCAAGGCCCGCATCGAACCTGTGACCTGCGTCGGCTGCGGCATCTGCGCCCAGATCTGTCCCGTCCAAGCCATCTCCGGCCCCCGAACCAAGCCATAAGGAGCGCATCCCCATGAAAAAGACCATCCGTTTGCCTCATCACCGGGGTCGGCGGGCAGGGTACCATCCTCGCCAGCGACATCCTCGCCGAAGTAGGGCTCCGGCTCGGCCACGACGCCAAGAAATCCGACATCCTCGGCCTCGCGGTGCGCGGCGGCTCCGATGGTCAGCCACATCATCTGGGGCGAAAGCGTCCGCGCGCCCATGATCGACCGGGGCACCGCCGACTATTACCTGAGCTTCGAATGGCTGGAGGGCCTGCGGCGGCTCGTCTATACGAATAAGGATACGGTCGTGCTCGCCAACGACTGGCGCATCGACCCCGTGTCGGTAAGCTCCGGGCAGGCCGACTATCCCGACGAGGACGGCATCCGAGCCGCCATCCGCGAGCGCTGCGCGGGCCTGCGGCAGATCCCGGCAACGCCCCTTGCCGTGGAGATGGGCAACGCCCGCGTGTTCAACAGCGTCATGATGGGCGGGCTGGCCCAGCTCGTCGGGGGCGACGCCGACGTCTGGCGCTCCGTCATCGCCGACCGGGTCGCGCCCAAAGTGCGGGATCTCAATGTCCGGGCATTCGATGCCGGGCTGAACCACACGTTCTAACGCCGCCGCGGGGTCCCGCGGCATGTGGGGGAACATTCCCATGTTTGATATTCTGTTCCGCAATGCAAAGGTCATCGACGGCACGGGCAATCCGTGGTTCTACGGTGATGTGGGCGTGGAAGGCGGCACCGTCGCCGCCGTGCTCCCCCCCGGCTCCACGGCCCGCGCCCGCCGCGTGGAGGATGTGGACGGCAAGGCGCTCTGCCCCGGCTTCGTGGACGGGCACAGCCATTCGGAATTGCCGCTCCTCGCCGGGGAAATCATGGACTGCAAGATCATGCAGGGCGTGACCACCGAAAACCTCGGGCTGGACGGCATGTCCCTCGCCCCGATCAAGGACGGCGACAAGGCCGACTGGAAGAAACACCTTTCCGGCCTCGCCGGGACGCTCGACGTGCCGTGGACATGGAACAGCTTCGCGGAATACCTCGACTGCCTGCAGGCCGCGAAGCCGCCGCTCAACGTCTCCTCGTACGTGGGGCTCGGCACGGTGCGCCTGAGCGTCATGGGCATGACCGACAGGCCCGCGGAAGACCACGAAATCCGGGCCATGCGGGATCTGGTCGCCCGGTGCATGGACGAGGGCGCGCGCGGCATCTCCGCCGGGCTGATCTACCCTCCGAGCCGCTACCAGAGCCTTGAGGAAACCGTGGCCGTAGCCAAGGCCGCGGCGGCGCACGGCGGCATCTACGACGTGCACATGCGCAACGAGGCCGACGCCATCGCCGAATCCGTGGAAGAGGTGATCGCCATCAGCGAACGCTCCGGCATCCCCGCCATGATCACCCACTTCAAGATCCGCGGGAAAAAGAACTGGGGCCGCTCCGCCGCGCTCATCCGGCGCATCGACGAGGCCCGCGCCGCCGGGATCGACGTCACGATGGCCCAGTACCCCTATACGGCGGGGAGCACGTTCCTGCATGTGGTCATCCCGCCGTGGTACCACAGCCGGGGCGTGGACGGCCTGCTGCGGGCCCTGCGCGAGGAGCGCGGCGCCATCAAGCATGACCTCGACACGCGCATGGACTGGGAAAACTTCTCGCAGTCCGTGGGCTGGGAAAAAATCTTCGTCTCTTCGGTGGTCAGCGAAGCCAACCAGCCCTGCGTGGGCAAGAGCATCTCGCAGATCGCCGCCGAACGGGGACATGCCGACGCCGCCGACGCCGCCTTCGACCTGCTGGTGGAAGAACAGCTCGCCGTGGGCATGATCTCGTTCGGGCTCGACGAGGCGGACATCACCGCGATCATGCGCCACCCCGCCGTGAGCTTCATCACCGACGGGCTCATGAGCGGAAGGCCCCACCCGCGCGCCTACGCCACCTATCCCCGCATCCTCGGCCGTTATGTGCGTGAGCAGGGCGTCCTTTCCCTTGAGGAGGCCGTCCGCAAGATGACCTCGCTCCCGCCCGCAAGATCCGGCTGCGGAACAAGGGCGTCATCGCCGAGGGCTACGACGCGGATCTGGTGGTCTTTGACCCGGATACCGTCATCGACAAGAACAGCTATGACGATCCCCGCGTGCATCCCGCCGGGATCAGGCATGTGCTCGTCAACGGCGTGTTCGTGGTGGAGGACGCCGCGCTCACGGGCGCACGGCCCGGGAGGGTCATCAGGGATTAGGCCGGACGCATCGGACAAAAAGCGGCTGCCCGTACGGAACGCGGGCAGCCATAACAGGCTGCGGAAACAATACTCGGATCCCTGCGCCGAAACGGACGGCGGGGGAACGCTTTCAGGTGCCGGAGCGTATTGCCTTTCTCATGACGGGTAGGCATACTTTCACGCCGGAGGACGGAGCTTTCCCCGCCGCCGCATATCCCTTCCCGGAGATTCCCATGCTGACATCATCACAAAAGTTTTCGACGTTCTGGAATTCCTCTGCGCCAACGGCCCGCACAAGGCCCTTGAGGTGAGCAAGGCCCTGTCTCTGCAAAAGAGCTCGGTGCACCGCTTCCTCAACAGCCTCATCGAGTTCGGCTATGTCCGCAAGGACGACCAGACGGGGCTTTTTTCGGTGACGCTCAAGGTGGTGCAGCTCGGCGCCATGGTGAGCAGCAAGATCGACATGGTGGAAACCGGGAGATCGTACATGCGGGAACTGGTGGCCACGTTCGATCAGGCCACGGTCAGCTTCGCCACGTTCATGGACAAGCAGGTGCTCGTCCTGCGCCGCGAATACCCCGCAACTGCGTCACGCGCATCGATCTGAGCCAGCAGCTCCCCGCCTATTGCACGGGGCTCGGCAAGGCTCTCCTCTCGACGAAAAGCGAAGAGGAAATCGACGAATACATCGCCACCGTCCCGCGGACGGCCTACACCCTGCATACCCTGACGGACGGGGAGCGCCTCAAGCAAGACCTGCTCGCCGCCAAGGAAAAGGGATACGCCGAGGACATCTCCGAAATCAGCGACTCGCTCCACTGCGTCGCCGTGCCCATCCTCACCCCGCACGGCGGGCTCTGGGCCATCAGCCTTTCGGGGCATTGTTCCGTCATCCGCGAGTACGGTGTGGAAAACATCGTGAAGCATCTGAAAAAGGCCGTCTGGGATATGACCTCAGGCTATTCCGCCGCGCCCGTCGCCTGACGCCGGATCTCGCCCGCATCCCGGCAAAGCCCCTCCTGTACCCGAGGGCCTCGACCGCCTTGGGATTGCCCGCGCCCCCGGCAAAGGCGCCCGTTCAGGACGCGCCCGCCGCGAGGCATCCGGGGGCTTCCCGCAATGCCCTTGCCGGAGGCCCCTCCGGGGATAGGATGAAGCGCAAGGTGAACCGCCCGACG
>ENA-OPYT01000535-OPYT01000535.1-human-gut-metagenome-genome-assembly--contig:-NODE-535-length-11659-cov-3.363684_pt1 | contig 11659 bp, 13 predicted proteins | sample MGYA00242636_ERZ504480 | MGnify/ENA primary metagenome ERZ504480 (study PRJEB26092, sample SAMD00036228) | human gut metagenome | host: Homo sapiens | study: EMG produced TPA metagenomics assembly of...
GTCTTACGGATAAACTCATAGTCCCCACTCATGGGTCGGCATCGAACGAACGGACCCAAATACAAGTACTCTCGACACGCGAAGCCGCGAAATCCAAATCGTGCGTCAGATAAACAAAAGTACAATCCTTGCGCAAGTTCTCAATCGAATCCCACAGCGATTTCATAATGGAATGGTGCAGATAGAATTCAGGATCTTCCACCAAAATCACAGCATTGGGCATACGCAAACAGCACACCTGCTATATAATAGAGCACCGCCTTCTCCCCCGAACTCAGTCGCAAAGGATTGAAAGGCTCCGAATTCTCGCTTTGAATCAACAAACGCCCCTCGGCCCGCAACATTTTATTTCTCGGGAAAACCCGTTCCCACAGCTTTTGAACTCTATCCAAACGAGTCTCGGGGAAGTCGATATGGCCCCCCCTTTGGCGTTTTGAATTTATACTCGAACAGATTGCGGCACTCCTCGCTCAACAGCAAGAAAAGCAACTGGTCGAATTCGGTAGGGGTATCCTTCGATACATAGTAAGAATACTCCATAAACTCCTGATACATGGCTTCGATAGACCCGGCCAAACTTCGTGAGGCGGCATAATGCACAATGCCTTTTGAGCCGAAAGCCAAAAAGCATGGTCTTGTATCCGTCGAGCTATTTCCACTCCGAACCGGCTTTTTCCGGCTCCATTCGCGCCAACGACCGTTACCGTCCGCGACAACAGTTTTTCGGTTTGTGCGCTATCGTTTCTTTTCGGGAGCAATATTTCCATAGTAGCACTTTTTAACATGAAAGGAAATCCTTTCTCAAAAATAACTATTTTCGGGAATAAACGGCATAACAATCCGAACAATTTTCGTATTTTTGACTTTGTCTATTTATAACCCCTAATTCATTAAATTATGTTTTCAGGAATTGTCGAAGAAGCCGCTCCCATCGTTGCCTTGAAACGGGATAACGGGAATTTGCACCTTACGCTCAAAAGTTCGTTCGCTCACGAATTGAAAATCGACCAAAGCGTCGCTCACAACGGCGTGTGCCTCACGGTCGTAAACATCGAAGGAGATCACTATACGGTCACTGCCATACAAGAAACCCTCGAACGCAGCAACTTAGGGACTCTCTCTGTCGGAGACAAAGTGAATCTCGAACGTAGCATGCTCATGAACGGCCGCCTCGACGGACACATCGTGCAAGGCCATGTGGACCAGACAGCCCGCTGCACAAAAATCGATCTTGTCGACGGAAGCCGATACTATACCTTCACCTACGACCTCAATCCCGAAATGGCTGCCAAAGGCTATATGACCGTAGAGCAAAGGATCGGTTACCGTGAACGGGGTAAGCCTCACCGTATGCAACTCGCAAGACAACAGTTTCCAAGTGGCGATCATTCCCTACACCTATGAACACACCAACTTCAACCGGATCAAACCTGGTACGTTGGTCAATCTGGAGTTCGACATTGTCGGCAAGTACATTGCCCGGCTCATGAAAAATTACCTGAAATGATGCCTATCAAAACCAAGGAGTTCGCTTCTCTGCTGGTGGCGGCGGTGGCTGCGATCGTCGTCGCGGCGGCCATGTGGCTGCTCGAAGCGGTGTGGTGGCAGACCCTCTGCGTGGCTTGCGCCGTGTTTGTCGGTATGACGTTACTGACGTTGTTTATTATTCGCAAGTACGTGGCTTATAAGCTGAAGCCGATCTACTCGATCGTACTTTCGCGCAACGTGCATACGCAGGAGATTTTGGATGAGCTCAAGGACAAGCATGTCGAAAACATTTCCGAGGAGCTGACCGCCTGGGCGGATACCAACGACAAGGAGATCGCGCGACTCAAGGAAACGGAGTCGTTCCGCAAGCAGTATCTGGGTAATGTGGCCCACGAGTTGAAAACCCCGATTTTCAATATTCAGGGGTATATTTCGACATTGCTCGACGGCGGTCTGGAGGACGACCTGATCAACCGTAAATACCTCGAACGGGCCGAGAAGAGTATCGATCGTTTGATCGACATCGTCAATGATCTGGATACCATTTCCAAACTTGAGAGCAATATGACGCGTTTGAAAATGGAGTCTTTCGATATCGCCGCCATGACGCGCGAGATTGCCGAGCAGGCCGAAATCGAAGCTGACAAGAAGGGGATCAAGATTCAGGTGAGGGGGGCCGACAGCCTGCCTTCGCCTTTCTGGGTCTGTGCCGACAAGCATTTCGTCGGACAGGTGTTGGTCAATTTGATTATCAACTCGATCCGTTACGGCAAGGAGGGCGGTCTGACACGCATCAAGTTCCGCGATATGTTGGACAAGATCCTCGTCGAAGTCGAGGACAACGGCGTCGGTATCGCCAAGGAGGACGTGCCCCGTATTTTCGAGCGGTTTTACCGTACGGACAAGGGGCGTTCGCGCGAGCAGGGCGGTACGGGGCTCGGGCTGGCGATCGTCAAACATATTATCGAAGCCCACGGCGAGCGAATTAACGTTCGCAGCGAGTTGGGAGTGGGAACGACCTTCTCGTTTACGCTCAAAAAGGCTCAAACGGGATATTCCCACTAATTTTGCATAACGTATGACCCTTCCAATAACCGTTGTCTGGGATTTCAATCCCGTCTTTTTTTCGATCGGATCGTTCGATATCCGTTATTACGGTCTGATGTGGGTGCTGGCGATTCTCGGCGGCATGCTCTTTTTCGATCAAGTCTGCAAACGCGAAGGACTGCCCCAGAAGGTTTCGGAGTCGATTTTCGTCTATGGCACGCTGGCCACGATCCTCGGGGCCCGTCTGGGACACTGTTTTTTTTATGAACCGGGATATTTTCTTGCCCATCCCTGGGCCATCATTACGAAGTTCCGTGAGGGTGGCATGGCCAGCCACGGCGCTGCCGTCGGCCTGCTGATCGGTCTTTGGCTTTTTTCGCGCAAGAATAAACTTCCTTATATCTGGTCGCTCGATCGGATTATGCTACCGGTCGCTATCGGCGGCGCCATCGTCCGTCTGGGTAATCTGTTCAATTCGGAGATCGTGGGGGCGGTGACCGATGTTTCCTGGGGGTTCAAGTTCGTTCGGCTTTATCCGAATGTTCCCATCGACTCCATCCCCGTGCAACACCCGACCCAGCTTTACGAAGCGTTATGCTACCTGGTGATTTTCGGAATCCTTTGCTGGCTCTATTACGGACGTGACCTGGGCCGGCGTCGTCCGGGCGTGATGTTCGGCGTGGGGCTGATCGGGATTTTCCTGACTCGTTTTTTTATCGAGTTCATCAAGTTGGATCAGGAGGCTTTCGAGCAGGGTATGCTGTTGAATATGGGACAGTTGTTGAGTATTCCGTTCATTCTGGTGGGGATTTATATGATTTACCGGGGCATGCACCGCTCTCCGGTAGATCCCGATACGGTGCGGGTGGTTCGACAGCAGACTGTCCGGCAGCAGGGCGGCAGTTCCAAGCCACGTAAACATCGTCGTATGAAATGATGCAGGACGAGGTAAATAAGATTGTTTTCAATGCGCTGGCCGACGGACGGGAAATTTGGTTTCCGGGAGTCGGCTCGCTCGTTCCCGAATTTCGGAGTGCCTGGCGTGCATCGGCTCGGCAGTTGGAACGTCCTTCCCGGCGCATTGCCTTTCTCCTCTCCGAGCAGCGGGGCGTTTCCGTGATAGACCTGATTGCTCGGGCGGGGGCTTGCGATGTTGCTGCGGCCGAAGATATCTATTCCCGGTGGCTCGACAAAGCCCGGGTGGAGGACGGAATCTCCATTCCGGGAGTCGGGGAGCTCAATCACCGCTACTTTCGGCTCGATTCGCAGCTCGATGCCGTTCTCAATCCTCTCGGACACGATCCGCTGCCGCTGAAACGCCGATATTCCCGGCTACCCCTTTATCTGGGGATCGCCTTGTTTTGTACGGCGGCTGTCGGTTACGGAATCTGGCAGTACGGAGAGTGGATGCGGCTGCCGTTCGTGGGCGATTCTGAAAAGCAGGAGGTCCTTCCCGTTGCCGAGGTCGTTTCATCCGTCCCGGCAAGAACCGGGAGCGGAACTCCCGAAGCCACCGGAGGTGATGCCGAATCCGGTGCGATAGACTCCGAGCCGGTTGCTGAGAGCCGTCCCGTCGAAACGTCGCAGGATGATGAGGCGGCTGGCGTCGAAACCCTTTCCGAGGGCGCGACGGGTGCGGGCCGCGCCGATCTTGACGCCGACTACGAAGCGCCGGTTCCCGAGGTCGCCAGGATGATTCCCGGCAGAACGTATGTGGTTTGGGGCGTTTACAGCACCGAGGAGAATGCCCGGCGAGCCGTCGCCGAAGCCCGGGCCCGCCTGTCGGACACAAACTTCCGGATTTACTTTTTCGGGAAGAAGTGGATGGTTTCCGTTTTCGAAAGCGATTCTGCTGCGGAGTGCCGTGACTTTATGAGAAATGCGGGGGCCGGTCTGAAGGAAGTGTGGCCCTATACGAAAAAACGATGACTTTTGCACTGATCCTGCGGCGTGCGATCGACTGGGTTTTATCGGCGCCCTTTTTCTTGTGTGATATCCGAAACGGTTTTCCGTTACGGGGCCTGCGGTGCGATCACGCTGTCCGTGGATGCGGTCAGCTATGCCCTGATCTATCATTTTCTGGTTGCAGGCCGTTATTTCGACCTGGGATTCGTGGTTATGTCGCCGCATATCGCCTCTTTGGTACTGGTTTTTCCCATTACGTTCTTCACCGGCTTCTGGCTGAACCGCTATGTCGCGTTCCGCACGCTGCCTGTTGCGGCGGGCAAACAGTTGGGGCGCTATCTATTGACAGTCGTAGGATCTATTTTGCTCAATTACGCCTGTATGAAATTTTTGGTCGAGGTGTGCGGTCTGTGGCCGACTCCTTCCAAGTGTATCACATCGCTCGCCGTAGCTCTTTACAGCTACCTGGCGGCCCGTTATTATACGTTCAAGGGAATTTCTTCGGTAAAATAGAAGGGATCTGTACTCGATTTATAGGCCTTGCTCTTCGACATTTGGCTCGGAGTTGTCGTTGCTCGCAGTTTTCGGGTGTTTGCAGTCCGGATTTTTCCGGAAATACTTTTGTGCTGTTCGTGAATCAGGTGTGAGCATAATTCGGTGCAGATGGCATGGATTGGGGATGATTACGAAGTAAACAGGCGAAGCGGGTTTGAAAACCCGCTTCGCCTGTTTCGGTTCCTACCCTTATTTGCAGAGTTCGAGGATACGGCGGGTCACGTCGCCCGTGATGTTGCCCGCTTCGCCCAGCCGGGAGCCGCGCTCGTTGAAGCGACGGACGATCTCGTCGATCGTATCTTGCCCGATCTGCAATTCGTGCAGGCGAGTAGCCAGTCCCAGCGAGCGGAAGAACTCTTCGGTGGCGCGGATCGTCCGGTCGATGCGCTCGTCCTCCGAGCCTTCACGGATACCGAACACCCGCTCGCCGTATTGCAGGATTTTTCCCTTCTTCTGTTCTCGCATTACGCTCATCAGGGCCGGGAGTACGACCACGAGGGTCTGTCCGTGCGTAACGCCGTGCAGGGCCGTCAGTTCGTGTCCGATCATGTGGGTCGCCCAGTCCTGCGGCACGCCCATGGCGATGAAGCCGTTCAGTCCCATCGTCGCGCAGAGCATGAAGTTGGCCATCTGGTCGTAATCGTGCTGATTCGCTCGGATTTTGGGGGCGATTTCGATCAGCGTTTGCAGAATACCTTCCGCCCAGCGGTCCATCAGCGGCGAAACGCCCGTGACGGTCAGGTATTGCTCCATGACGTGTACGAAAGTGTCTGCGATACCGCAGGCTACCTGGAACGGCGGCAGCGAGAAGGTGGCTTCGGGATCGAGGATCGAGAATTGCGGGAACGAGTGGTGGAACGCGAACTTCTCCTGCGTGGCGAGGTTGGAGATCACCGCCCCGGCGTTCATTTCGGAGCCGGTGGCCGGCAGGGTCATCACGTCGCCGAACGGAACGACTTCGCCGATTTTGTCTTCATCGAGCACCAGCTCCCAGGCATCGCCGTCGTAGGGAATGCCCGCAGCGATGAGCTTGGTACCGTCGAGTACCGAGCCGCCGCCCACCGAGAGCAGAAAATCGACCTTTTCGGCTTTGCCCTGGGCAATGGCTTTGCGCAGGGTTTCGATTTTGGGATTAGGCTCGATGCCCCAGAACTCTACGAAGTCGCGGCCTTTGAGCGCTGCGACCACCTGGTCGTACACGCCGTTTTTCTTGACGGAGCCGCCGCCGAAAGTAACCATGATCTTCTTGTCGGCCGGAATCTCTTTCGCCAGCTTGGCGATGGAGCCTTTGCCGAAGATCAACTTGACCGGATTTTGGAAAGTGAAGTTGTTCATATTGATAAGGATTTAGAATTTTTCGATATTCAGTTCCGTACGCATCAGGGCATCTGTGCGGCAGAGTGCAAAGATGATTTTTTGATAGTGGCGAATGTCCGAGAATGTGAGTTTCTTCCCTATGCGGTCTTTCATCCATTTCCGGGCAGGTTGATAGCCGCCTATGAAGAGATTCCAGGCAACGGGACTTACATTGCCGAAAATATTGCCGATCATTGATGAATACTTTTTCATTTTCATAGCGGACTTCCGTGATTTCGTCCGTTCCGCATTCCGGATAGGTGACCGACAATTCCCAGCAGTCGGAATTTTCCATCAGATGCAGCCGACGCAATTCGGCACCTGTTTGCGTAAGGCGGTGGAACTGTCCGGTATTTTCAGGATATGGTACACGCGGAAAGTCGGCCTTCAGAAACTCCCTGTATTTTTCCCGATACGCCGGACAGTGCAGCACGGCATAGATATAATCGAGTAGGTCGATCGGGGCGAATTTATCCGGTTCTCCGCTTTTCTCCGGCTCGAACTCCAATCCGATGCTTTCGGCTATTTTTGCAACGATCTTCGGGTCGAGGTTCGGGGTGCGTCCGGTGTTCAGCAGGTCGGTCTGATCGGGATAGGTGTAGAGAGGGAAGACATAACCGGCTCCGAATCGTCCGGCGGTTCCTGTTAAGTTGAGGTCGCAGATATTTTCTGTGCAGAATATATATCGCCAATCGCTTACGCATTGCCGAGCGATGACCAGGCCGAAATTTTTCTTTTCGATTTTGCAGCCGGCTGCAAAATCGAAAAATTTTTTCGGCGGCAAATGCCGCATAACCTGGAATCGTGGCCAGGCCACGATTCCAGTCGTTTTACCAGTGTAATACAGATTACTTGCGATTCGAACGGCCGGTACTCGATGGGTGTGATTTTAGCCGTATCGACGGCATTTCCTATATCCGCTTTTGCTCTTGCAACAGACCAATCCCGTGAGTCCTTGCCTATGTTGTACCTTGTTCTGAGTTCGGCATCTTCCATTGTTATGAAATCGCGGATGAGCGTTTCTACTTCTTCCGGACTGTCTTTTATCAGCAGTTCGTCCCGTGTTGTCACGATGCCCACGGAGTTAACGGGGAACAGCTCTGTAACGGAGAAGCCCCTGTCATACGCAGCTTTTGCTCCGTAATTTTTCGGCACGAAGAAATATTCCGGTGCGGACGGCTGAAGTTTCACGAACGGGATGTTCGCCACCGTATGCGACGATAAATAATCGTATTTCGTCTCTCTTCGGCCGTATAGGTCGTGATGATATACTTCGGCAAGAGCATTCTTTGCCTTGTGTCCCGTTTTTACGAAGATATTGATCGAGACGCCCTGTTGTATGTCGAATACGTTTTCGTCTTTGCCGCCGTCGGGTGCAACCTCTTTTTTCTTGCTGTTGCCGTGCAGATCGATGATGTAGATTTTGTCGAAACTCCGCAGCAGATTCCACCGCATCCCTCTGAAAGAGGGGTTGTCGATAAAACTATGGTTATTGACATAAGCCAGTATCCCTTCGTTGTTGCGATCCACGAAGAACTGTCCCAAGCGTATGAATTTGCAATAGTCGTCGTTGATCCACTTCGGATTCCGTTCCTTCAGAGGCTGGTTCGTATCGGGTTCTTTCTTGTAATCCTCCATCAGGCGCATAATCCATTCGCCTTTGTTTTTGCTTTCCCCGCTGTACGGCGGATTGCCCAGCACGACCATGACCGGAGTATTGCGCTTGATTTCGTTTGCGCCGTTGGCCTCGCGGGCGAGGAACTGGGCGAACAGTGTGCCTGTATCCTTGTGGTGTTCTTCCAGCGAATTGGTGAGAAACACCCGCAGGCGTTCGTTATCGTCGGCCTTGTAACCTGTCTCGGTGAGAATCCAGTCGAGTTTCAGATGGGCCATTGTATAGGAGGTCATCAGAAGTTCGAATCCGTTCAGACGCGGCAGCAGGTGTTCCCCGACATAGCCTTGCCACATTCCGGCCTGTCCGTTGAACTTGTCATGGATTCGGCTGACGGCTTCCGCGAGGAACGTGCCTGTTCCGGTTGCCGGATCGAGGAGTTGTACCTTGTGGATTTTGACGGTCTCTTTCTTTTTGCCGTCGGAGAACCGTTTGTCTTTGCTTTGGTCGATGCTGCGTTCGACGGTTATTTTCGATGTGTCGGCCAAACCCATCGGCAGGTTGAATTCGGCTTGCAGAATTTCGTCCACGGTCTTTACGATGCAACTCACCACGGCCTGCGGTGTGTACCATACGCCCCGGTTTTTGCGTTGTTTCGGGTCGTACGCCGCAAGGAAATCCTCGTAGAAATGTATCATCGGATCGGTTTGCTGGGTGCGGTGTCCGAATCCGGCCATTACCTGACGCATATCTGCGGCTCGAAATATTTCGGCCGAATCATCCACGATCCAACTGATCCGATCGTCCAGGTCATATCCGGCGACATTCTGAAACAGTTGGCGAAGGAACGGGTTCGTTTTCGGGATGAGCGTCGCCGCCTCGTGCCGACTGAAAGTATCGGGGGTCGTGTCGTGCAGACGCGCGGCGAACATACCGTAAACAATAGTTTGGGCATAGACGTCGGCGAATTCTTTCGGCGTGATGTCGTGAATCAGGATGTCTTTGAAGGCCTCCATCTGCCCTTTAAGATTGCTGTCGCTATCGTCTTGCAGCAGCGCCTTTTCGATGACGTCGGCCATCAGTCTCGCTTTTGCCGCCATGATTCGGGCCAATTGTTTCGCAGACGTGATTCTTTGCGGGACGGCTTTGCCCAAGCGTTCGATGATGAGAACGAATTTCGTTTCGGCGCCTTCCACGGCGACGATTTGCCTCCTTTGATTTCGGCCAAACGAACGCTGTCCACAAATTCGCCCTTCTCGTAAAGCCAGTAAATCGAGATATCGGTGAAAATAATGTTATCGAGCGAATGTTTATAACGGTCGAATTGCTCCTGTTCTCCTTTTGTCCCGCAAGGTCTTGTGTCTGAGTGAAATCTTTGCCTCGATGAAAGCTACGGGAATATCGTTTCGCAGTAGGATATAGTCCGGTGCACCACAGGCCGTGCGCTTGGGTTCATTGATGATCGTGAGGTCGGGCAGCAGTGTTTCCGACAGCGACTTCAATGCGGGACGATAACTGTGTTCCGTTGCATTTCCAGAGGCGTATTGTCTGTTCAGTTCCGAGATGTATGCTGATATGTTCATTTTTCGTTTTTCAATTTTTGCAGTTCGTACATGCGGTCGCGGAATTTGGCAGCGGCCAGAAAGTCCAACGACTTGGCCGCACGCTCCATCTCTTCCCGGGCCCGGGCGATCTGCGTGTCGATGCTCTCGGTCGAGTAGGCCGACGTAACGTCTGCGGCCAGCGTCTGCCGGTTGTCGGGCAGAGGGTAGAGAATTCCATCCGTGACGGGTGTCTGAACCGTATTTGCCAGCAGGGTGCTCTGTCCCGAGCCGCTTTTCTGCGCCTGTCGGGGGAGCATTTCGTGCTCCATGTTGTAGCGCATCTGTTTTTCGCGGCGGCGGTTGCTTTGTTCGATGGCATAGCGCATTGAGTCGGTGCAGTGGTCGGCATAGAGGATGACGTTGCCGTTCGAATGCCGTGCCGCACGGCCCGCGATTTGGGTGATCGAACGCACGTTGCGCAGGAATCCCTCCTTGTCGGCGTCGAGGATCGCCACGAGGGCCACTTCCGGCAGGTCGAGTCCCTCGCGCAACAGATTGACGCCGATCAGCACGTCGAACATGCCGGCCCGCAGGTCTTCGAGGATCTGCACCCGTTCCAGCGTGTCGATGTCCGAATGGATGTAGCGGTTGCGGACGCCCACGCGGTCGAAGTATTTGGATAGCTCCTCGGCCATGCGTTTGGTGATGGTCGTGACGAGTATCTTGTCGTCGTTGCGCACCCGCTTGTCTATCTCCTCCAGCAGGTCGTCGATCTGGTTGTCCGTGATCCGCACTTCGAGCGGAGGATCGACCAGTCCTGTCGGCCGGATCAACTGTTCGACGATCACTCCTTCGCTCTTCATCAGTTCGTAATCGGCCGGTGTGGCGCTCACGTAGATCGTGGTGCCGACCAGTTGTTCGAATTCCTCGAAGCGGAGCGGCCGGTTGTCTTTGGCTGCGGGAAGACGGAACCCGTACTCCACGAGGTTTTCCTTGCGGGCGCGGTCGCCGCCGAACATGGCGTGCACCTGGGGAAGTGTGACGTGGCTCTCGTCGATCACCATCAGGTAATCCTGCGGAAAATAGTCCAGCAGGCAGAATGGTCGCGTCCCTTCGGCGCGTCCGTCGAAATAGCGGGAGTAGTTTTCGATGCCGGGGCAGTAACCCAACTCCTTGATCATTTCCAGGTCGTACTCCACCCGCTGCTTGATCCGCTGCGCTTCGGCCGGACGTCCCGCCTGCTCGAAGAAGGCGATCTGCTTGCCCAGGTCGAGGTAGATCTGCTGCACGGCCGTGTGTATGCGCTCCTTGGTCGTGACAAACAGGCTCACTGGGTAAAGGGTGAGTGCGTCGAGCGTTTGGATCCGCTGGCCGGTTACGGGGTCGATGCTCTGGATGCTCTCGACTTCGTTGTCGAAAAAGGTGACGCGGAAACACTGGTTGCCGAATTCGCCGAAAGCCGCCATGATGTCGATCGTGTCGCCCGTCACGCGGAATGTCGCGGGGGTCAGTTCCCGTTCGGTCCGGGTATAGAGCGCTTCGACCAGTTTGTAGAGGAACTGCTTGTAGTTGAGGATTTCGCCGACTTCGATATGAATGGCCATCGAGTGGAAATCGCTCGGATTGCCGCAGCCGTACAGACACGATACGCTGGAAACGACGATGACGTCCCGCCGCCCCGAGAGCAGGGTGGCGGTCGTACTCAAACGCATCTTTTCGATTTCGTCGTTGATCGAAAGGTCCTTTTCGATATAGGTATCCGTCGAAGGTAGGTAGGCTTCGGGCTGATAATAGTCGTAGTAGGAAACGAAGTATTCGACCGCATTTTCCGGGAAAAAGTTCTTGAACTCCCCGTAGAGCTGTGCCGCGAGGGTCTTGTTGTGACTCAATACGAGGGTCGGCCGGTTGAGCTGGCTGATGACGTTGGCCACCGTGAAAGTTTTGCCCGAACCGGTCACGCCCAGCAGCGTATTTGTGCTTCGAGCCGTGCCGGATCGAGGCCAATAGCTGTGCGATCGCTTCGGGCTGATCGCCCGTCGGGGCATAGTCGGATACCAATTTGAAGTCCATAGGCAAAGATAACGATAATTGAAAATTAACGTTCAAAAACAGAATATATTTTGCCTCTGTTTTTTCAGGAGTGTAATAGAAT
>ENA-OPYT01000536-OPYT01000536.1-human-gut-metagenome-genome-assembly--contig:-NODE-536-length-11645-cov-4.708283_pt1 | contig 11645 bp, 10 predicted proteins | sample MGYA00242636_ERZ504480 | MGnify/ENA primary metagenome ERZ504480 (study PRJEB26092, sample SAMD00036228) | human gut metagenome | host: Homo sapiens | study: EMG produced TPA metagenomics assembly of...
AGAAGTACAGATAATCGCCAACAGACGCTAAAATACCGGTGTTTCTTGCAGCAGAAAGCCCTCTGTTCTCTTCATGTTCCAGACATCTCACCACCGCTCCGCGCGGATGCGAAGCCACCACCCGTCTGACTATCTCCATAGAGTTATCCGGAGTGCAGTCATTCACAAGAATAACTTCCAAATCCGGCCAGGTCTGGTTCAACACAGACAGCAGACACCGTTCTATGTACTTGGCAACATTATAAACCGGAACAATAATGGAAACTTTCATACTTTCAATCATATTTTCAGAATTTCACCTCATGGCCTTCCACAAACTCTTCCCACCACACAACAAGCGTCAACAGATTGAAATATTGCAAAGCCTTGTTCTGCCTATGCCAGAACCAACCGCCCTCCTTCTCTGCAACTTGTTCATAATCTGTAAGAAACTTCTTCACTGCATCACGACGCAGATAGTTGTCCATAATGCCGGAAGCAAGAATGAATTCCTTAAAGAGAGCACGTCGGGCCCTATCACGGAAGAACAGTGGCATAGGTGCAAAACCGCCCTGCTTCTTCTTCAAGGTAATGGCCTCGGGAAGTAAAGGTTTATAATGGTGCTTTAACAGATATTTAGAAACGGAACGACCCCGCGCAATGTCCAGTACACTGCTGCCCCTGCACTTCAACCCTACCGGTAGCTCCTGCAGGAAATGGAAAAGCTCCAGGTCCATAAAAGGATACGTCAGATTGTTACCGAACATGCGTGCCATGCTGGAAGCCTTGAAAAGAATGATACGGTTGATTACAGTCTCCAAATCGGAAAGAATGGCATGCTGCGCGTAAAGATGCTCGAAACTATGGATATCAGGCCGTAGTGATTTTACCGGCTCAAAATCTTCTTCCGGATTTTGCAGAAGGGCACACAAGGCAGAGTCGGAAAAGCCGAAACGCTCCCCTTCCAGAATATGAAGTATCTTATCCAAATGGAAATTGATGCGGGAAAGCTCTCCGCCGGTATCAAAGGTTTCATGCTCCAGCAGACGGCTGATGCCACGCAGCAAGGGACGCAATCCTATGCGGGCGGCTAGATAATGCAACGCCACTTCGCGACCGGAAGTACCGAAATACTGGTCACTGCCGTCACCTCCCAGAATCACGTCGGGCTTGTCATCGCCTATCATGCGCATGGCACAATAGTTTACCATCAGCCCGCCTTCCATAAAAGGCTCACCCAGAAAACGGACAATGTCGGGCAAGGCACTGGTTTCCGTACCGTCAATCTCGTACTCATGATGGCGCGTGCCGAAGGTTTCGGACATCAGACGGGCCATGGGCAGCTCCGTCCAGGCATCTCCTTTAAAGCCCACGGAATAGGAGTCAATCTGGCCGTCGTAAATGCTGCGCAGCGCAGCAAGGTTGGACCCGGAATCATAGCCGCCACTCAGCAGGATGCCTACCTTGCGGCTGTCTCCGATACGCCGACGGATGGCTTGCGCATGCAATTCTCCATAACGGCGGGAATAGGCCTCGACATCCGGATTCCGTTCAGTCGCCACCTTGGGTTCATGCTCAAAAACGCTGTCGCGCTTCAGACAATAAATGTCATCTGCCACCTTCTCATATAAGCCGGGATTTCTTTCCTTCAGCGAATCAAACATGGAATGTACGTTCGCTTGTGTCTCTAACTTTACAGAAGCCCAAACCGGCATCAGATAACCAAGCTCTGTCAACATGTAGAACTTTTCGCCGGCACCTAAAGAATGAACATCGAATAGGGCGAAATTATTCTTCTTCAAAATGCCACGCTGAAGGAATGTACTCAATGAAACCAGATTAGGCTCGAAATTTTCTTCCAGTTGGTCCTCTAAAAATTGCCAGGAAGTGGCAAAATTACCATCAATGTGACAATAGACGGGATAATGCGTGCCATGATGGTCGCGCACCACTCCGCATTCATTTTCTGAATAATATACTATGGTGAACGAACCGTCCAGACGTGAAAAGCCATATGCCGGATCGGATAGAAACGCATCGGCAGCAAGCTTGGCATTGGTATCATCCGGAGTTGCCTGCAAGGTGTCCCGATTATACAAAGTTCCGAAAAAGAAAAGTCTCAGATTATAACTTTCAAAAGAAGATTCCGGCTCTTCTCCCTCTACACAGGCTGTACGCCAATCTTCTAAAGTGATTTTTCCGTATATCATTTGTTTGCTTATAGACTTGTTTATTGTGTATCCCTTTCTATTCCACCACCCCATGCCTGGTATGTATAAAGGTCTTGTTTGCTCCCCTCAGCTTGAAGATGTTTCCTGCCATCAGCAGGAATGTATAGGGTATCTTTTGCAGGGCCATTGCCAGGCGGCTGGTGCAGAACCTTTTGGGAACGGCAACGAGCAGTGCGACAGCGAGCAACACCAAGAGCAGCCACCACTTCAGCCCCCATGTCCAGCGATAAACCGTGAACAACACGGAGAAGAGGAACGTGAAGCCCACCAACAGCAGGCGAGGAATGGAAAGCTGCTGGAAAAGCTTGTCGCAGAAGTCCCAATTACGCGCAACAAGCGCCTTCCACAGAAACTTGGCGAAAGTCTGGCAGTAGTGCCATTGTGCCGACAGCCAGCGGCGGCGCTGACGGGAGAAATCACCGGTGTTCTGTATCTTCTCATCAAATACAAAGGTTTCGGGCAGATAATAAAAGCGCTTGCCGCGATAGAGCAGGGTCAGCTCCAATTCACGGTCGAAACCGCCTACAGCCTTGATGTCAGCCATCGTATCACGGAACAAGTCATAACGGAACGCCATGCCGGAACCGATAAGGGCGGCCGACAAGCCCAGCTTGGCATGCCCCAAACGGAAAATGGTGTTATTGATTTCCTCACTGATGGCATCGAGCAAGGCCATGTCATTGTTCAGGTTCTTTGCACTCCGGTGGGTCTGCACAATCTCGACTTCCGGATTGGCGAAGAGGTCGTTAATATCACTCAGATAATCGTAAGGGATGACATTGTCCGCATCGAGCACCAGAGCGATGTCATAATCATTACCGATGGCAGTCATGGCGGCATTCAGAGATTTGGACTTGGTGCTTTTCTCAAAATGCACTTCAACCAAGCGGACAGGAAGCATAGCGAGGGAAGCGTTGGTTTCGGGCTGCATACGGTCCGAAATGACAACCGTATCAAAACAGTCGGCGGGATAATCCTGCTCCAGACATGAATGAACGCACTCGTGTATCACGGCATCTTCGCGGTAGGCAGGAATCAATATGGCAAAACGTTTGTGTTCCTTGGCTGGAGGGGGTAGAGGCAGGTCACGTCGGCGTGACGCCAGACTGTAAACCAATAGATACAGTATGTTTATTGCAAACAATATGTACAAAAGCCAATCAAGTATATTCAATATATGTTCCAAATTCAGGGCTATTTAAGCTTTAGAGCTGCTGCTTGTTTTTAATGGGTATCCGACACAAAGATACAAAAAAGAAGTAGAGTTTGGATAAAATATACAAAAAATGCGAAGAATATAGGAATAAAAAAACGAGCAAGCTCTCACGAACCCCTCGCCCCTATAAGAAAAGCCTTTAAGGCTTTTCTTTTAAACTACATCAATGTTACCTAAAAATCAATCTTTCTCTTTACCTAAAAAAATAAAACTTCAATTACCTATTCTGAAAACTTCAAAATCCAATTTTACCTTTACCTAATTTACCTATTTATTCAAAACATTTAGCTTATGAAAAAAATCTATTTTCAATCCTTTTACCTAATAACTAATATCCTTTATTGAAAACTGTTTTATTATTTATCAAATCCAAATGCAGTTTCCCAACTGCACTGCAAAGGTAAGTGTTTTATCCGCGCGCACAAAATGCCGACACATTTTTCGCGCGTTTTATAACATTGTTTTAGAGTTTAAGGGTATAGTTTACACTTATAAACAATTTGTTGTTCATCGGGAGCATACTTTCCAGTAAAAAACAAGCCACCGAAACGCCGAAACGCTTCGATGACTGTCCCCTTTAAACACCTTTAAACAAAATGAATTTCTTATTTATTTCCTCGCTTCAGCAATATAGCCCAAAGCTTCTTTACATTTTTCCGTAACATAAGTCCAGTCTTCAGCAGCGACCTTATCCTTCGGGAAGAGTTTGGAACCCATACCTACGCAGAACACACCCGCCTTAATCCAAGAGGTCAGGTTTTCCTGGGTCGGCTCCACTCCACCGGTCACCATCAGCTTGGACCAAGGCATCGGAGCCAGCAAACCTTTCACAAGTTTGGCACCAAGCACATCGCCCGGGAATATCTTGCAGAGATCGCAACCTGCTTCTTGCGCGAAGCCTACTTCTGAAACGCTGCCGCACCCCGGAGTATAAGCTACCAGACGACGGTTACAAATCTTAGCAATCTCCGGGTTGAACAACGGGCCTACAACGAAACATGCCCCCAACTGCAAATACAGCGCCGCAGTAGCAGGGTCGACGATGGAACCTACACCCATAGCCATCTCCGGGCACTCTTTTGCCGCAAACTTCACAACTTCCGCAAACACCTCGTGGGCAAAGTCACCACGGTTCGTGAACTCGAACGCACGAACACCTCCATCGTAACAAGCCTTTACTACTTTCTTTGCAACTTCTGCATCCTTATGATAAAAGACGGGCACCATTCCAGTAGAACCAATCTTATTCAATACTGCGATTTTATCAAATTTACTCATCTTTTTATTTACGATTTGACGATTTACGATTTACGATTAATATTACTTTACTTTATATCTATTCTTTTTATTTACGATTTGACGATTCAAACTTCCTTTGCTAACCGATTTCTTGTAGTGACAATAGAACTCACTATTATTTTATACAATTCATGCGCCTCTTGTTGCAACCCAAGCAGTTTATTAGCAGGAATCATCTCACTTTCAGCAATAATTTCCAACCAGTGTATAGTTTCATCCAGTTCTTCCTCTACCATTTTCAGTTTATTCAGAAAATCCTTATCAGACTTTCCCAAACAAGCTGCCCTATAATTGGCAGCAGGTGAAGTCCCTGAACGCACTATTTGTTTAGCTATAGCCATTGACGAAATCCGATTAGGCATACAATCTACCATCTTGATTATTCTCAAAGAGAACACCTTCAATCGTATTTTCAATTCCTCCGAGTTCACTGTAGAAGTAATTTCAATCGTACATCGTAAATCGTCAAATCGTAAATGAGCTTAGCGTTGTACTCGTCCGCTTGCATCCCCTCCTGCCAGCGCTTCTACCTCTTCTGTAGAAACGAGGTTGAAGTCACCGTTGATAGTGTGCTTCAAGGCGGAAGCGGCTACTGCAAATTCGAGGGCGGCACCCTGGTTGGGTTTTGTCAGCAGGCCGTGAATGATACCACCTGAGAAAGAGTCGCCGCCACCTACGCGGTCGATGATAGGATTGATGTCGTAACGCTTTGACTCGTAGAATTCCTCGCCGTTGTAAATCATTGCTTTCCAGCCGTTGTGGGTAGCGGAGAAAGACTCGCGCAACGTAGAGATTACGTATTTGAAGCCGAATTCCTTCGCCATCGCCTTGAAGATTCCCTTGTAGCCTTCAGCGTCCGTCTTGCCGCCTTCCACGTCTGCATCGGGCTTGAAGCCCAGACAGAGTTCAGCATCCTCTTCATTGCCGATGCAGACATCCACATACTGCATCAAAGGCTTCATGATGGACTGGGCTTTTTCTTTGGTCCAGAGTTTTTTACGGAAATTGAGGTCTACCGACACCATAACGCCGTGACGCTTGGCAGCTTCGCAAGCCAAGCGAGTCAGTTCCGCAGCCTTGTCGGAGATGGCGGGAGTGATACCTGACCAGTGGAACCAGTCTGCACCTTCCATGATGGCATCGAAATCAAAGTCTGCCGCATCTGCCTCGGCAATGGCAGAGTGTGCACGGTCATAGATTACCTTACTGGGACGCATGGAAGCACCAGTTTCAAGATAGTAGATACCTACACGATCACCACCACGCGCAATGAAATCTGTCTTTACGCCATACTTGCGCAATACGTTGACAGCCGACTGGCCTATTTCATGTTTCGGCAACTTGGTTACAAAATAAGCATCATGTCCGTAGTTGGCACAGCTGACAGCCACGTTGGCCTCGCCGCCGCCATATACCACATCAAAAGAGTCGGACTGCACAAAACGGGTGTTTCCCGGAGTAGACAGCCTCAGCATGATTTCACCTAATGTAACTACTTTCTTTCCCATAATCTTTCTATGTTTTATTTTAATATGAAATTAATTTATTTCCTTTCAATTTATCATCACGAGGTATAAAAAGAACTTAAACACTTGAAAATATGAATAGTAAATCAAAACAACATTCATTCTTCACAGTCTTCGTGTGCGGGCACAAAGATACAACAATTTTTGAAATCAAAAAATTATCATATATTTGTAGCGGAAATATCAAGATTATTATTGTGCACGAGCACAAGACATATACTCTACTTGGTACATTGTAAATTATAAATATAGATGGAAAGAGTCAGAATAAAAGATATTGCCAAGATGGCAGACGTATCAGTGGGAACCGTCGACCGTGTGATTCACGGACGCAGCGGTGTGTCCGAATCCAGCCGGAAACGGGTGGAAGAAATCCTGAAACAGCTGGATTACCAACCAAATATGTATGCCAGTGCACTGGCTTCGAACAAGAAGTACACATTTGCCTGCCTACTGCCACTGCACGAGAAAGGCGAATACTGGACAGACGTAGAGACAGGCATACACAACGCCGTAGAGACTTATTCTGACTTTAACGTCGCCGTGCACCTCTCCTACTATGACCCGTATGACTATCATTCATTCGCGGAAGCCTCCAGACAGATTCTGTCACTGGAGCCGGACGGAGTGATGTTTGCCCCCACCGTTCCGCAATACACCAAGCCCTTTACGGATGAGTTGACGCAACATAATATACCTTATATATATATAGACTCCAATATAAAGGAAGAGCCCGCCCTATCCTTCTACGGGCAGAACTCGCACCAAAGCGGATATTTTGCCGCCCGCATGCTGATGCTGCTTGCCGGAGAAGACGCGCAGGAAATCGTCATCTTCCGCAAAATAAACGAAGGCATCGTTGGGTCGAACCAGCAGGAACGCCGCGAAATAGGTTTCCGCGAATACATGCAGAAGCATCATCCCGCCTGCCGCATCTGGGAACTGGACCTGCATGCCAAGCGCGACAGCGAGGACACACTGATGCTAGACGAGTTCTTCCAAGAGCATCCTACCGTAAAGAACGGAATCACCTTCAACTCCAAAGCATACATCATCGGGGAATACCTGCTGAAGAAGCAGAAAAAAAAACTTCAACCTGATGGGCTATGACCTGCTGCAACGCAATGTAGACTGTCTGAAACAAGGAAGCATCTTCTTCCTCATAGCACAACAGCCCACCCTGCAAGGATTCGACGGCATCAAGGCCTTGTGCGAATACCTGATTCTGAAGAAGGAAATCACAAGGGAAAACTTCATGCCAATTGACTTACTAACGAAGGAGAATATAGAGTTTTATTACAATAAATAGTTGCATGTACAATGTACCATCTACAATGTACAATTCGGGCATGCGGAAGGGGACTAATACTAGTGCAGCGCAGCCAAATTGTACATTGTAGATGGTAAATGGGGAATTTAAAAAATGGAGGCAAAGTACCTGAAAATCAATCCTTCCGACAATGTTGCAGTGGCTATCACAGCACTCCGCTGGTGAAAAACTCACGGTGGACGGAAAGGAAAATCACCTTGAATGAGGATGTTACCTGCCGGACACAAATTTGCACTGAAAGACTTTGAGGAAGGCGAAAACGTCATTAAATACGGATACCCCATCGGCCATGCCCGGAAAGCGCAGAAGCAGGGAGACTGGATGAATGAAAACAATATCAAGACCAACTTGTCCGGGTTGCTGGAATACACATACAACCCCGTCAATGTAGACCTCAATACTACGGTCCTAAACCTCAATACTGGCGCGCCAAACCTGACCTTTAGAGGGTACAAACGCAAAAACGGAGATGTAGGCGTGCGCAATGAGATATGGATTATTCCGACAGTGGGCTGTGTAAACGGAATCATCAACCAACTTGCCGAAGGCCTGCGCCGCGAAACGGGCGGAAAGGGCGTGGATGCTATCATGGCTTATCCCCATAATTACGGCTGCTCCCAGTTGGGTGACGACCACGAGAATACAAAGAAAATCCTCCGCGACATGGTGCTGCATCCCAATGCGGGAGCCGTACTCGTGGTAGGCCTGGGATGTGAGAATAACCAGCCAGATGTATTCTGCGAGTTTCTGGGAGACTATGACCGGGATCGCGTAAAGTTTATGGTGACCCAGAAAGTGGGTGATGAATACGAAGAAGGCATGGAGCTGCTGCGCGAACTTTATGCCAAAGTCATCCAGGACCAGCGCGAGGATATTCCCTTAAGTGAATTGCGCGTAGGCTTGAAGTGTGGCGGTTCGGACGGTTTCTCCGGCATCACCGCCAATCCGCTACTGGGCATGTTCTCCGACTTCCTGGTAGCACAAGGCGGCACCAGCGTACTGACGGAAGTACCGGAAATGTTCGGTGCAGAAACCATTCTGATGAACCGCTGCCGCACCAAAGAGTTGTTTGAGGACACGGTGAAGCTGATTAATGACTTCAAGGAATATTTCCTCTCACACGGTGAACCGGTAGGCGAAAACCCGTCTCCGGGAAATAAGGCAGGTGGCATCTCTACATTGGAGGACAAGGCCTTGGGATGCACCCAGAAATGCGGCACAAGCTACGTGGAAGGGGTACTTCCATATGGCGAACGCCTGAAAGTAAAGGGACTGAACCTGCTGTCTGCTCCGGGAAACGACCTTGTAGCCGCCACTGCCCTTGCCTCTTGCGGATGCCACATGGTGCTGTTCACCACAGGACGCGGAACGCCCTTCGGAACCTATGTGCCGACCATGAAGATTTCCACCAACTCCACTTTAGCAAAGAACAAACCGGGCTGGATAGACTTCAACGCCGGAGTTATCGTCGAGAACGAACCGATGAAGCAAACCTGCGAACGCTTCATCGAGTATATCATCAAAGTAGCAAGCGGTGAATTCGTGAACAACGAAAAGAAAGGCTACAAGGAAATAGCCATCTTCAAGACCGGAGTAACTTTGTAAATTGAAAATTAAAGACTGATAGATGGAGGGCGGGACAAAACCATTTTGTGCCGCCCTTTGTTTTTGTTACCTTTGCGGCGGAATTGATTTCACCACAGATTACCCCGATTAACATGGAATTGATTGAAAGGTAGAAATCTGTGGTGAACCATTAATCTCAACCAAACAATACAACTATGTCAGCAACAACCGATACAACCCCTAAAACCCAAAGCGGCTGGTGGGCACTCAGCCCGTTGGCGGTGTTCCTTTGCCTCTATCTGGTGACTTCGCTCCTGGTGAACGACTTCTATAAAGTCCCCATCACGGTAGCCTTCCTCGCCTCGTCCTGCTATGCCATCGCCATCACGCGCGGCTTGAATCTGGAACAGCGCATCTACCAGTTTTCCGTGGGCGCCAGTAACAAGAACATCATGCTGATGGTATGGATATTCATCCTTGCAGGAGCATTCGCCCAAAGCGCCAAGCAGATGGGCGCCATTGATGCGACCGTAAATCTGACCCTGCATATACTGCCGGACAACCTGCTGCTGGCGGGCATCTTCATCGCCGCCTGCTTCATCTCCCTCTCGATAGGAACAAGCGTAGGAACTATCGTCGCACTGACTCCCGTAGCCGTGGGGCTGGCGGAAAAGACGGGCATCGACCTGCCCTACATGGTTGCCATCGTGGTGGGAGGCTCGTTCTTCGGAGACAATCTTTCCTTCATATCCGACACCACCATTGCATCGACCAAGACGCAGGACTGCGTGATGAGGGACAAGTTCCGCGTCAACTTTATGATTGTGGTACCGGCAGCACTTATCATACTGGGCATCTATATCTTTCAAGGACTGTCCGTCTCTGCCCCACCACAAGTACAGACCATCGAGTGGATAAAGGTAATCCCCTACCTCATCGTACTGGGTACGGCCGTAGCAGGCGTCAACGTCATGCTGGTACTGCTGCTGGGCATCCTCTCTACCGGAATTATCGGTGTCTATACCGGCACCGCCTTCTTCGACTGGTTCGGAGCCATGGGAACGGGCATCACCGGCATGGGCGAGCTCATCATCATCACCCTGCTGGCCGGAGGCATGCTCGAAACCATCCGCTACAACGGCGGCATCGACTTCATCATCTCCCGGCTGACCCGCCACGTCAGCGGCAAGCGGGGAGCCGAATTCAGCATCGCCGCCCTGGTCAGCATCGCCAATCTCTGCACCGCCAACAACACCATTGCCATCATCACCACCGGCCCCATAGCCAAGGACATCGCCATCCGCTTCCACCTGGACCGCCGGAAAACAGCCAGCATACTGGACACCTTCTCATGCCTTGTGCAAGGTATCATCCCCTACGGAGCACAAATGCTGATAGCCGCCGGACTTGCCGGCATCTCCCCCATCAGCATCATCGGAAACCTATACTACCCCTTCTGCATGGGAGCCTGCGCCATACTCGCCATTCTCCTGAGATACCCCAGGAAATACTCGGGAGAAGGATGAGTGATAAGTGATGAGTGATGAGTGGTGTTGTGTGAACATTTAAAAAAAACACCCTCATGCCAACAAATAACTCATAACTCATAACTCATAACTCAAAATCTTTTCTTACCTTTGCACCCGCTATTACGAGATAGTAGCATAATTCAAATCATTAACTAAAAATATTTTAATTAAATGGCAACAAAAATCAGATTGCAAAGACATGGACGTAAGAGCTACGCTTTTTACTCTATCGTTATTGCAGACGTAAGAGCACCACGTGATGGTAAATTTATTGAGAAGATTGGTACTTACAATCCTAACACCAATCCTGCCACAGTAGATTTGAAGTTCGACCGCGCACTTGACTGGGTGTTGAAGGGTGCACAACCTACTGACACAGTTCGTAACATCCTCTCTCGCGAAGGTGTTTACATGAAGAAGCACTTGCTGGGCGGTGTAGCAAAAGGCGCATTTGGCGAAGCGGAAGCTGACGCTAAGTTCGAAGCTTGGAAGAACAACAAACAAAGCGGTTTGGCTGCTCTGAAGGCTAAGGAAGACGAAGCTAAGAAAGCTGAAGCAAAGGCACGTCTGGAAGCAGAAAAGAAAGTAAACGAAGAAAAAGCAAAAGCATTGGCAGAAAAGAAAGCTGCTGAAGCTGCCAGCAAAAAGCTGCTGCATGAAGCATCGGCTGAAGAGGCTCCTGCAGAAGAAACCCCTGCTGCTGAAGAAACTGCTGCCGAATAATAGTAAGCACAGCATTATCGCTAAAAATGGGATTAAAAACTATAAAAAATCCTCTCCGGTTCATATCGGAGGGGATTTTTTATTACTATATTTGCAGCTATAATACATTCATTAAAAAAAGCAAAGCTAATGAAAAAGTTTACTTATCTGCTACGCTGTAGCCGCTGTGTTTACAGGACTTGTAACAGTAGGAAAACAAACGGTTACACCGTAACCGGAACTGTAGAGGGTGCAGCCGACGGCGAC
>ENA-OPYT01000537-OPYT01000537.1-human-gut-metagenome-genome-assembly--contig:-NODE-537-length-11639-cov-7.774062_pt1 | contig 11639 bp, 17 predicted proteins | sample MGYA00242636_ERZ504480 | MGnify/ENA primary metagenome ERZ504480 (study PRJEB26092, sample SAMD00036228) | human gut metagenome | host: Homo sapiens | study: EMG produced TPA metagenomics assembly of...
TAAACATACAACGGATAATGAAAAGGAGAATTTATAATGAGAGAGTTGACCGAATTATACTATTTTAGTCCCACCGGGGGCACAAAGAAAGCGGGCATGCTGCTGTGCGAGGGGATTTCCTGGGATGTAGAAGCGGTAGACCTGGGGAAAAAGGAAGAAGCTCCAAGGTAGCCTGAAGGGGAGCTGGTAGTTGCGGCTATGCCGCCGCCGATGCAGGCGATGATGAATGAAAAGCTTGGAGCGTTCCGGACGGTCCGTGGTGCAAATGAATTGTTCCTAGGTTGAAAAAAGGGTTCGTTCATGATAAGGTTAAACGGAAAATAAAAAAGGAACAATCATATCATGAATATGCTTTTTAAAAAGAGAAAAAAGAAATGGCTTGCAGGACTTTTGACCTTCTGTTTGCTGTGTCTGTCCGGGTGTTCCGGGGCGGGCGAGGAGTCTGATACCGGCACGTCAGATGAAAAAACAGAAAAGGCAGCAGAGGCAGAAGATCCAGAGAAAAAATACGAGGTTGTTTATCTGGATATGAGCAAGGAGGAAAAGGCCGGGGCCCAGGAGAAGCTTACCGGACTGATGGAGGATTGCCGGGCAATCTATGCCGGAGCAGAAAAAGGCAGCGCTGATGACGTTTCGCTTGCGGAGGATGTGGTGCATGAGATGGTGGAGGCTGCCGCGGCAGATGGAGATGCCGTAACCTGTGCGAGCTATGATTACAATATGCGTAACTATGAGTCTGTGGACGAAGCGCTTCAGAAAGCGATGCAGGGAAAGTCCGGGAAGGCAGAGTTTTATAAGCTCACAGTCAGCGGCGCTTTTCAGTATTACGGCCTGGAAGCTGAAGATGGGAAATTGGCTGTGACTTATGGAAATGCAGTCTTTCAGGAAGATATGGGCATTGAGATCCGGCAGCTGGAAAAAATTCCAGGTATACGACTGGGAATATACAGAAAAAGGGTGGCTGATCTGGGAAAAAGCGCTGTCGAAAAATCAGGAGATGGACATGCACAGCTTCTGCCGGATCCTGCCGCTTCCTGAAAAAATGCAGGGAGCTTGGCAATGCCTATATCCTGCCCGTCAGCTATTTTTGCAACAATCTGTTTTGGCGGACTGGAATGAAGAAAATATGGACAGCATAGAGTTTAATGACCTGTATGAATTTCTGTATGCCATGAAGTATGGAGCGGAATTGGATGAGGCTGCGTACCAGGGGGAATTCCCAAGGCAGAGTTTGAGGATGTGATCCAGACTTATTTTGAGATATCCACGGAGGAACTGGAACAGACCGCAGGATATAATGCGGAGCTTGGCGTCTATCCCTGGGAGCCGGTACGGTCCTGGAACCGGGTGCCGCAGGTTCAGCCGTTTCCGGAGGTGGTAGAATGTCGGGAAAACGGAGACGGCACATGGACATTAAAAGTGGATGCCATCTTGGTGGTAGAGGGGCTGGACTGCTCTTTCAGCCATGAGGTGACCATGAAAAAGGGGAACGGAGGCTGGATCTATCTGGGAAATCAGGTGGATCGGGAGCATGCCATAGAGATCCCGGGCTATAAGCCAAGAATGGAATATTGAGAGGTTGGATAATGAAATTTGAAGAATACTTTCCGGTGATCCGGAAGCTGTCAAAGGAACAGCAGAAAAGGATACAGGAGGCGGTAACTGAAAAAAGTGTGGAAAAAGGGACGTTTTGATAACATTGCTTCTTTTGAAACAGCTCAGACTAAGGAAATGCCCTTGCTGCGGTACGTAATGCCTATTTTGAGGACACGATTTCTTGAAATCTGTCATTTTTAGAGGCCCTTATTTTATGTTATAATAACAGGGATTCGCTTTTATTGAAGCGGGAAGGAGCCTTTTCGACCGATGCATAAAAAATACTTCTTCTTTGATATCGATCAGACCTTGGGGGTAGGCATTACTAAAGTGGTTCCTCCTGATACACAGTACTGCCTTGATGAACTTCAGCGATGCGGTCATTTTGTGGCCCTTGCTACGGGACGGCTCCAGTATGATGCGGCGCAGTTTGCTTCTGCTCATGGTATTGGCAGTCTCGTTGCCGATGGCGGGAACAGCCTTACTGTAGACGGCAGGCTCCTCCAGATGGAAGGCCTTCCCCTTGAGCCGGTAAAGGCCCTTCTTCGCGATTTGGAGCAGCGCCGTCAGCCTTGGGCGGTGGTGATTGACAACACCTATGACCGTTATACGCCCTATGCGGATTATCCGCGGGATGATCCGCACAACTATATGAATACTCTTGTTGGGCCGGTAGATATCGAGTCCCTGCAGAACGTCTATAAAGTGACTTATGCGCGGGAAAAGGCAGGAAAGTCCCCTGCGCCAACCCATGGCTTGCCTCATTTACCTTTTATCGACGATACCTATCTTGTGGAACCTGTTGATAAGGGGAAGGGGATTGAGAAAATGATGGCCCTGCTGCATGCCAATCCGCATGATGCCGTGGTTTTTGGTGATGGCCTCAATGATCTTGCCATGTTCCGTAAGCCTTTTTTTTCCATAGCTATGGGGAATGCTCGCCCAATCCTCAAAAAGCGAGCTGATTATATCACCAAAGACGTTGACAAAGGGGGCATCCTCTATGCCTGCCGCCATTTTGGCTGGCTGCCGGAGGATCCTGCTGCACCGTTTTAGGAAAGGAGTCGTTATGCTCGGAATTGGTCTCATCCTTGCACTTTTGGCTGTAAGCTTCATTGGTCATAATATGAGCATGGTCTATTCCTGCCTGATCCTATTGGCCCTGCGTTTCCTGCTGCCCCACAGCGCTCTTGAGTATGTCGCTGGTCACGGGATCAACTGGGGAGTGATTATCCTTACTGTTGCCATCTTGGTTCCTATTATTGACGGCCGGATCGGTCCGGCGGAAATGAAAGCCAGTCTTTCAGGCGGCGTTGCTATCTTGGCGCTTTTTATTGGTCTGCTTGTCGCCCTACTGGGTCGGTGGGGAATCGCCATGATGACGACCGATCCCCAGATTACCCTGACCCTTATGATTGGAACTGTCCTTGGCGTTATTTTCTTCAAGGGAGTTGCCGTAGGACCTCTGATTGCCGGGGGTATAACCTATGTGATCCTGACCGTCTTGAAGATGCTGGGATTCATGGGTTCCTAAGAAAGGAAGTCTTAAATATGAATAAGCAGAACCGGTTCTTTCGCCATAAGGGACTTGCAGGGGCACTTGCCATGGTTGCTGTCATTCTTGCTGTGGCCTTTGCTGCGGGCTATCATTTGCCTGATGCGGCAGCTAAAAAAGGAAAGGAAACCGCAGCCCTGACGGAGACACAAAAACAAATGCCTCAAAAGGCACCGGAACCGGCTATTTCCCCGGAAAAGGCAAAGGAAGCCGACCGCAAGGAGTCTATTAGCCTTGACGCGTCAAAAAGCTACCATATTATAGTCGAAAAGAAGGCCCATCGACTGTCCCTTCTGTTGGGGGATACCGTGGTCCGTTCCTATGGCTGTGCCATTGGTAAGGGCGGCCTCGGACAGAAACAGCGGCGCGGTGACAATATGACCCCCGTTGGGACTTTTACGGTTGATGAAATTGATGATGCTTCTTCCTGGCCCCATGACTTTGGCGATGGACGGGGTGAAATTGCCGGGGCTTATGGCCCTTGGTTCATCAGCCTCGATACAGAGGCCCTTAGCGGAGGCGCTTGGGATGGCATTGGGATCCATGGAACCCATGATCCTCAAAGTATTGGGACGGATGCATCTGAAGGATGTATCCGTCTTCACAACGAAGACCTTCAGGAATTGCGTTCCGTCGTCAAGGTGGGCACTGTCGTTGAAATTAAAGACTAAGGATTGCGCTTTGTTGCTGGCAAGGCAGATTCCCTGAAAGGAATCTGCCTTGCGGTCATTTCAAAGGGAAAGGAGAAACTCATATGGCAGAAACTTCACAGCAGAATATTTTGGGCTATGCTCCCATTGGAAAACTTCTTAAATCGTTTGCTTGGCCTGCCATCATATCCATGGTGGCCAATGCTTTATATAATGTGGTCGATCAGATCTTCATTGGCAATGCCGTTGGTTATCAAGGCATTACGGCAGCGACCGTTACTTTCCCCATTGTGACCATCAGCATTGCAGTCAGCGGTCTTATCGGGATTGGGTCTTCCGCTTACGCGGCGATTCTCTTGGGTGAGGGCCGTCGTGAGGACGCGGAAACGGTTCTCAATACCCAAACGACAGCTGGTCTTTTTGTGGGAATCGTTCTTATGGTTTTGGGACTTTTTTATCTGGACCCGCTGCTGCGCGTTTTTGGTGCTACTGATGCTACGCTTGCTTATAGCCGTGATCTGGGTGGGGTCTATATCTTGGGCCTTCCTGTGACGATGCTCATGATTGGATGGTCCAATATGGCCCGTACAGATGGTGCACCTTTATTTTCCATGAAGGCCCTGCTTTCAGGGGTCTTTTTGAACTGCATCCTTGATCCGGTCATGATTTTCCTGCTTGGATGGGGCGTCCTTGGTGCCGGGATTGCCACCGTGACCGGACAGATTGTTTCAGCGCTGCTGCTTTTCCAATATTTTTGGCACCATGGCACGCTGCGCTTAAAAAAAGCAAAGCTCTGTCATCCGGATTTTTTAAAACTGCGCCGTGCTGTCGCCATTGGCGCTTCCAGCTGCCTGGTCCAGGTGAGTGCCACCATCATGCAGATTATCCTCAACAATTCCCTCCTTTACTGTGGCAATCAGGCGGCTGTCGGTGGGGATGCAGCCATTGGAGCCATGGGGATTGTCATGAAGGTCAATATGATCTTTATCTCCATTTCTGTCGGCATTGGGATTGGGGCTGGGCCCATTATCGGGTTCAATACAGGTGCGAAACACTACGACCGCGTGCGCAAGGCATATTTTCTGGCCGTCCGATATGCCCTTTTGGTAACGACTGTAGGCTGGATTGCGTGCGAAACCATTCCTCATGTGCTGCTTCAGTTCTTTGGGAGCTCGGATGCGCCGCTTTTCCTCCACTTTGCCCAGGATGCCATGCGGATTTTCTTGGGTGGCGTCTTTACGGCAGGATTCCAGATTATTTCAACAAGCTATTTCCAGGCGACCGGTCAGCCGCTTAAAGCGTCCATCCTTTCCATGCTGCGTCAATTTTTCCTGCTCGTTCCTTTAACGCTGATTATGCCTCTTTACTATGGGCTGTATGGAATCCTTTATGCCGGACTTGCTGCTGATTTCATTTCCACCTTGGTCATCATCCTGTTTGTATGGAAAGAAGCTAAACGACTTGACTCACGAGCCTAATAATCGCGATTATTGATTCTAATAATACTTATTAAAAATAAATCAAAGCTTTAATGTGGCATGGCGCCTAGTACTTTAAAAAAATAACCTTGACTAATTTAAAGGTAATGATTAAAATATAGTCAGATAATCATTATTAACTATTAAAATGGGTTTAGTGATGAGCGCATCTTTTGGAGGAAAGGGCGCAGACGATATTTTTTACGGGAGATGATTGATTATGTATACTGCCTCCGAACTTGCCAAGATCCTTCGGGATAATGGGTGCAAGGTCACGCCGCAGCGACTGGCTGTGTATGACATGCTTTCCCATACGACGGAGCATCCGACCGCAGAAATGATTTACCAGAAGGTCAAGGAACAATATCCGACGATGAGTTTTGCTACAGTTTATAAATCTGTAGAAATCTTCAGCAAGCTTGGTGTTATCCAAGTGCTCAACACAGGGGAGGACAGCTTCCGCTACGATGCCAAGACGAGTGAACATCCTCACATCAAATGCACGAAATGTGGACGCGTCAACGACGTTTCCCATCTGGATGCAAGAGCTGTGGAAAGCCTTGTTGAAAATGAGACGGGCTTCAAAGTCAATGGTCATCAGTTCTATTTCTACGGAATCTGCCCGGATTGTCAGAAGAAATAAGGGTGATGAGAAAACACCGGACTGTTAAAGTTCGGTGTTTTTTTACATCTCCGCCACGAATTTGTTATAATTAGGCGTATACTGTTGGGGTAAGACCCATTTTTATCAAGGCTGCTTCCAATGGTGATACATAAGGCCTAGGACATGATCCTGGGTCAATTGAGAGAAAACCAGGTATTTTCTATGAAAACATCGTTCAAAATTTCTGTTCTTGCCAGTGGAAGTAGGGGGAATGCCGCCCTTATCCAAGTTGGCCCGACGGCAATCCTCATCGATGCCGGGATTTCCTGCCGGCGGATTGTCCAAGGACTCAAAGAGAGGAACCTTTCGCCGCGTGACCTCGGCGGGATTTTTCTCACTCATGAGCATAAGGACCATATTGCAGGTCTTGAGGTTTTTGCACGGACCTATGGAGAGGTTCCCATCTTTGCTAGCGAAAAAACCTGGACCCGCCTTCCTTTTCGGCGTACCATGAACCGTGACCAGATGCGTGTCCTTCCTAGAAGCTGCGTGGTAGGCGGCCTCCGGATCCAACCTTTTTCAATTCCCCATGATGCCATTGACCCTGTCGGTTATGAGATTTTCTATAATGAACGCAAATGCACTTATCTTACAGACTGCGGCTTTGTGACAAAGACCTGTGAACAGGCCGTTGATGGAGCAGAAGCCTTGATCCTTGAGGCAAACCATGATGAGGATATGGTGCGGGGTGGTCCTTATCCAGCACCGTTAAAGGCCCGAATCCTCGGGCAGGAAGGCCATTTATCAAATCGTGCCGCGGCAGATCTCCTGGAGAAGGTGGATGTGCCGCCTGAGGTTGTCTTTTTGGCTCATCTGAGCGAAATGAATAACTCACCGCGCCTTGCCTATGATACGGTGAAAAGCGTCTTGGAAGACAATCCCAGGACGCGGGATGTGACCCTATATGTAGCCAGTCAAAAAGAGGCGGTCAGCAATTTTTCCTTGAAATAAGGTGAATCCATGAAAAAGAAGTACTTGTTTCTCAGCGGCTTACTTTCGGCCCTGCTCTTAGTGGGGGTATCCCCAGTCCAAGCCGCGCCGGAGGTATACCAAACAAAACAAGAGGCAGAGGCCGCCCTTAAGGCTCATGCCAAGGAAATCCACGAAAATACACTGCGCTATGGCGTCAGCGTAACAGAAGGCAGTAAGCTCGTCGAAGACAATCGTCTCTATAAAGATGGCAAGATGCCTCCCCTTACGGAGAAAATGGATGTTCTCAACGCTCTTTTTAGCAGTATGCTGAAAAAGGAGAATCTTGACTTGAAGGTCCGTACCCTTCGCGTAGCAAAAGATGAGGGAAAGGTTACCATTGGGAATCCGACCCTCTTTTTCCGAGCGGTCGACCTGTCGGATTATAAGATTGTTGAGCTTGGAAAGAATCGGCGCGTTGCTATACCCGTGGAGTTCATCGTTCTTCATCGAAAGGATGCGGAAAAGGCTTTGAGCCTCGTTCCGCTTGGCTATCTGGAAGAAGATAGGAATGGGAAGAAAACCTATGCTCTGCTTGATTTTGAACATTACAGTACAAAGGAACTCGGCGCCCTCAAGGAAACGAAGGACCTAGTGAAAGCGCGTCGGACAAAAATTGCTAAGGAAAGCCGTGATGAGGCCATCGCAGGCCTTCTATTTGCAATGAAGCAAGAATCTGCAGCAGCTCCTTCCAAGGCAGCTGCTCTGCAATAACAATAGAGGGGGAAGCCATCTATGAAAAAGCATATTACTGAGAAAACCCTGATGAAAAAGACCTTGCTTGCCCTTGCTGCCATGAGTGTCAGCATGAGCATCTTTGCTGCCGGCTGCGGCTTTGCGGGAAAAGCTCCGGAAAAGGAGAACTCGACGTCCAAGCCCGCTGTCACGCAAGAACAGAAAATGCAGGAAGTCGAAAAGAATATGAGCTCGGCGCGCAATACGCCGATTGTGAAGGCCGCCAAGAAGGTTGGTCCTACGGTTGTTGGAATCACAAACAAGGCCTTGGTACGGGATTATTTCAACAGGACCCAGCTTGTTGAAAAGGGCGTCGGGTCAGGTGTCATCTACAGTAAGGATGGGCTTATCGCGACCAATAACCATGTCGTCGAAGGCGCCAAGGAACTTGTCGTCAGTCTGCCGGACGGAAGGACTTATCCGGGCCGCGTGTTGGGGACGGATCCAACGACGGATCTTGCTGTTGTAAAGATTGATGCCAAGGAAGATCTGCCTGTTGCTGAATTTGGCGATTCCGACAGTCTGATGGTCGGTGAGCCTGCCATTGCCATTGGCAATCCCCTGGGTCTTGAATTCCGCGGTTCGGTTACAACGGGCGTCATCAGTGCTCTCAACCGTTCTGTCGATGTGGGGGAACGAAATTTTAAATTGATCCAGACCGATGCTGCCATTAATCCGGGCAATTCAGGCGGAGCCCTTGTCAACGCCGATGGGCAGGTCATTGGAATCAACAGTGCCAAAGTCGCCGTAAGCGGTGTTGAAGGCATTGGTTTTGCCATTCCCATCAACGAAGCAAAGCCAATCCTGGAAGCGCTGGCAAAAAATGGGCGGGTTGCCCGTCCCTTTCTCGGTGCCAGCCTCATCGATGAAGAAACAGCTCAGCGACTGGGGTTTGGACTCGATCTTCGGGGCGGTCTCTTTGTTGCGAAACTGGTGGCCGGCGGACCTGCTTATCAAGGCGGGATCAGACCTAATGACATTATTCTTAAGTTTAATGGAAAGGCTGTGAAGACCGTGGCCGCCCTTCGGGATGCCCTGAATGCCTGCAAGGTCGGTGACACGGTGCCTGTCACGATCCTTCGCGGCGATGATGAAGTGGATAAATCCGTGACGCTGACGGAAATCCCGAGGACCAACTCGTGATTCGCATCACCCTTGCCTGTGTAGGGCGCCTCAAGGAAGACTATCTAAAACGTGCCGAAGCGGAGTTTGTAAAACGTCTCGGCGCCTATTGTCAGCTTGAGACCAAAGTCATCATGGAGGAAAAGATGCCGGATCGGGTATCTTCCCAAGAAGAAAGGCAGATCCTTCAAAAGGAAACAGACCGTCTTTTACGGATCATCCCGGAGCATTCTTTCGTCATTCTCCTTGATCTTAGGGGAAAGGAACTTTCTTCCCCTCAGTTTTCGCAGAAATTGGAAGCTCTTATGGTCCAAGGTGTCAGCCACCTGACTTTTGTCATTGGCGGTCCTTTTGGGTATACCGATGAACTGCGGAAAAGGGCCGATTTTCGTTGGTCCTTTTCACCGCTTACTTTTACCCATCAAATGATTCGTATCCTTCTTTTGGAGCAGGTTTATCGTGCCTTCAAGATTATGCGAAACGAAAAATATCATCACTAAGGAACCTACCGTATGAATCGAAAAGTTGACCTACATCTTCATACCATTGCGTCGGATGGTAGCTGGACGCCCCGGGAAGCGGTTCTTGCCGCCAAAAAGGCAGGACTCGGAATCATGGCTGTGACCGATCATGATTCTCTTGGAAGCGTGGCTCCTGTCATGAAACTTGCCCCCAAAGAGGGCATCGAGGTGATTGCCGGCGTTGAGATGTGCAGTACTTATGAAGGGCGCTGCTTTCATATCCTAGGCTATGGGTTTGATTGCTCGAACCCTATTCTTCTAGCACATCTTGCCCATAACTGCCGTCTTTTGGAAGAAACGGATGAAAGGGCCATTGGAATCCTATCTGAAGAAGGCTGGCCCGTTTCCATCAAGGAGTATCGGGCCTATGTCTATGATCCGCGCCGCGGCGGTTTCAAGGCCCTCTTTTATCTCATCGATAAGGGGCTATGCCGGGATGTAAAGGACTTTTTCAGCCGCATCTTCATTAAGAAGCGGGGCCTTGATTTTCCTGTTTTTCCCTCTATCGAAGAGACCGTGGCGACCCTTCACAAAGCTGGCGGGGTGGCCCTTTTGGCCCATGCGGCAAGCCACTTTCATGGCCCGGGGCTTGCTAGGACTTTGGAGGCAGTAGGGGAAAAGCCTCTTGATGGCTTTGAATGCTATCATCCTGCCCACAGCAAGGAAGATACAAAGACCCTCCTTGCCTACTGTCAGCAGCACCATAAGCTCATCAGCGGCGGCAGCGACTGTCACGGCCGTTTTGTTGACGGGCGCATCATCGGTCATCCGGATATCCATGAATCGGAAATCCGCCTCTTCTAAAGAGGAACGGACCTATGGTAAAATAATTAGAGCGGACATGGCGCGCCTTTTGTGGAGCGCCTTTTTCTTTAGCACTGTCAAGAAAAGGGGAGAACAACATGACAAAAGCTAAGGTTTATATGACGGATTTTCGTGTTCCTGTGGGACTTAGCCTGCCGGAAAAGCTCAAGCGCCTGTGTCGTCGTGCGGGTATGGAAAAGGAAATTGATTTTGAAGGAAAGTATACGACCATTAAGATGCATTTTGGGGAACTGGGCAATCTGGCATCCCTGAGACCCCAGTACGTCCATGCGCTGGCAGACCTTGTAAAGGAAGCCGGCGGCCTGCCCTTTTTGACAGACTGCAATACCCTGTATCCCGGCAGCCGTAAAAATGCGCTGGAACATCTTGAATGTGCAGCCCTAAATGGCTACAACCCGATTACAACGGGCTGTCAGGTCCTCATTGGTGATGGGCTGCGAGGCACCGATGAAGTGGAGGTCCCGGTTCCAGGAGGGGAGTATATCAAGAAGGCAAAGATCGGCCGCGCTATCATGGATGCTGACGTCTTCATCAGTTTGGCGCATTTCAAGGGCCACGAATCAACGGGTTTTGGCGGTGCCATCAAGAATATCGGCATGGGCTGCGGAAGCCGGGCCGGCAAGATGGAGCAGCACTCTTCTGGAAAACCTGTTGTCGATGAGTCGCTCTGCCGTGACTGCAAACGCTGCGCCAAGGAATGCGGTTCGGATGCCATCACTTACGAAAAGGGCAAGGCCCACATCGATAAGACGCGATGCACTGGCTGCGGCCGCTGTATCGGGGCGTGTTCCTTTGATGCCATTGAAACCGTGGAGTGGGATGCCAACGAGCTGCTTGACCGTAAGATGGCGGAATATGCCTTGGCCGTCGTTCATGGTCGGCCTGCTTTCCATGTGAACCTCATTGTCGACGTGTCGCCCAATTGTGACTGCCATGGGGAAAATGACGCGCCTATCCTGCCTAACCTCGGCATGTTTGCGTCCTTTGATCCTGTCGCCTTGGATCAGGCCTGTGCGGACGCCTGCCTTGCCGCTTCTCCCTTGATGAACAGTCAACTTTCTGATCATCTGGCCGAGAAGGGATGGGAGAACCATCAAGATCATTTTCTTGACAGCAATCCCCGTGTCGATTGGAAAACGACGCTGGAGCATGCAGAAAAGATCGGTCTTGGTACCCGCGACTATGAACTTGTGGTCATGAAATAAGGAGAAGTTATGTCCGATTATCAAATCAGCCCCGTCTATCCCGGCGATACCCGTACCTTGGCAGATGTTAAGGCTTTGCTGCAGCAGGAAGGAATTCGCCTTGATTCCCATGTGGATTACACTTGCGTCATGTACGATGAAGAGTACCATGCTATCGCCATCGGGCCAGCTGTTTGGCAATACCCTGCGCTGCCTGGCTGTTAGCCATGACCATCAGGGTGAAAGCCTCATGAATGAGATTGTGTCCCATCTCATCCAGTATGAATATGACCGATGGAATCATCCTACCTCTTCCTTTATACAAATGTTCATCAGCCCT
>ENA-OPYT01000541-OPYT01000541.1-human-gut-metagenome-genome-assembly--contig:-NODE-541-length-11587-cov-5.032373_pt1 | contig 11587 bp, 7 predicted proteins | sample MGYA00242636_ERZ504480 | MGnify/ENA primary metagenome ERZ504480 (study PRJEB26092, sample SAMD00036228) | human gut metagenome | host: Homo sapiens | study: EMG produced TPA metagenomics assembly of...
CAGAAAAAAGCCAATCCTTGTATCTACATCTATGACTAGCAACCGGTAAAGTAGAAAAAAGGCGCAGAAATTGCCGAAGGTTATTATTTCGATATGCTTAGAGTGATTGAAAACGATAAATAATCTATGAACAAGATTCTTTCTTTATTACTTTTACTAAGCACCTCCCTCCTTTGCCATGCGCACGGGGGAGGCAATTACGAGCACAGCGATATGCTTGCAAGTATGAAACCCGGTGACAAGGCCGCCCTGCTCATGGTGCACTTCGGCACTACGCATGACGATACCCGTGCCCTCACCATTGATGCCATCAACGCCAAGGGCACAAGCTGGCCTTCCCGGAGTTGAAGTTCCAAGAAGCCTATACGTCGCGCATCATTATCCGCCGCTTGAAAGAGCGCGGCACCACGAAGCTGACTCCACTGGATGCCATGCTGAAACTGCGCAGCGAAGGTTACACACACCTCATCGTGCAGAGCACCAACATCATTGACGGAGTAGAAATGGAATCACTCCGCAGGGATGTGGAAAGTGCACTGCCCTTCTTCAAGGAAATACGTGTAGGTACTCCCCTGCTCTACTCTATAGAAGATGCAGAGAAGGTGGCAGATATTCTGGGCAACCGCTACAACGCCCCGGCACAAGGCAAGAAAGTTTCCAAAGAACACTTCGTCCTTGTGGGGCACGGTACCTATACCCCTAGTACCGCTATCTACAGTCAGATGGACTATATGCTGAAAGCAGGCGGACTGGCCAATTTCCATGTGGGCACCATCGAAGGTTATCCTACCTTTGACACCATGCTGGCACAACTGAAAGCCGGGAAAGCCAAACGTGTGACCCTCATCCCCTTCATGTTTGTTGCCGGAGACCATGCCAAAAACGACATTGCCGGAGAGTGGAAGGAGATGCTCGAGAAAGAAGGCTTCACCGTCAGTGCACAACTGGAAGGACTGGGACAAATTCCGGAAATTCAAGAAATATTCATTGACCATATCCGTTTCGGACTGAAGCACCGCATGCTGGACATCATGACGAAGAAGGCGGCCTATGCTGCCGGAAAAGACACTGAATAATATACCCATTAGTGGGTATTTAGTGTTCTTGAATCATCTTGTACTTTTGCAGGAAAAACGCGAACGACAATGAATGTTATCACCAAACTGATGTACTCTATTCATAGGATACTGGGCACTTTGCTCTGTATCCTATTTCTCATGTGGTTCCTCTCCGCCTTCGTGATGATGTACCACCGCTTTCCCCGTGTCAGCGCCAAGGAGAAAATGCAAAAGCTGGAAATGCTCTCCCAAGCCGGAGACTCACTTCCGGACATCTCCTCCGTCACAGCCCGCCTGCCCCGTGGCGTAAAGGTCAGGTCTACGATACTGAACCTCAATGCCGGACACCCCGAGTTCAGCTTTAGTACCACAAAAGGCACGTTTCATTTCCTTGCCGATTCCACCATCTCACGACCCTCTTTGGACAGCGAGCACCTGCACCGGACAGCAGCTTTGTGGTGTTCTTCTCCCATTACCCGCATCGACACCCTCCACTCTCTGGACCAATGGATTCCCTTCGCTGAACTGAAAAAGGAAATGCCCGTCTATAAAATATACTTTGCCGACGATGCCGGGACACAACTCTATCTCGGCTCGCAAAACGGCGAAGTCTTGCAGTTCTCCAACAAAAGCGAACGCTTCTGGGCATGGCTGGGAGCCATCCCCCACTGGGTGTACTTCACCTGGCTGCGGCAGGACACCGCCCTTTGGACTAAAACCGTCATCTGGCTCACAGCTCTGGGCTGCCTCATGGTTATTGCCGGCATCTGGGTAACTGTGGATGTATGGCGCAAGACACACCGCAACCGTCACTCCAAATTCTCTCCCTACCGAAAAAGGTGGTATCACTGGCACTACGTCAGCGGAATATTTTTCGGCATCTTCGTACTGACCTTCACCTTCAGCGGCATGATGTCTTTGGCAGACATTCCCGAATGGATTCATAAACCGGCACTGAAGAAAGGCAGCGCCACACGCACGCTCCATGCCCGTGCCCCACAACCGGAGGATTACCCCCTGGACTACCGCCGTATCATAGCCGCCTATCCCCAAGCTTTGCAGATAGAGTGGCGCAACTTCCGCGAACATCCCTACTACATCGTAAAAGACAGCAAAAACGAATATTACATCGATGCCACCGACAGCCTGCCGCGTCCGTTGCAACTCTCCGAAGAAGAAATTCTGAAAGGCGTGGAAAGCATTTATGCCTCCCGGCGTGATTCTTCACAACATATCCCCGGCATACGCATCTCCCGGCTCGAACATTTCGAGACCTACTATCGCGACATGAGCAATATGTATCGCGGACGCCCCCAGCTTCCCGTGTGGAAGATTACGGTGGACGACCCGGACCGGAGCGTCTATTACATTCACCCGGAAACGGGAATCATCCGCCATACAGACACTTCCTCCCGCTGGAAATACTGGAGCTATACAGCCCTGCATCGCATGCGTCTGCCCGGTCTGAACTCCAATGCCACCCTACGCAAGACTGTGCTTTGGGTATTGCTGCTTGGAGGTACAGCCGTTTGCATCACGGGTGTGGCGTTAAGTGTGAATTATATAAGAAGAAAATGTTGCAAAAGACAAAAACTCTATTAACGAGAATAAACTTGTATGAATAAGAAAAGACTTGGAATATTCCTCGGCAGCATAGCCCTATTGATTGTCTGCAGCTTTGCGGCCTATCAATACTGGCTGGCTCCTACACGTATACTTATTATCAACGCAACCCTGGCACAAGCTGCCGACATTGCCCTGAACAATGACTGTGCCCGGATAGAAGTCAACTGCATCAAAAAAGAAGATGTGAAGGACCTTTCCGGCTATGACGCCATCGTGATGTACAGCAGGGGCTTGTATCTCGATGACAGCCAAGTTGCCGAAGTGGAACGGGTGGGTGCCGGCGGAGTACCGGTCTTTACCAATACGTTACGAAACTCCGCTTTCTCCATCAACTATAACATCACCAACGAGCAACAGCACACGTTGCGGGAGTACCTCAAGAACGGCAACAAACACAACTACCGGAATGCCTTACTCTACCTGCGCCACATTGCCACTCCCCACCGGTGGGGACACCAAGATTACGAGCCTCCCATCCCATTGCTAGAGAACATGTTCTACCACCGCGAATACGGCTGCTACTTCAGTACTCCGCAAGAGGTAACTGCCTATCTGAAAGAAAAAAATCTCTACCATGAGGACGGACGCAACCTTGCCCTGATTTCCGGACGCAACTTTCCGATGGAAGGAAACCGTGCCCACGTAGATTCCCTCATCACACGCCTGACACAAGCAGGCTTCAATGTCTACCCTTTCACTGCCGGAGGCCAACCGCGTGCCGATATGATACGTACCCTCCATCCCGATGCAGTAGTCTACCTACCTATGGGACGGCTGGGCAATGACTCACTCATCAACTGGCTGCACCAGGAAAACATTCCTTTATTCATGCCTTTCCCGCTGATTCAGCCCCACGAGGAATGGCTGAACCCCAATACCCCCGTCAGCGGCGGTACGCTGACTGCCCGTATAGTGGTGCCGGAGATAGACGGAGGCATGCTGCCCCTCTGCATCGCCACCCAAAACAAAAACAAGCAGGGATATTATCTGTACACCGCCGAGAATGAACGGATAGATGCTGTAGTGGACCATATTACCAAATATATGTCCCTGAGAAACATGTCCAACAAAGAAAAACGTGTTGCCATCTGCTACTTCAAGACTCCGGGAAAAGACGCTCTGCTGGCAAGCGGAATGGAAGTGATTCCTTCACTCTACAACTTCTTGAAACGCCTGCACTCGGAAGGGTACGACGTCGGCGGACTGCCTGCCACTGTAGAGGAGTTCGGCAAGCGGATACATCGTGACGGTGCCGTCATGGGTTCGTATGCCAAAGGAGCGCAAGAACAGTTTTTGAAAACAGCACACCCGGTATGGTTGTCTACCGAGCAATACGAACAATGGGCACACGAAGTACTCCTTCCCGAGAAATATCAGGAAGTGACGGACAGATATGGAGATGCGCCCGGCAATCTGCTGGCAACAGAAGATAGTATCGCCATTGCCTGCCTGCAATTCGGCAATATCCTGCTCTTCCCCCAGCCCCGCCCGGCATTGGGAGATGATGAGTTCAAACTGGTGCACGGTATGCCGGTGGCGCCGCCCCACAGTTATCTGGCTCCTTATCTGTATATGCAAAAAGGTTTCAAAGCAGATGCGGTGATTCACTTCGGCACCCACGGCAACCTGGAATATACTCCCGGAAAGAATGTGGCACAGTCGCAGGCCGACTGGTCGGATGTACTGATTGGTAACCTCCCCCACTTCTACTTCTATACCACCGGAAACGTAGGCGAGGGTATCATTGCCAAACGCCGAACACATGCCGTACTGGTCACCCATCTCACTCCGCCCTACGTGGAGAGCGGTATGCGCCAACGCTATTCGGCCTTGCTGGAAGATATTCACAAAGTGCTGGACGAAGGGACTGCCAAACACCGGGCTCTGGGAATGAACATCAAAAAAGAGGCCATGCGCCTGGGGCTGCACCGCGACCTCAATCTGGATTCCATATCCGGCGAACCCTATACAGCCGAGGAGTTGGAACGTCTGGATGCCTTCACCGAAGAGATAGCCAACGAAAAGATACTGGGTGCGTACTACACCATGAACGAGCCTTATTCTGACCGCGACCTGCTGACTACCACTCTCGCCGTCGCTGCCGACCCGCTGGCATACGAAACGGCCCGCAAGGACCGCGATAAAGGTAAAATCACCACAAAGCAGTTGCAAGACTTTACCTATATAGCCCACCACTACTTGCCTGCTGCCAGGAAAAGACTGACTGCCTTACTCCAGAATCCACCCAAAGATACTGCATCTGTAGCACCGGAGCTTCGCCCCGCCCTGCTCTATCGCGAACAGTTGCTGGCCTCCACCGCCAACGAGCAAAATGCCATGGTGCGTGCACTCAGCGGGGAGACCGTATTTCCCGCTCCAGGAGGTGACCCCGTACTGAACCCGAACGTTCTGCCCACCGGACGCAACATGTACAGCATCAACGCCGAGAATACTCCCAACCCAAGGGCTTGGGAAGATGGGAAGCGATTGGCAGAAGCGACTTTAAAACAGTACATCGGCAAGCACGGCAAATATCCCCGGAAAGTAAGCTATACCTTCTGGGCAGGCGAATTCATCAATACGGAAGGAGCCACACTCGCTCAAGTATTCTGGATGTTGGGAGTAGAACCCGTACGCGATGACCAAGGCAGAGTGGTCGACTTGAAACTGGTGCCCAGCGAAGAACTGGGACGTCCGCGCATCAATGTGCTGGTGCAAGTCTCCGGGCAACTGCGCGACATCGCCGGTTCCCGCCTGAAACTACTGACCGATGCCATACGTCTGGCATCGGAAGCCGGGAATGAGACCTATTCCAACTACGTGGCATCAGGTACATTGTTGCAGGAAAAATTACTGGTAGAAAAGGGAACTTCCCCCAAACGTGCCCGTGAAATGTCTGTGATGCGTGTATTCGGACCGGTCAACAGCGGATACAGTACCGGTATGATGGCCTATACCGAGCACAGCGGTTCGTGGGAAAGCGAAAAGGAAATAGCGGAAGGATATCTCAACAATATGGGTGCCTCTTATGGGGACGACGAAAATTGGGGAGACGTCCAGGAAGGTTTGTTTGCCTCGGCACTGTCCGAAACGGATGTTGTCATCCAGCCCCGTCAAAGTAACACATGGGGCCCCATCTCTCTGGACCATGTATATGAATTTACGGGCGGACTCTCGCTCACCGTCAAAACCGTGACCGGCAAGGAACCGGATGCCTATATGGCAGACTACCGCAACCGGACCAACCGCCGCATGCAGGATGCCAAAGAGGCCATTGCCGTAGAGACACGTTCCACCGTCTTGAACCCTACCTTTATACAAGAGCGGATGAAAGGCGGGGAAGGTTCGGCGCAGATGTTCGGCGAAATCTTCCGCAACATCTTCGGCTGGCACGTTATGCGTCCGTCGGCCATAGACAAGGAACTGTTCAATGACTTATATAGAATATATATAAAGGATGAGAATAAGCTGGGCATTCACGAGTACTTCCTCCGTGTCAATCCCGCCGCATTCCAGGCCATGACAGCCGTCATGCTGGAAAGTGCCCGCAAAGGTTACTGGAAAGCATCTGATGAGCAACTGAAAACCACCGCCTCCTTGCATGCACAAATCACACGCGAGAAGGGTGCCGCCTGCACAGAGTTCGTTTGTGACAATACCAGGCTCCAATCGTTCGTTGCCGACCGGTTGAACAATAGTGAGAAGCAGACCTATACCCGAAACATGCAGGAGGTACACGAAGCATCCGTAACCAATGACAAGAATGTCGTACTGAAAGAACACAAACTGGCTTCCGAACAAACGGTACGTAAGAACAGAGTGAACGGAGTGATTGCAGGCAGTCTTGTCGTCATCACCTTCATCGGACTGGTCGTACTGTTGAAGAGAAGGAAAAAGAATAAATAGAAACAGAGTATTATGGAATATGTCATTCATCTGTTAGCCCTATTCATTGCCCTCAATTTTCTATTGAAGGTGGGGTTCTATCCCCGCTGGGGAATGTGGACGGTTGCCGCAGGCTGTGCCTTTTTTGCGTGGCTGGTGACTCCGTGGATGACGGAACAGTCCAAGACCGTGGTGGCATCTTTTTTTGCTTCCCGCCCGCAGATGTTGAACTTGTCGGTATGTGTCACCCTGGAAGCTGCCGTAATGATAGCTTTCTGTTTCGACTGTTTCGCAGAAATGCGTACCCGCAACACGGCCTTCAAACAAGCGGTCACCCTCTTGCTGAAGCTATACCCCGGCATACTGATAGGCGGAGTAATCTGCTACGTCCTGGCGCTACTGCTTTTCTCTTTTCCCGGTCTTGATTTCGGCAGTCTCTCATGGATAGCAGCCGGTGTTACTTTCCTTGCAGTCGGTGCCGGTAGCCGTTTGCTGCGATATGCTATCGGTGACAAGCCGCTGCGCTTGGAAGTATTGTTCATTGTCAATATTTTCATTGTTATATTGAGCATCATTGCCACGGGGCTATTTGAAACGATTAAAGAATTAAAAACTAAAAAGATATATGGAAACAATCTCAAACACACTGTTCTGGATTTCGAACGGGCTGCTGGTTCCCGTCATAGTCCTGCTGCTGCTATTCTTTCTACGTGCCATTCTCCTTGCGGGAGGTTTCTTCGGGGAGTTCTATCAACGGATGAAATTACAGAAGCAATTCGCTGAAACACTGGAGAACATCACCCCAGAGAATATAGACGGACTGGTGCAGCAACTCCCGTCGGCAGGTAACTCCCCTCTCCTCCGCAGCTTGTCCAAACTGTCCGCACACCGGGACGACGACGCCTACTGCGAACACCTGCTTGCCAATTATGAAGTGGAAGCCGAGAAGGAGTTGGGACGTTCGCGTACTTTCATCAAGCTGGGTCCTATGTTGGGACTGATGGGTACCCTCATCCCGATGGGTCCCGCACTGGTAGGTTTGGCACAAGGAGACATCTCCTCCATGGCCTACAATATGCAGGTGGCTTTTGCCACTACAGTGGTAGGACTGGTCATTGCTGCTGTCGGCATCATCACCCTGCAAGTGAAACAACGCTGGTATGCCCGCGAAATGAACGACTTGGAATATCTGTACAAAGTGATAAGCCGCCAAACGGCCGAAAAGGAATAACGGACTAACGATACGAAAACAATGAAGAGTAAGAGAAACAGATTACTGCACAGCGATTCGGACTCCGACCCCATGGGTACGGTAGCCAATCTTTTTGACGTAGCAATGGTCTTTGCCGTAGCCTTGATGGTGGCTCTCGTCTCCCGCTTCAATATGACGGAGATGTTTTCTAAAGAAGACTTCACCATGGTGAAGAATCCCGGAAAGGAAAATATGGAAATCATTACCAAAGAAGGGCAGGAAATCAAGAAATACACTCCCAGCGAAGACCCAAAGACCTCCGGTAAAAGAGGAAAGAAAGTGGGAGTTGCCTATCAGCTTGAAAATGGAGAGATTATCTATGTGCCGGAATAAGGGAATACAGTACCTATTAATAGCTATTTGGCCATCGCAGTATAACAACTATTAAGTATTTCACCCTCCGATAATGGTATGTACCTTTGCAGCGTTATATAAAATAAAACAATATATGATAAAGAAAAGACTTCTCACAGTTCTCCTTATGGGAGGAATCATCGCCACCGGTGCCTATGCACAAGCAGAAAAAGGTGACAGCGACGATATGACCAAGAAAACTCACGAGTTGAACCCGGTTGTAGTAACGGGTACGGGTACACATCAGCGACTGAAGAACACTCCGTCTCCGGTATCGGTTATCACTGCCAACGAGATAAAGCGTGCCGGTATCACCGACTTCCAGCAGGCCTTGACCATGATGGTACCCTCGCTCTCCTTCCGTCCGAACGCGATGGGGTCCTATCTGATGATGAACGGACTCTCCAACAAGCACGTGCTGATATTGGTAAACGGACGCAAGGTCACGGGAGACATTACCGGTAACATCGACCTCAACCAAATAGACATGACCCGCGTCAAGCGCATCGAGGTGCTGAACGGAGCCGCTTCTTCCCTTTATGGTTCGGATGCCATCGGCGGTGTAATCAATATCATTACCAACGAGCCTAAAGATGTGGTAGCCTTCAGCAGCAATAGCAGCTATACGAGAAAGAATCAATTCTCCCAAGGCTTGAATCTGGACATCGCCCAAGGAAAAATAGGGTCCTACACTTCCTATAAATACGACCACTCCGACGGTTGGCAAAACAGCCATCTGACAGAAGACGGAGAAGACATCATCGAAACGATTGCCCCGCTCTCCCTGGGCTACAGCTCGAATAACTTTTCGCAGAAGTTTACCTATGATGCTACGGAACAGCTTTCCTTCTATGCCAACGGCGGATACTACAACCGCGGACTCGAACGTCCGGTAGAACGCGAGGATATCACCGGCGGAAGCAAGTACAACACTGCCTACGAAGGTTACAACTGGGGGGCAGGCGTCAAATACAAACTGAGTAAACGCAACGTTATCCAATTTGACTATTCAGGAAACAATTACGCATCACGCTATAAATACCTGATAGAAAACAGCGGATACCTGCCCGGACAGTATGCGCTTACCAAGCTTCAGAAATTCCATGATGCCGAGTTGAAAGGTATCTTCGGTTTTACAACCAACAGCACTACGGTGTTCGGTGTAGACTATCGCCGTGAAGTACTCCGCCGTCCCGACTCCGATTTGGACAAAAGTGTCTATACGACATCAGCCTACGGCCAGCATGAAGTGAAGCTATGGAACCATCTGACCGGTGTTGTGGGTGTACGCTACGACCATCACGAACAGACGGGCGGACGCTTCACCCCCAAAGTGGCAGCCATGTACAACATAGGCAACTTCAATATACGTGCCACCTATGCTGCCGGATTCCGTGCTCCGGGAATTGACGAGCTCTACTACCACATGTTCAAGAAAACAATGGGTACACGAGCCACCATCTCATTGGGTGACGAGAACCTCGACCCCGAACGCAGCAACTATTACTCCATCAACATGGAATACCGTACCAACCGTTTCAGTGCTTCTGTCACCGGTTACCTGAACTATGTAAAGAACATGGTAACTTCCAAATCCACTAAATTCGATGACCTACCGGAAGCAGAGCAGAACCAGTTGCGTGAAGAGTTCCCCGAAATCGGTGACCTTTCATCCACAAAAAAACTAAGTGTCAAGAACTACTTCAACTTCGAGAAAGCTACCGTCAAAGGCTTTGAAGTGAACTTGAACGGCAATCTGTTCCCGGGCTTCACCCTGACCGGAAACTATACCTACGCCTATGGACGCGGTCTGAACGAAGGAGGCGAATGGCAAAACATCGAGCGCAGCATACGCCATACAGCCACCATCACCGGAAACTATACACACAACTGGAGCGACTATACCTTGAACCTCAACCTGAACGGTCGTCTGCAAAGCAAAGTCTACTATCCGGGCGACGCGGACGGCAATGCTCCGGGCTACGGCATCTGGAACCTCAATACCCGCCATACCTTCGACGGCTTCCGCAACTTTGTCATCGAACCGGGCATCGGTATAGACAATATCTTCAACAAGAAAGACAACCGCCCGCTGAACAAGAACTTCGCCTTGTATTCTCCGGGACGTTCGGTAGTAATCAGCCTGGCACTCAGACTAAATAATCTCTCCATAACGCATTTAGAAACAACAACAATTATGAAACATTTTTTCATCACTCTCTATTTACTCGGCATCAGCCTCTTCTCCTCCGCACAACAAGAGGAGAAGGCGGCTCTGCTCATCACCCATTATGGCAGTTCGGACCCTCAGACACGTGCCTTGACGCTCGACGTCGTGACCCGTGAGGCACAAGAAGCCTTTCCGCAGTTTACAGTGCGCGAAGCATACATCTCGCCGATTGTACGAAAAAGACTTGCCAAGGAGGGTGTGTACAAAGACAGCCCTACGGATGCACTGCTGAAACTTCGCGCCGAAGGCTACCAGACCATCTACGTCCAGAGCACCACCTTGATAGAAGGCAGTGAGATGACCTCCGTCCGCAGGGATGCAGACAAGCTCCGTCCCTTCTTCAAGGAGATAAAAGTGGGAAATCCCCTGCTCTACTCCGTCGAAGACTGCGAGAAGGTAATCGGTATACTGACCGCCGAACAGCCGGAAAAGAAAGAAGACATTGTCTATGTGGGGCACGGCAACCAGCTACCCAGCACGGCTACTTACGCCATGCTCGACTTCATGATGAAAGCCCATGGACTGAAGAACTTCCACGTCAGCACCATTGAAGGATATCCTACCCTGGACGCAACCCTGCTGCAACTGAAAGAGACACGCCCCAAGAGCGTGACATTGGTTCCGTTGCTGTTGGTATGCGGCAACCATACCAAGGAAGACATTGCCGGCGTGTGGAAGACGGAACTTGAAAAGCAAGGCTATCAAGTGAATGTACGCATGCAGGGACTGGGCGAAAACAAAGCCATCCGCCAGCTCTATATGGAACACATCAAAGCTATGCTAAAAGATTGATAACCAGCAAGCGTAAAAGGGCTACACCTTTTACATACCAAGGCTACACCCTTTGCTCCGGATGGCTACACCATTCCGGACAAAGGGTGTAGCTCTTTTCAATGTACACAGATTACGGACATTTGTAACCATATTACGGATTCCTCCTCCTGCAATATGGAACTTTCCGGATTATTCTCTACATTTGTACAAAACTAACAGGAACGTTTATGGAAGAAGTAATCAAGCTCAATGCTGTAGACCAATACAACAAGATGTTCGGTCTCGAAACCCTGCATCCGCTGGTCAGCGTAGTCGATTTGTCCGAAGCCACCGGATATCCCAGGCATTTCACCTTGAACTATGGCGTATACGCCCTTTTTCCTCAAAAACACCAAATGCGGAGACATA
>ENA-OPYT01000542-OPYT01000542.1-human-gut-metagenome-genome-assembly--contig:-NODE-542-length-11583-cov-2.467179_pt1 | contig 11583 bp, 13 predicted proteins | sample MGYA00242636_ERZ504480 | MGnify/ENA primary metagenome ERZ504480 (study PRJEB26092, sample SAMD00036228) | human gut metagenome | host: Homo sapiens | study: EMG produced TPA metagenomics assembly of...
AATCCCTCACTGCCACCGTTTCTGCGGGCGCATGAGGCCCTTGCCCACGATGAGCAGCGCCAGAAAGCCGAGCGTGGAACCGCGCTACCATAATCTCCAGCGGCGTTGAACGCGCGCAAGCAGCACCCTTGGTGGAGACAAATAGTCGTGCCCCAGACAAGCACCGCTGAACGCTGCCGAACAAATGCCCCTGTATTCTGCGAATTTCCTGCATGATATTCTCCTTTTCAGCGAAACAGGCGGTTACGGCTTGACCCAAGTTCTCCTGTCCTGCGAATGCGTTATACGGTGCCGGATTAAATGATTGATCAGACCGCTTCTGAGCACAACCTGCTGCCGCTCAAATGCCGCGGAATGAGCGGCATTTCGTTCAGAAATGTCGTGTATAGACCCTCCGTATTCTCGCCGCTGCGGTACGCCGTGATGGCATTGCTCATGTCCTCACTCGAGTACGAGCCATAGTTCAGTCCGCCCTGCGGAGACAGCAGCGGACGCAGATCAAAGTCCGGCGTCAGCTGAACTTCGCCGTAGTACGCGTCGAACGAGCCGCTCTGCAGCATGGAAACATAGGTATCATACGGCTCCTCATCCACCGTGACATTGACGCCGTTCAGCGAATTCCACGAAGCCGCGACCTGTTTTGCCGCCGCTACCTTAAACGCGTTGTCCGAGTTGACGAGCAGGCGGAACGAAAGCTGCACGGTCGCCGCATCCGTCACTATCGTATCGGTTACTGCAGTATCGGTCGAACCGGAACCGTCCGTAGAATCGGTCGAATCGCCGGAATCCGTGTTCTCATTGTCCAGAAGCACAACTTTCCCGTCCGAAACCGTCGAATCGGTCCGTTTTTTCGGCGTGCGCACGGTCAGAAAATCCACCTTGTAATCGGTATCGCTTGCCCGGCCGCTCGTATAATAGATAAGGTCGCCGTCCTCGTCGTAGTAGCCGTCCTCCTCGGAAGAGTCCGAAGAAGTGTCCGAATCATCATCGGAATTGTCCGTAGAATCCGAATCTCCGTCCGAAGAATCGGTATTGCCGTCGCTGCCGCCTGCCGAAGCCGCACCCTCCTGTGCCGCCTCGCGCAGCAGCTGTGCCGCGGTCATCAAATCTGCCGACAGGCTGTACGACACGCCGGTATCTGCCGGCTGCGGATTGATCGGCAGCACCGCCGGATCGGCATAATCCTGCAGCTGGGTTGCGCACAGTCCCTGACGGCTGATCGCCATAGAAAGCGCCTGCCGCACTTTTGCATTCGTGAACTGGCTGTTATTGTAATTCAAACCGATATAATGCAGCATAGCACTGTTCACCGGAACGGTATCGACCTCGCCGGTGAACGCAATATTCTGGTCGTCCGGCGCAATACGGGCGCTGCGCATGATGGATACATCGCCGGTGCGGAAGCTGGTGTCCGCCGCATCCGCGCGCGTCATTTTGACCAGCGTAATGTGCCGAATGGTGCCGAGAAAGCCGCCGTGCCAGTTCTCGTTGGCCTCCAGCGTCCATGCGGCGCCGTTCTGAACCGGCTTGTACGGTCCGGTGCCCTCGGCGAACTCTCCTTCGTCAGTCGTACCCGCCCGATAGATCGGAATATCCAGCAGTTTCGGGAAGTTGACGTTCGGCGACGCAAGCGTAATGCGGACCATGCGCTTTGTCACCTCTTCAATCGAGGAGACCTCGGTCAGTCGGTTGTGGTACGGCGAACTTTCGTTTTCCAGCACAGTCTTGAGACTTTCGGCAACATCACTTGCCGTCAGCTCCGCCCCCGACCAGAACTTGATGCCCTTTTTTATCGTAAAGCTGAACGTAGTTCCATCGCTCGTATAGTCCTCGCACAGCTCGTTTTCGAGTGTAAAATCGCTTTTTATCTCAAAAAGTCCCTCGTAAAGCGCCTCACGCAGCATGCTGTTGACCTCGGTGCCGTCCATGACCGGATTGAGCGTTGTGCCCGAGCGATACCACGCCAGACCGAAATACGCGTCCGACACATCCACGTTGTCTACCGGTGCGCCGTCGCCGTCGTTTCCCTGTCCAAATGGGAACGTGCAGCCGCTGAGCACGACCAAAGCTGCCATTGTCAGCGCCAGCGCACGTTTTTTCCAACTTTTCATTGTATTGATCCTTTCGCTTACAGACAGATCATGCCGCCCTGCACGCCGCGCACGCCGTGCGTTACGCGGTGCGACCAGAACTCATCCGAATGACACATGGTGCAGATGCCGCTGTCGATCACATTTTCCGCCGAAAGTCCGGCATCCTGCAGCAGCTTTACGCCAATGCCCTGCAGGTCCACATGGAATTTCGGACCTTTCTCCATGATGAACGGATGCACCTGTGCACCGAGCAGCTCTTCCATCGCTTCCGGCACATCCGCATCAGTCTCGAAGCACTCCTGCCGGATGGACGGACCGAGCACGGCGATCAGGCTTTCGCGTTTTGTACCGAGCTGCTCCGCCATCACATCAACGGTTTTCGGCAGGATGCCTGCCGCCATGCCGCGCCAGCCGGAATGACACACGCCTGCGGTATGCGTCGCCGGATCATATAATAAGGTGACAACGCAGTCCGCGTAAAAGCCGATGATGGGCGTGTCCGCGAGTGCGGTCACGATCGCGTCCGACTGCCATTCCATCGGGCGGTGCAGTCCCATGCCGACCTTGTCCTCGGTCACGACCGACACCTGCGTGTCGTGGATCTGCTTGGTGAGCGTCATGCGCGTCTCATCCACGCCGAGCGTCTCGCCCAGCAGGCGATAGTTTTCGCGCACATTCTTCAACTCGTCACCGCGGTTGAAGCCTAAATTCAGGCTTTCGCACGCGCCTGTGCTCACACCGCCGAATTTGGTGGTGAAGGCATGCCGAACCGGAATCCGTCGGCAGGTATAATATACGAAAGAACCGCGCTGTACGCGGCACATAGACTCGTTCATAGTCGTTCCTCCTCGTCTCTTCCATGAGGGAATACAGAATTATTATAGCAAATCGCCCTGCTGTTCACAAGAGCGCACACCAGCCGTTTTCAAAAAACACCAAAAACCGCGTATGTCAGCTTGTCTTTTTCTTGACAGTTTGACGAATAGGCTTTACAATTAAACATAGTATAATACCTGCTGTAACAGAGCCGGTGCCAATGGTGAGCACGGCTTTTTTCAAGGGCAATGCCGCATAATTGAACAAGAGTGATTTGCGAGCAAATTTTGTGTCCTGATTAGGCGCGTTTTTGCAGCAATACTTGATGTATTGCAAGAAAGCGCAACGAAGTCAGGGCGCAAAATTTCCGCAAAGCACCGCAGTTTGATTGTGCGATATTGCCCTAGGGCATTATCATGAACCGCCAATTCCGATGCGGATTGACGGAACCGCATTTTTCTTTTGACAGCGCAAAACCCTGATTTTTCGAGCGAATCTTCGCTTTTTCGGCGTATTCTGCCTTTATTCTTCGTGCAGTGCTCATGCGTGCTGCGCGTGTTTCACCGTGGAATCAGCTTGTTTTCTGCCGAACTGCCGCTCTATTGAGAAACAGCACCGCAGATCTGCGGTATTGTCTTGGTTTTGTGCCGTCTCCCAAAATTCGTAAATAGGAGGACACACCAACAGACATGAGCAACATCATCATACCGATCATCACCGGTATCGTGTGTCTCGCAGTAGGCGTAATCATCGGATTCCTGTATCGCAAGAGCGTTGCGGAAAAAGAGATCGGCTCTGCCGAGACCGAGGCCACCCGCATCATCAACGAAGCGATCAAGGCCGGCGAGACCCAAAAAACGTGAATCCATACTCGAGGCAAAGGACGAAATCCACAAGCAGCGCGTTGAAGCCGACCGCGAGCTGAAGGAACGCCGCAATGAGACCCAGCAGCTTGAGCGCCGCCTGATTCAGCGCGAGGAAGCACTGGACAAGAAGAGCGACATGCTCGACCGCAAAAATGATGACCTTAACCGCCAGCTGGACGCAAGCCAGAAGGAAAAGGAAGAACTCGAGCGCATCAAGCTCGAGCAGGTAGAAAAGCTGGAGCAGATTGCCAGCATGACCCGCGACGAAGCACGCGAGATGCTCGTCCAGTCCATTGAAAACGAAGCGACCCACGATGCAGCCGTCAAGCTGCGCGAGATCAATCAGCGCCTGAAGGACGAGAGCGAGCAGACCGCCCGCGAGATTATCTCGACCGCAATTCAGCGCTGTGCCGCCGATCAGGTATCCGAGGCGACCGTTTCGGTCGTTCCGCTGCCGAACGACGAGATGAAGGGCCGCATTATCGGCCGAGAGGGCCGCAACATCCGTACGCTGGAAACCCTTACCGGCGTAGACCTCATCATCGACGATACGCCTGAGGCCATCACCCTGTCCTCGTTCGATCCGGTTCGCCGTGAAATCGCACGTCTGGCCCTCGAAAAGCTGATCGTTGACGGTCGTATCCATCCGGCCCGCATTGAGGAAATGGTTGACAAGGCTCGCCGCGAGGTGGAGCAGATCATCAAGAGCGAAGGCGAGCGTGCTACCTTCGAGACCGGCATCCACGGCATTCATCCGGAGCTGGTCAAGATTCTCGGCCGCCTGCGCTACCGCACCAGTTATGGTCAGAACGTCCTGCAGCACTCCATCGAGGTGGCACACATTGCCGGCATGATGGCCAGCGAACTCGGCCTCGATCCGGTTCCGGCACGCCGTGCAGGTCTGCTGCATGATATCGGCAAGGCCATCGACCACGAGGTTGAAGGCAGCCACGTTCAGATTGGCGTAGACCTTGCCAAGAAGTACAAGGAATCCCAGCCGATCATCCATGCCATCGAGGCACACCACGGCGATGTAGAGGCTAAGACCATCGTAGCATGTCTGGTTCAGGCAGCCGATGCCATCTCCGCTGCACGTCCGGGCGCTCGCCGCGAGAACCTGGAGAACTATATCAAGCGTCTGGAGAAACTCGAGAGCATCGCCAACGAGACGCCCGGTGTTTCCGGTTCGTTTGCCATTCAGGCAGGCCGCGAGATTCGCATTATCGTCAATCCGGAGAAGGTTTCGGACGACAAAATGGTGCTTCTCGCCCGCGAAATCGCCAAGAAGATCGAGAACGAGCTGGATTATCCCGGCCAGATCAAGGTCAACATGGTACGCGAAACGCGTGCGATCGATTACGTCAAAGTTAAGCTAAAAATCATACCCCGCAAGAAAATCTCTTGCGGGGTATTTTTATGCCTTTTTAGCTTTAATCTTTATTGCAGACGATGAACCGCACGCCGCCCTTTATATTTTCCGCTTTGCAGGTCAGGCCGTGCAGTGCGAGTATTTTCTGCAGAATGGCCAGTCCCAGTCCGTGCCCGCCCGCTCGGTCACGGGCCTTATCGCCGCGATAGAACATCTCGAACAGGCGCGGCAGCTCGTCCTCCGGAATGGGTTCGCAGTCGTTCTCGATGGTCAGCAGATGATTGCGGCTGTTCGTCAGCCGAACGGACACACGCCCGTTTTCCGGCGAATACTTGGCGGCATTCTCGAGCAGGCAGCCGACGGCACGCCGCAGCAGCGTTTCGTCGCCGCGGATACGCACGCCGTCCGCAATATCGGCGGTCAGGCGGCGTTTTTCGAACAGCGGCGCGTACTCGGTCAGCACATCGCGCACCAGCGCGGTCAGATTGAGCGTTTTGCGGTTTTTCAGCTCGTCCGTGCGATCCAGACGGGTGTAATCCAGCATTTCGCGCACAAGGCCGTTCATCCGCGCCGTTTCCTGCTCGATGGCGGCGAGATACCGCGCGTTTTCCTCGGGCGAAATGTCCTGCGCGATGGCCTCGGCGTACCCGCCGATGAGCGCAAGCGGCGTTTTCAGGTCGTGGCTGACGTTGGTAATCAGTTCGCTTTTCATGCGTTCCGCGCGGACCTCGTTCTGCAGCGCCGCCTGCATGCCGTCACCAAGCGAGTTAATATCCTCGGCCATTTCAGCGAACACACCCTCAGGCATGTCGGTCAGCTTGAAGCCGAGGTCGCCCGCCCGCAGCCGGCGCAGCGCATCCACGATACGTTCAAAGCCGGTGATGCGTTTGATGAGAAAGTAACCTGCCGCGAGGAACCAGACCGCGCCGAGCACGAAGACAAAAAACGAGCCGCCCACTCCGCCGAACACCGCCGCAAGGAACGCGAGAACAACCGAATACGCCGTAAAGAGCAGCACAACGTTGCGCGTTTTGTAGTCGCGGAACAGCATGCGGCGCAGTTTTCCGAAACTTTGCCGGATGCACTTGCATACCTTAATAAAGGTTCGCCAGCACCAGAGGATGAATCGAATCGACCAGCACTGCTTGACGAAGCTGCGGTTCTTGATTACGCGCACAAGCGACAGCGTAAGTTCAAGTGCGAACGCAAACGCCGCGACGAAAAACAGGATGGACGGTACGAGCAATATCGACATATCGTTTGTGCCGTTCAGCAATTCACCCATCAGTGCCAGATTCAGTCCGCCTGCCGTGCCGAGCACCGCCCAGAAGCACAGCACGTTCACTTCCACCGGCAGACGGTCGATGGTGACAAGGTGCACGTCCTCATCCTCCGGCTTGCGTCCGGTGACGAACAACAGATACACGAACAGCACCAGTGCAATGCACGTCAGCACAATCGCCTGCTGGAGCACGCCGGTAATCTGCGTTCTCTGCGTTTCCCACTCGGCCTTGATGGGTGCAGCCTGTGCGTCCGTAAAGCGCACCAACAGCAGGGTGTTAGACGGGTACGGATGGAACTTATTGAACTTCCAGCCTTCCTCTGCCGCATCCTCCTCGGTGTAGTAGCCGTAACTGCCCGTTTCCTCATCGTAAACCGCAAGCGGATAGCCGTAGTACATTCCCACGTTGGACTGCACATTGCCACCCGGCCGTGTGATCATGTAAAACGCAGAATTTTTTGCCGCGGCTTCGGTCAGCGTGTCATCGCCGACCGTTTTATCGCCCATTCTGCCAAAATAGTTTCCCGCAAAATCCGTATGCTGCCTGCTGAATTCCGCTGCGTCCATGCCATCCTCAAACGCATTCGCCATTTCAGCACACATTATGCCGAGCTGCTGATGCATATAGGACGAGTCGGCAAAATCGCCCTCAAAGCGATAGACCATTTGGTCAAGGCCATTCGCGGCAAAATCTGTTATCGTGTTCTCAACGAGAAACAGTGCACCTGCAAAGCACCCCACAATGCCTGCAAACGCGATAAGCTTTACTACCGTACTGCGTAAGATCCCCTTGATATTCATACTCACTCGCTCCTTTCGATTTTGTAGCCGACGCCCCACACCACCTTGAGGTAGCGCGGCTCCTTCGGGTTGATCTCTATCTTTTCGCGGATGTGCCGCACATGGACGGCAATGGCGTTGTCACTGACAATATCGTCATTCCACACCTGTCGGTAAATCTCCTCGGTGGAGAACACCCTTCCCGGGTGACGGCACAGCAGCTCAAGTATTTTGTATTTCGAGCGGTGTGAGACGAACGGCTTCGCCGTCTACCGTCACGCTTTTGCTCTCGGTGTCGAGCAGCCAGTCCTCGGATGACGATCTGCGTTTCCTTTATCTGCATCGCGCCCAGCTGGGTATAGCGGCGCAGCTGGCTTTTCACGCGCGCGACCAGTTCGGACGGGTTGAACGGCTTTGTAATGTAATCATCCGCACCCGCGGTCAGTCCGAGGATTTTATCCGCATCCTCGCTCTTGGCCGACAGCAAGATGATCGGCAGGTTTTTGCTTTCCCTTACCTTTAATAAGGTTTTGATGCCGTCCAGCTCGGGCATCATAATGTCAAGGATGATAAGGTGTACGTTCTCGGTCATTACGATGTCGAGCGCCTCCAGACCGTTGTACGCCTTGCGTACCAGATAGCCGTCCGCCTGCAGGAATATCGCAATGCTTTCCACGATCTCGCGGTCGTCGTCCACCACCAGAACAGTCAGCTTTTCCATTTCCCTTCCCCCTTTCGTTACTTCTATCTTACCACAGGTTTCTGTTGTTTTCTGCAGGGAATTTCTTTAGATTTTTATGAAGATGAAAAAAAAGGTCCCTCGGTTGAGGGACTTTTCTTTGCTGCGTTGTTTATTTGCTGATTGCGTTGTAAATCATCTGCGCGGCATACTGACGCGGGAGCGCATCATCCGGCTTTGTATTTACAGAGATCCAGTAAGACCGTCTTTATCTGCCAGCTTCAAGGTGTTTCCTTCCACTGTGCACGGTCAGACCATCCTTCTGTACATCGTGACCGCTGTATACCAGCAGCATTTTCGCGGCTTCAGCAGTCGTTACAGACGCATTCGGCGCAAAAACCGTGCTCGACTTGCCGGAAACGATACCATAAGCCTGACAATACTTAACGTAGCCGTTCGACCAGGTACCGGCCGTATCCGCAAACGTGTCGGTCATATCCTTTGCGTAGTAAGACGCATCATCCGAACCGGTACGTAGTACAAACATCATCTTTGCCATTTCCGCGCGGGAAACCGTCTTATCCGGCTTGAACGAACCGTCCTCGTAGCCCTTGATGACGTTCTTCTCGGTCAGGGTGTCGATTACCTTGCCGTCCACCTTGATGCTGCTCTGGTCGGTGAACGCCGCACCGGCAAAAGCTGTTGCTGCGCAGGCTGCCGCCATGCTCAGCGCGATCAATCGCTTTCTGAGTGTCATATTAAATTCCTCCTTTTATTGCATGGACGCCGTAGTGCATCCATAAGTGGAATATAACACAGTCTGCTGTATTTGTCAACCTTTACCTGCATTTGTGCAAATTCGTGTGATTTTGTGCAAAACAAAAAGACTGATGTTTTCACATCAGTCTTTTGGAGGTACCACCCAGAATCGAACTGGGGATCAGGGAGTTGCAGTCCCACGCCTTACCGCTTGGCTATGGTACCATGTGGAGCGGCTGACGAGGCTCGAACTCGCTACCTCCACCTTGGCAAGGTGGCGCTCTACCAGATGAGCTACAGCCGCATATTTGGTTTTCGCGCTAACGCGATTCTTTGACTCGAAGACGGGTTACTTGCCGCTCCGACGCTACATCTCCGGGCGGAATCGCTTTTGCTGCGGCAAAAGCCACGCTGGTTGAAATATGCCACCGGCATATTTCCAAGAGCCAGCTTTCGATTCCTTGGCTTGGAGGTATTATTTTTTCAATGAGTGCCACGGCACTCATTGAAAAAATGGTGCCTCCGGGCGGAATCGAACCACCGACACGGGGATTTTCAGTCCCCTGCTCTACCGACTGAGCTACAGAGGCATATTTCTTCAATCGTTTCCGATTGAAGAATGGCGACCCGGATGGGACTTGAACCCACGGCCTCTAGCGTGACAGGCTAGCGCTCTAACCAACTGAGCTACCGGGCCAGGCCGTCGTCGCTGTTTCGTTTTCGTTCGTATCTCTCAGCGACGATGTTTATTATACAGAACCTGTGCCCAAATGTCAACACTTTTTTCAAAGCTTTTTTTATTTTCTTTTTATTTCGTTGCATGTGTCAAAAGTTCCTGCAACTCTGCGCGGCTGAAACGATAGATTTTATCGCAAAACTGGCAGGTTACCTCACTATTTTCCTGTTCTTCCGCCATCTTGCAAAGTTCGGTCCTGCCCATGCTGATGAGCGCGCGCTCTACTTTTTCACGGCTGCACGCACAGCGGTAGCCGATTTCACTGGTCTGCAGAAAATCTACCTCAAAGCCATCGAGCACCGCGCGGATGATGTCCTCGAGGCTCATGCCCTTATCGAGCATAGCAGTCATGCTCTCCAGCTTTGCCAGATTGGCCTCCAGCTTGTCAATGTCGGAATCCTTCACGCCCGGCATAAGCTGCACAAGCCAGCCGCCGGCGCACTTGACCGAGCAGTCGGTATCCACGAGCACGCCGAGCGCGCACGCAGACGGAATCTGCTCACTCTCCGCGAAATAGCGGGTCAGGTCCTCGGCAATCTCGCCGTTGACGAGCGCAACCGTGCCCGTGATCGGGTCCTTCAGGCCAATGTCCTTAATCACCATCGAGATAGCCGCGGCCGACACCGCCGCCTACATTCAGCTTGCCGTCCCGCACGCAGCGGCAGATCGACAGCCGGGTCCTGCAGATAGCCGCGCACATAGCCATCCGAATCACCGACGCAGACGATCGCGCCGAGCGGGCCGTTGCCCTTGATCTGCACGGTCACGGAGCCGTCCTCGACCTTGAGCTGGCTGCCCATGATGGCAGTCGCGGTCAGCGTTCGTCCGAGGGCTGCGGTAGCCAGCGGCGTGGTATTGTGGATTTCGTGTGCACGCTCGACCAGCTCGGTCGTGCTGGCTGCACAAATCTGGATGCCCGCGTCACGGGCGATCGCGCGAAGTAACGTATCGCTCATAAGTTAATCTCTCTTTCGTGCTGTAAAGTAAATGCGGTCCTCGCCGCCCTGTACGGGCGCAAAGGACTGGTCGCCATAGGTTTTGATCTCGGTAAAACCGGCCTGATCCAGCATGGCGATCAGCTGTGCAGGCTCGTAGATGCGCTCCTCGTGCGTTTCCTGCGCACGGTGCCACACATCGTCCTCCTGCTCGAAAATATCGAACTGGTAGGCGCACAGGCCGTCCTCGACCGCCGCCTGCCATACGCAGAATACACCGTCGTCCTCGCGGACATAGCTTTCGCCGTCAATGCGGGCGAATTTCTCGGGTGTGTTGATGTCGAATACGAACAGGCCGTCCGGATTGAGGAACGTGTGTACGCGCTCAAAGGCGGTCTGCAGTGCTTCCGGCTCGGTGACGTAGTTTACGCTGTCCAGACAGCACAGGCACGCGTCTACCGCGCCGTACAGATCCAGTTCCTCCATGCGCTGATTGAGCAGCAGCGGACGTGGCTCGCAGTCCAGCGTGTTCTGCAGCGCCTGCATGAGCATTTCCGGCGATGCGTCCGCGCCGATCATATCATAGCCGCGCTGCGCCAGAATGCGCGTCAGACTGCCGGTTCCGCACGCCAGATCGAGCACCAGCGACGGCTTTACGCCTTCCCGCTCAAACAGGCGCTCGAAAAAGTCTGCCCATTCCTCGTAGCCCACGTCATCCGTGAAGCGGTCATAGTATTCCGACAGAGTCTCGTAACTATTCATGGCTCTCCTCTGCTGTTTCGTCCTCTTTGAGCCGGTCGAGCATCTTGCGGTAGCCGTCCGAGCCGTATACAAGGCACTTGTTCACGCGGCTGATCGTCGCGGTGGACGCGCCGGTCTCCTGTACGATGTCACTGTAAATGCGGCCCTCATCCAGCATGCGCGCCACCTGAAAGCGCTGCACCATGGCACGCAGCTCGGCGATCGTACACAGATCTTCAAAAAATGTCGTAGCAATCCTCGACCGTCTGCAGCTTGAGAATACCGCGGAACAGAATGTCCATATCCTCGTCCTTCAACTTTCGATTCATGGTCTATCCCTCCCTACATTCGTTTTTTCGCTCTTATACCCTGTATTATAGCACATCGCTTTTATAGTGTAAAGCGTAAAAATATTTGGTTTTCACAGGTGGACAGGTGTCCGCGTGCGGCACTCTTTTTCGCTGCACCGGGCGATTGGGGCACCTGAACCGCGCAGGCGGTTCACCCTTTTCGGGCGGCAGTTTTTT
>ENA-OPYT01000543-OPYT01000543.1-human-gut-metagenome-genome-assembly--contig:-NODE-543-length-11576-cov-22.059743_pt1 | contig 11576 bp, 13 predicted proteins | sample MGYA00242636_ERZ504480 | MGnify/ENA primary metagenome ERZ504480 (study PRJEB26092, sample SAMD00036228) | human gut metagenome | host: Homo sapiens | study: EMG produced TPA metagenomics assembly of...
AGCCATTCTCGTGTAATTTTGTAGCGTGTTCAGCTTTTGTACTCATGATTTCTTATCCTCCTGATTTCAGATCGCAAGCATATTTTTGATCGCTTCCATATAGATCAGTACTGCTTCTTCCATGCCGGAGACCAGGATAAATTCATCGGCTCCGTGGATACGGTAGTCAATTCCCTCTTTTTCAGGTCCGAAGGCTATGATGTTTTTGAGGGATTTTGCGTAAGTGCCGCCTCCGATGACCATTGGTTTGTGTTCGGTATCGCCGGTCACATCTGTGTAAGCTTTGTAAAGAGCATTTACCAGCGGAGATTCTCTTGGGAAGAATAACGGAGCAACAACCTTTATGATCTCAATACGACCGTTTTTATCTTCCAGTCTGTCCTGGCACATTTTGCGGATATCGGTCTCATTAAGAGTTACCGGAACACGGATATCGATGGTACAGGAAATGACACCGTTTTCTGTTTTTACGATTCCGTTGCATAACGTCAGATCGCCGTATTCATCTGCAAATTTCAGACCAATGCCGGAGCCGTCACATGCAGTGCCGATATGGGAGTTATAGAATTCCACAAAGTCATCTTCAAAGCCTGCTTTTGCCAGACATTCAAAGGTTACTCCTGCAGCATTGACACCGAGATGGGGAGTGCTGGCATGAGCCGGAATACCTTTGGCGTAGATGGTGAGCTCACCATTTTCTTCGGTTACCTTATATTCCTGGAGCTTCGTCCGGGAAAGTGCGGATTCCAGCTTTTCCTTCAGACCGTCCTCATCGGGAACAATGGTTGTACAGGTGTCACACATTGCATTGGATACAAAACCGCCGTTCATGGAGATAATCCGGGTGTTTTTGGAGCAGGCGATCATGGCAAGCTGACCTTTTTCACCGTGGATACACGGGAAGCTGGCATCCGGTGTGAAACCGCAGGAAAGCTCTTCTGCTACCTGATTGTAGTGATCCATACATTTGGAACCTGTTTCCTCGTTGCAGCCCATGATCAGGCGGACTCTTTTGTTCAGCTTCACGCCGTGGTCGCGGAGAAGCTTCATGGCATAGAGCGCTTCTAGGATAGGGCCTTTGTCATCAGTGGTCCCGCGGCCGTATACATGATCGTCTTCACGGGTAAGGCGGAACGGATCGTAGGTCCAGTCTCCGCCTACAGGAACGATATCCAGATGACCGGCGATGCCGACGATCTCATCGCCCTCACCCATTTCGGCATAACCGCAGTAGTTATCCAGGTTTACGGTTTTAAAGCCAAGTTCTTCGGCAATCTTCAGTCCCTCTTCCAGGGCTTTTGCAGGACCCTCACCAAATGGTTTTCCCTCGGAAGGGGTACCGAGCTGGGAGTCAATGGCAACCAGTCTGCCAAGATTTGTGAGCATTTCTTCTGATAATGCGTGGATTTCCTCTTTAATATCCATATTGATTTCCTCCTGTTTACAGCGTTCCGGAAAGTGACAGGATGGAACGCTGATGTTATGAGCTCTATTATAGCATAGATTGTAATGAATGGCAGAGTGGATTTTTACCTGTTGAAGACGTACCGATCCATTCGGCGGAAGGCTTCTTCTATGCGGGAACGGGGTGAGGCCAGATTCATTCTTAGGTGACAGGGACCGAAAAACATCCTGCCGTCCTGGACAGCAACGCCGACATCCCAGCAGGCTTTTTCCACATCTTCGATTGTTTTGCCATGGGCAGTACACCAGCCGGTGCAGTCGGCAAAGAGCATGTAGGTGCCTTCCGGTCTGGAAACGTTGACACCCTTAAAGTGCCGGTCAATGTAATCACAGGCAAAGCTTACATTTCCGCTTAGTACTTCGCATAGTTCATCGGTCCATTCATAGCCTTCAGGCTGATAAGCGCCAAGCAGAGCGTGCATGGACAGAACATTCATCATATTATAATGGCTCAGACTGGACTCCTTCAAAATACGATCCCGCCACCAGCTGTTGTATACAATGTGATAGCTGCCAACAAGTCCTGCCAGATTAAAGGTTTTGGATGGAGCGTAGAAGGCCGCTGTACGCTGGCGGGCATCTTCGCTGACGGACTGGCTGGGGATATGCTTATGGCCATTCAGGATGAGGTCAGACCAGATCTCGTCTGAGATGACGTAGACATCATATTTTCGGTACAGCTCCATGGCTTTTTCCAGCTCCCAACGTTCCCACACGCGTCCGCAGGGATTGTGTGGATTGCAGAGAATGGCAGCGTGGATCTTCTTTTCACGGAGTTGTTTTTCCATGTCTGCATAATCCATTCTCCATATGCTGTTTTCATCCTTTATCAGAGGAGAGTGTACGGCCTCGTAGCCGTTGTTTTTCAGACTTTTGGTGAAGCCTATGTATGTCGGACTGTGAACCAGGACGTTATCACCGCGGGAGCAGACGCAGTTCAGTGCACTGATAACTCCGCCCAGAACGCCATTTTCGTAGCCAATGTGTCTGGGCTTCAGACCGGTGACACCGTGGCGTGTTTCCTGCCAGCGGATGATGGCTTTATAATATTCCGGCGGGGCTTCGAAGTAACCGAAGGCCGGGTGACTGGCCCGTTCGATGATCGCCTGCTGTATGGTAGGTACAGTAGGAAAGTTCATGTCTGCTACCCACATCGGGATGGCATCGAAGCCCTCCTTCGGCGGGGCAGGAGAGAAACCATCGCCCTTCAGGCCGTCTACTGCGATGGAATCTCTGCCATGTCGGTCAATGATGGAAGTGAAGTCGTATTTCATATGAATGCTCCGTTACTGAAAACTTATAAAAAGTTATAAACTTCTATGTTTCATTCCTACTTCAACGAGTATGCTTTTGATGATATAAATATCTATCTACTCACAAGTTCTTGTACTCTCCATAGGCGTAAATTCCGAATTAACGTACCCGTACATATTTGCACTAACGTTTTAGTGTTAGCTTGCAACTCTTTCTCCATAAGCCTTGAGATTTATAGATGCCTGAAAATCTCTATCAATGACATTTCCACAATCACATTTATAAATTCTGTCAGATAATTTCAAGTCTTTTTTAATGTTTCCACAGCAACTGCAAAGCTTTGATGATGGATAAAACCAATCAGCCACAATAAGCTGAATCCCTTTATCGCTGCACTTGTATTCAAGCTGCTTTCTAAACTCAAAAAACCCCTGATTCTGAACTGCTTTTGATAAATGTCTATTTTTCATCATTCCACTAACATTCAAATCTTCAATACAAATAAATCTTGGTTTTCGACTTACAATTTCAGATGTAGTCTGATTCAAATAGTTCTTACGGATATTTGTTAATCTGTGATTTCGTTTTAATAAAAGTTTTTCCTTTTTGATTACATTATTTGTTTTGCAGTAACTTTCTCCTTTCTTATTTTTCTCGTAAGAGCGAGAGATACTACGCTGTAATCTGCGTTTCTGTTTTTCTAGTTTCTTTACTTTCTGACTTTTATTGATGTTCTTATACTTAGCTCCATCAGAGCAAATAGCCAGATCTTTGATTCCTAGATCTATACCAATCCCATCATCATTAAGTTTTTCTATGCAATCAGGAAATTCCACACATACGCTGATCCACCAGTTCAACCCATCAAAAGATATTCTCGGATTCATGTATTTAGCATCTGTAGGAATACGACCATGCTCTGCAAGTCTTACCCAATTTAGTTTTTGTTTATTTCTTTTCCTGCTCGAAGAAAATCCTTCAAACTTAACATGAGTATTGCTGAATTGTATCTTAATATTATCCTGATAGAACTTCGGTATTGATCTCATTTTTTGGCTTGAATCTTGGGAATTTCTGCAAACCTTTGAAAAAGTTCTTATAAGCGGTGCAGGCATCTTTGATCGCCTGTTTGGTTACATTATTTGAAATACTCAATAACCATGCGTATTCATCAGAATGTCTAAGCTTTGTAAATTCTTTTCTGAGTTCTGCATCTGAAATGAATTTTCCGCCTTTTTCATAGTTTTCTATTTCCCTTGCCAAAGCCCAGTTATAAGCAAATTTTGAAGCACCTGCGTACTGAAACATCTTAGTTTTCTGTACATTGTTTGGTATCAACATTGCTTTTATGGCTTTTACCATCTACTTCCTCCTGTATCAGTTCCCGGATAAGTTTCTCAGCTTTATTCGCTCGACTTCCCAGAATGTTATATCATTATAACGAATTAAACGTTGAATGACAAGGGCGGTTTCCTGTGGTATACTTGAGATATCCCGGTCAGAAAACAGAAAAACTGACCAAATATGAAAATCCAGGCAAGGAGGATCACCATTATGAAATCTATAGCAATCGTTACAGACAGTAACTGCGGCATGTCTCCCGCTCAAGTAAAAGACCTTGGCATCTACATGCTTCCAATGCCGTTTTTTATAGATGATAAGGAATATCTGGAAGACATTGACATGAACCAATCAGAGTTCTTTCAGCATCTTGAACAAAATCCAAGCTGCAGAGTTTCCACATCCCAGCCCACACCGGAATCCGTCACTACCCTCTGAGACAAGCTGCTTAAAGACTACGACGAAATCGTACATATCCCCATGTCCAGCGGTCTCTCCAGTTCCATGCAGACTGCCCGCATGCTTGCAGAAGACTATGATGATCGTGTACGTGTCGTAAACAACCAGAGGATCTCCGGAACCTTACGTTACTCTGCCATTGAGGCTATCCAGCAGGCTAAAAACGGTCTCTCTGCCGATGAAATTGGAACCTGGCTGGAAAAAACCCGCTTCGACTCCAGCATCTATATCACTGTAGCTACTCTGAAGTACCTGAAACAGGGCGGCCGCATCACTCCTGCAGCTGCAGCCATCGGAACCATGCTCCGTCTGAAACCGGTTCTGCAGATCCAGGGCGAAAAGCTGGACGCCTTCTCCAAGGCCCGCACCATGACCCAGGCAAAAAACACTATGACTAAAGCCATCAAAGATGACATTGCAGACCGCTTTGGAGAAAAGATCAACCTGGATGTCATCCACTCCCACAACCTGGAAGCAGCCGAAGAATTCCGAAAAGAAGTCCTCACCACCTTCCCGAATATCGGTGAAGTCAACATCTTCCCTCTCTCCCTGAGCGTTTCCTGCCACATCGGCCCCGGAAGTCTGGCACTCACCTGTTCCAAGGTACACCCGGAAATATGGTAAAGACTAGTCAGAAGCAATCCACATGGCCAGAGCACAGCCGGAGGGAATACTTCTGTATGGCTCTGTCTCTGGAGGAGGGCTGCTAGTCCTTAGGTTCTGGAAATCTGCGTTATTAAAAAAAGTTCGGCTATCTGAGCGGCAACAAGCCGCGAGTTCCGAACTTTTTTAATGGTTTTAGCAGATTTTCAGGGCCTTAGAACTAACGCCCAACGGAAGCCGAAGACCATACAGAAGTATTCCCTTCGGCGTCCCTCCCGCCAACATATTTAATTTTCCTGTGTATTCTCAATCTCCACCGGCGCTTCATTCAAGATCTTCATAAACTCCTCACCGGTGATCGTCTCATGCTCATACAGATACTTGGCAATCTCATGGAGCTTTCCGATATTATCTGTCAGGATCTTCGTAGCCTTTTCATGCTCCCGTCTTACAAGCTCCACAACCTTCTTGTCCAAAAGCGTCTGCGTCTCAAAGGAACAGGTTAGACTTGCATCTCCGCCAAGATACTGATTGCTTACATTTTCCATGGCAACCATGTCAAAATCATCACTCATACCATACCTGCTGATCATCGCTCTGGCAATCTTGGTCGCCTGCTCAATATCATTGGAGGCACCGGTAGTAATGGAATGGAAGATCAGCTCTTCCGCTGCACGGCCGCCTGTAAATGTAGCAATCTTATTCTCCAGTTCTTCCTTAGTCATCAGGAAATGTTCCTGCTCATCTACCTGCATGGTATATCCCAGTGCACCGGAGGTACGTGGAATGATCGTGATCTTATGGACCGGTGCAGAATCTGTCTGCTTGGCAGCAACCAGTGCATGACCAACCTCATGATAGGAAACGATCAGCTTTTCCTTATTAGAAAGTACACGGTTCTTTTTCTGATATCCGGCAATAACAACTTCGATGCTTTCTTCAAAATCCGCCTGTGTGGCAAATTTCCGTCCGTCGCGGACTGCACGGAGAGCTGCCTCGTTGACAATATTGGCAAGCTCCGCACCGGAGGCACCGACTGCCGCCTTGGCAATTTCATCAAACCGGACTGTATCCGCAATTTTGATCTTCTTGGCATGAACCTTCAGGATTTCCTCACGCCCCTGAAGATCCGGAAGCTCAACCGGGATCCTTCTGTCAAAACGTCCCGGACGAAGAAGTGCAGGATCAAGGGAATCCGGTCGGTTGGTAGCTGCCAGGATCACAACACCCTTGGAACCGTCAAAACCGTCCATCTCTGTCAAAAGCTGGTTCAGTGTCTGCTCACGCTCATCGTTTCCGCCGCCCATTCCGGAGCCGTCACGTTTCTTGCCGATCGTATCGATCTCATCAATAAATACGATACATGGTGCCTTCTCATTGGCCTGTTTAAAAAGATCACGGACCTTGGCAGCACCCATACCCACAAACATCTCCACAAATTCCGAACCGGAAATTGAGAAAAACGGAACCTCCGCCTCACCGGCAACTGCCTTGGCAAGAAGAGTTTTACCGGTTCCGGGAGGGCCTACAAGAAGGGCACCCTTCGGCATGGAAGCACCGATTTCTCTGTATTTCTCCGGATTATGAAGGAAATCTACAATTTCCGTCAAAAGCTCCTTGGCTTCATCCTCACCGGCAACATCTGAAAATTTGATTCCCGTAGAGGATTTCACATAAACCTTGGCATTGCTTTTGCCAAAGGACATCATTCCTCCCGGTCCTCCGTTTCCCATGGAACTCATCATCTTCTTGCTGAGCCAGCGTCCCAGGAGAATAAAAATTGCGATCGGGAGTACATATCCCAGGATCAGAGATAAAAGCAGGGACTGTCTCTGCGGTGCAGTACCCTCTATACTTACGCCCGCATCGTAAAGATGGGATACAAGATCCTGATCCTCTACAGATACCGTCTTACAATAGACATCATTTCCATCTACCTTCATAGTATAATAAATGTAATCGGAATTAAGGGTTGCCTCATATACTTTTCCTCTGTCTACAGCTTTCAGGAAGGTGGTGTAATCGGTCTCTTTTACACTTCTCTCAGAAAGAGCAGGAAGAGCAAAAACATTCAGCAGAACAATAATTACGACCGCAATAATGTAATATACATACAGCGGCCGCTTCTCTGGTTTTTTTGAATTCAGATTCATGCAGTCTCCTCCGTTATCTTATAGTATATTGCTATATCCACAGTGCTATATCAGGTGGTACAGCCTTGTAGTACACTCTACCACTTTTTTCAGTCAATTTCAAGGATGCCTCATCCGATTTCATAAACTTTTTAGAATTGAAAATCTTTCCAAATAATATCTTTATTCTGAAAAAATCCTTGCAAGCCACCTGATACTGTGCTATTATAATAAATGGTTATGCCGCTGTGGCGGAATTGGCAGACGCACTTGACTCAAAATCAAGCGGAGCAATCCGTGCCGGTTCGAGTCCGGCCAGCGGCATTCGCATAAAAGACCTGACGGAGAAATCTGTCAGGTCTTTATTATATACTACCCAAAAACACGAAAGGAATAAAAAAATGGAAAAAGACAAAAACTTTTTAGGAACCGAGTCCGTCGGAAAGCTTCTTCTGCAGCTTGCACTTCCTACCGTTGCCGCACAGCTCATCAATATGCTCTACAATATCGTCGATCGTATCTATATTGGTCATATTCCCGGAGAGGGTGCTCTTGCCCTTACCGGTGTAGGTGTATGTATGCCGCTTATTATGGTCGTATCTGCCTTCGCTGCTCTTGTCGGAAACGGAGGCGCTCCCAGAGCCAGCATCTTTATGGGTAAAAATGACACGTCGAAAGCCGAACAGACTCTCGGAAACTGCTTCACCATGCAGATCATCATCTCCCTGATCCTGACTGTTATCCTGTTTCTCGGAAACCGCAGCCTTCTCCTTGCATTCGGCGCCAGTGCAAACACCATCGACTATGCGGTGGGTTACATGAATATCTATGCAGTAGGAACTATCTTTGTACAGCTGACTCTTGGCATGAATAATTTCATCACAGCCCAGGGATTCGCAAAAACCGGAATGCTCTCCGTATTGATCGGTGCGATCTCCAACATTATTCTGGATCCGGTTTTTATTTTCGGATTCCACATGGGTGTCCGGGGCGCTGCTCTGGCAACAGTGATCTCCCAGGCATTTTCCTGCATCTGGGTCCTCTCCTTCCTCTTTGGAAAAAAGACCTTCCTGAAGCTTCGGAAAAGCACCATGAAACTGAAAGCCGATATCATTCTGCCCTGTATGGCTCTTGGCTCTTCTCTCTTTGTCATGCAGCTCAGTGAAAGCGTTATCTCTGTCTGCTACAACTCCTCACTCTTAAAATACGGCGGGGATGTTGCAGTAGGAGCCATGACTATCCTTACCAGCGTCATGCAGTTTGCCATGCTTCCTCTTCAGGGACTTGGTCAGGGTGCACAGCCTATCATCAGCTACAACTATGGTGCACGTAACGAAAAAGCGTGTACGTTCTACATTTAAAGCTTCTTATAAAAACAAGTGTTTCTTATTCCGTGATCCTGTGGCTGATCATTATGATCTTCCCGCAGATCTTTGCCGGAATGTTTACTTCGGACAGTACATTACTTGCTTTCACAAAAACAGCGCTCCGGATCTATATGGCATGTATGCTTTTGTTCGGAATCCAGATGGCGTGTCAGATGACATTTATGTCCATCGGAAATGCAAAATCTTCGATCATCGTGGCAGTGATGCGAAAATTCATCCTGCTGCTGCCTTTGATCTATATTGTACCGCAGATCTGGAAATCCAATCAGACGATGGCGGTGTATCTGGCGGAGCCGATCGCCGATTTTTAGCGGTGTCATTTACCGCGGTATTGTTCTTCTTCCAATTCCGGAAAGTGCTTACGGAAATGGAGAGAAGAAAACCAAAGCAGGAACAATAAAATATGGAAAAGCTGAAGGCTGCCGCATATGGAATCAATGCGGCAGCCTTGAATTTTTTAATAAAGTTTCTAACATGTTCACATATTCTTTGAATGAATTTATACCTAATTCGGTTAAACGGTAGCTGGTTCGCGGTTTTCTGCTGATAAATTCTTTTTTTGATGTGATATATCCCATGTCTTCTAATTTTAATAATTGTGCACCTAAATTTCCATCTGTTGAATTTGTTACTTTTTTTTAATTCTTTAAAAGATAATTCGCCTGAAAGAAGAGCGGAGATTATGGAAAGGCGTAATTTAGTTTGAAATGCTTCTGGTATTGTGTTTATTTCCATAAATAACCGCGCTCCATTTCTTCAGATAAAATCCCAACATCAAAAGACCGATGGTGAGGAAGAACTTCATCAGGATATTGCTTAAAGGTAGTCTGATTTCAATTCCATTCATGATACTATATGCAAATTCTTTCATTCTTACAAAAAGGATCAGATAAATAAAGGAAAATATAGAAATGATCTTCCAGAGAAATTTATCTTTTATTAATATACTGGTGGCAATGCCGCCAATCATCAATGGAAGTGTCAATATCAATTCGGAACATCGATATAAGATTTCAAGTATCGGAGTATTTCCGGCAGGGATACATATCTGGTAAATTTTGAAAAGAATATCACTACCGATAAAAAGGATACCCCATATCTCGAATATTCTTTTATCTGTGGTATTAGAACACGTATGTTTTTCTCGCAAAAATAAAAAAGAATGACATATCCTATAAGTTGGAATACAGGAAGTAAAAGTTCCCCAAAAATGGTATATATTTGAAGTGTAACCACAAATATTGCGAAAATAGTATCGATTGTTCTAAGACAATATAGATAATATTTATAATTCCGGAATTGATTGAAAAAAATAGGTGTTAGAGTAAATGGGATGTTGAGATTTTGGTTACAATTTGTTTGATTAAATCAATGTCTTCAAGAGCAGATTTTAATTTTTTTATCCATATCAATTACCTCCTTTTACTCTATATTATAGAGTGCTCTATAAAAATGTCAATAGTAAATAGTCTAGAATTATGTATATTTCCGAAACTCATTCATATATTGGTTAAAGAGGTGGACAAGATGAATGAAGAAAGAAAACAGCAGCAGATTTATCAGATATTGGCGGGAAGTATCCGGAAAATCCTGGAAAGAGAATCCTTGGATTTTTCCAGACTGCAGGAGATCCGGCTCCGCGTCGGGAAGCCGCTTTTGGTCATCTGCGAAAACACGGAGCGGATCCTGCCGGGAGAGGACGGCGCGCCGTATCTGGTGACGAAAGAAGAAATCAGAGAAACGATGGATTACATCAGCCGTTATTCTCTGTATGCATACGAAACGGAATTAAGACAGGGATTTCTTACGATTGAGGGAGGGCATCGCATCGGCGTGAGTGGAAAAGTGATCGTGGAGGGAAATAAGATCAAAAATATGCAGTATATTTCTTCGGTGAATATCCGGGCGGCGCATGAGGTGATCGGATGTGCGGATCCGGTGATGCGGTACATAACAAAGAACAGGGAAGTGTGTCATACGCTGATCATTTCTCCGCCGTGCTGCGGTAAAACGACATTGATCCGGGATATGATCCGTCAGATTTCGGATGGAAATGCGTATGTCAAAGGCTGTACGGTGGGGGTGGTGGACGAGCGTTCCGAGTTAGGTGGATGTTATCTCGGGATCGCGCAGAATGACATCGGGATGCGGACCGATATTCTGGATTGCTGTCCGAAAGCGGAGGGGATGATCCTTTTGATCCGTTCTATGGCGCCCCGGGTGCTTGCGATCGACGAGATTGGCGGTGAAGAGGAGATACGGGCGCTGGAATATGCGATGCACTGCGGTTGCAAACTGATCGCCAGCGTACACGGAAGTGATCTGGAAGAAATTTCGGAGAGACCGGGCGTAAAAGAATTGATCGAACAAAGGCGGTTTGAGCGGTATATTGTGCTGGATCATGAGGGAAAGCCCGGAACCGTGCGGGGGATTTACGATGAGCGGGGGATCCGGCTATGTGGAAAATGATCGGCTCCATTCTTGTACTGACGGCGACGAGCGGCGCCGGATTTCTCTATGGCATGGAGCAGCAGGATTATTTGGAAAAACTGCTTTATATCCGGCATATCATCTATATGCTGAAAGGGGAACTTGAGTACACGAAAGCGCCGCTTGGCGAAGTGTTCGGGCGGGCGGCAGTGCGGGTGAGAGAACCTTACAAAGGATGGCTTCATGGATTGGAGCGGCAGGTGGAACGTCGAAAAGAAGACGAATTCTTTAAAATCTGGATGCGCTCCATTGACCGGGATCTGCATACACTTCATTTAAAAAGGCGAGCATGTGATCCAGCTAAAAGAACTTGGGAGCTGTCTCGGAAGAACGGACAGCGCATCGGAGAGCCTGCATTTAAAACTTTATGTGGAACGGTTGGAGCTGGAGATCGAAAATGGTACGGGAAAGCTTGAGTGCAAAAAAATCGGATCGGAAACTGTCT
>ENA-OPYT01000548-OPYT01000548.1-human-gut-metagenome-genome-assembly--contig:-NODE-548-length-11510-cov-3.968462_pt1 | contig 11510 bp, 8 predicted proteins | sample MGYA00242636_ERZ504480 | MGnify/ENA primary metagenome ERZ504480 (study PRJEB26092, sample SAMD00036228) | human gut metagenome | host: Homo sapiens | study: EMG produced TPA metagenomics assembly of...
ATAATGCATGGACCAATAATGATATTACCAATTACTACCTGACGGTTCCAAAATCGAATGTGGAAATCGGCTTCTGGCTGGAGTCCGACCGTATGCTGGAACTGGCATTCAGTGAGCAAAGTCTTGAGGTGCAGCGTGCAGTGGTGATGGAGGAGTTCAAGCAACGTTGTCTGAACCAGCCGTATGGTGATGTGGGGCATCTGCTTCGTCCTTTGGCTTATCAAACGCATCCTTATCGCTGGCCTACTATCGGGAAAGACCTCTCTCACATTGCCAATGCCACGCTGGATGAGGTAAAGGAATTCTTTTTCCGTTTTTATGCACCTAATAATGCAGTTCTGGCCGTTACCGGAAATATTTCGTGGGAAGAAACGATTAGGCTGACTGAAAAATGGTTTGCTCCTATTCCCCGTAGGAATGTGCCTGTAAGACAATTACCGCAAGAAGTTGTACAGACGGCGGAACGCCGGCAGACGGTGGAACGGAATGTTCCTCTGGATGCTTTGTTCATGGCTTATCACATGTGCAGTCGTGAAGATGCCGATTATTATGCCTTCGATATTCTGTCGGATATTCTGAGCAATGGACGTTCCAGTCGCTTGACCCGCAGGCTGGTGCAGGAGCAAAAGCTCTTTTCCAGTCTCGATGCCTATATCTCCGGTACACGGGATGCCGGACTGCTGCATATCAGTGGAAAGCCATCTGCTGGCGTATCTTTGGAGCAAGCCGAGGCTGCTGTCCGGAAAGAGTTGGAAGAGTTGAAATCCGGGTTTGTTGGAGAGCAGGAATTGGAGAAAGTAAAGAACAAGTTTGAGTCTACACAGATATTCGGCAACATCAATTATCTGAATGTTGCCACGAACCTTGCCTGGTTTGAACTGACCGGGCAGGCGGAAGACATAGACCGTGAAGTGGACAATTACCGCTCTGTGACGGCAGAACAGCTTCATAGGGTAGCCCAACAGACCTTCCGCGATGAAAATGGGATTGTGCTTTATTACCAAAAAGAAAACCTTTAGTATGAGAAATTTATTTGATACGTATAAGCAACACTACAAAGCATTGCTTCTCCTGGGACTACCCATTGTGGTGGGGCAGTTGGGAGTCATTGTGCTGGGGTTTGCCGATACGCTGATGATTGGGCATCATAGCACGGAAGAGCTGGGTGCCGCTTCTTTCGTAAACAATCTGTTTACTCTCTGTATTATTTTCAGTACGGGGTTCAGCTACGGGCTGACCCCGGTTGTGGGAGGCTTCTACGGTAACCGCCGTTTTGCCGAAGCCGGACAAGCGTTACGGTGCAGTCTGGTGGCCAATGTGCTGGTAGCTTTATTGCTGACTCTTGTCATGGCTGTTCTGTATTTCAATGTGGAACGGCTGGGGCAGCCCGAAGAATTACTGCCTCTGATTAAGCCTTATTATCTAGTGCTGCTTGCTTCACTGGTTTTTGTCATGTTGTTCAACGGCTTTAAACAGTTTACGGATGGCATCACCGACACCAAGACGGCCATGTGGATTCTGCTTGGAGGGAATGCGCTTAACATCGTAGGAAACTATATTCTGATCAATGGAAAATTGGGTTTCCCGGAGATGGGATTGCTTGGCGCGGGTGTAAGTACCTTGTTCTCTCGCATTGTGATGGTCGTGGTCTTTGCGGTGATTGTGCTTCGTAGTCGCCGTTTTATCCGTTATAGACTCGGATTCATGAGGCTGGGATGGTCGACACCGATGTTTAGGAAACTCAATGCTCTGGGCTGGCCTGTCGGTATGCAGATGGGAATGGAGACCGCTTCCTTCAGCCTCAGTGTTGTCATGGTGGGGTGGCTGGGGACACTTGCTCTGGCATCACATCAGATAATGCTCACTGTCTCTCAGTTCACCTTCATGATGTATTATGGCATGGGTGCTGCAGTTGCTGTGCGTGTCAGTAACTTTAAGGGGCAGGGCGACGGGCAGAATGTGCGCCGTTCGGCGTATGCTGGCCTTCACGTCATCTTATGCATGGAAGTGGTGCTGTTGAGTATTGTCTTTGCACTTCGCGGTCAGGTCGGAGGATGGTTTACAGATAATATGGAAGTGTCCGGTATGGTAGCCGCTCTCTTCTTTCCGTTCCTGATTTACCAGTTCGGTGACGGATTGCAGATTAATTTTGCCAATGCCCTGCGTGGTATCTCGGATGTGAAACCGATGATGATTATTGCATTTATATCCTATTTTGTTATATCTTTGCCCGTAGGGTACCTCTGCGGTTTCATCTTCGGCTGGGGACTGACGGGGGTCTGGATGGCTTTCCCGTTTGGACTGACCAGTGCAGGGGTGATGCTGTGGCTGAGATTCCGTAGACAGACCAGGGAAAGGATTTGATAATATGAACAGTGTCTCCAAAGTAAAGATTGCCGTAGGCTACACTTTGTTGCTGGCGGTATTGTTTTTTTCCTTGTTCTTCGTACACCGGGAGATGGAGAACCTTATTCTTACCGATGACCGCGATGTACAATGGACAGACAGCGTACTAGCTTTGATACGCGAGAAGGATACCAATACGATAAGAATGCTGCGTACGCTAAGTGAGGCGAATGACAGCATGGTATCCACCAGTGACATTGAGCAGATAATTGCCCAGCAGGACTCAGTAGTGACCCAGCAACGTGTGCAGCACCGTATCATTACACATCGGGATACCGTCGTGACACGCCCTCGGAAGAAGGGTTTTTTTCCGTCGTTTGGGTGAAGTGTTTGTCCCCCCAAAGAAAGATACGGCTATCCAGGTAAAGACCTCCCTCGAATTTGCGACGGATACGGTGATTGAACCTTATAATCCGGCCGATTCTTTGCATGAGAAACTGCGTGCTGTGGCCCAGCAGAAAAAAGCTGTAAGCACTGTTATACAACGACGTAAACGCTATCTGCAACGCTTGGACCATATGCTGACCGCTCGTATTGACAGTTTGCTGAAAGATTATGAGACGGAAACTCTGCTGCGTGCACGGACGGAAGCCGAGTATCAACAGGCGGTCCGACGCCGTTCGGCCAAGATTATCAGTGGCATTGCCGTAGGTGCGGTATTGCTTTCCGTTTTTTTCCTTATTATCATCGGCCGCGACATAACCCGAAGCAACCGGTACCGCCGTGAGTTGGAAGAGGCCCGCCGTCGTGCCGAAGATTTACTTGCTGTCCGTGAAAAACTGATGCTTGCCATTACCCATGATTTCAAAGCCCCGCTCGGTTCTATCATGGGCTATGCCGATTTGCTTTCCCGTCTGACGGTGGATGAGCGCCAGCGGTTCTATCTGGACAACATGAAAACCTCATCGGAGCATTTGCTGAAGCTGGTCGTTGATTTGCTCGACTTCCATCGTCTTGATTTGAACAAGGCTGAAGTCAACCGGGTCACTTTTCATCCTTCCCGCCTGCTTGAAGAGATACACGTAAGTTTTGAACCGCTTACGGCTGCCAAAGGGCTGGCGCTTCATTGCGACATTGCCCCGGAGCTGGACGGTACCTATATTTGTGACCCCTTGCGTCTGCGTCAGATTATCAACAATTTGCTGTCCAATGCCGTGAAGTTTACGGACCAAGGCGGTATTACCATGACTGCCCGTTACGAGGACCGTCGACTGGTAGTTGCCATTGCTGATACGGGTAGAGGTATGGAGCCTGCTGACCGTGAGCGTATCTTCCAGGAATTCACCCGATTACCGGGTGCTCAGGGTAAAGAAGGGTTCGGACTCGGACTTTCCATCGTCCGTATGTTGGTACAGTTACTTGAAGGTACGATTGATGTAGACAGTGTACCAGGTAAGGGAAGCACTTTCACGATATATATTCCTATCTATCCCGTAAGGAGCGAAAGGCGTAGAATGAAGGATGAAGAATTGGGCTGTGTTGTCACGCCGGAGGGCAATTCTTCATTCTCCGTTCCTTGTTCTTCATTGAAGAATGTCCTCCTTATCGATGATGACCGTATTCAACTTACCCTTACTGCCGCCATGCTTCAGCAGAGTGGTATAAATTCTGTTTCTTGTTTACAACTGGATGAATTGCTGGATGCCTTGCGCACTGCAACCTTTGATGTTCTGCTTACTGATGTGCAGATGCCTGCTATTAATGGTTTTGATTTACTGAAACTGCTGCGTGCTTCGAACATACCGCAGGCACAGTCTGTTCCGGTGATTGCTGTCACTGCTCGCAGTGACATGCAGCGTGAGGAATTTACGGCGCATGGCTTTGCCGGATGCCTGCATAAGCCGTTTACCGTCAGTGAATTGCTGCATGAATTGAATGTGGAGGACAAAGGGAAGGAGGTTACGGAAGCTTCGGCTTGCCCGGGGTATAAATTCTCTTCGCTCACCGTTTTTTCGGTCGATGACCCCGAGGCCGCAAAGTCCATTCTGGAAAGTTTTGTGGCTGAAACCCGTCTCAATGCGGAGCGTTTGCAGAAGGCTGTGGAGAATGAGGATGTGGACGAGATGGCTGCTGTCTCCCACAAAATGATTCCCCTCTTTACGTTGATTGGAGCTACGGAACTGGTTGCATTGCTGAAACTGTTGGAAACTTCGCATGGAGTGCCTTTTACCGGAGAGTTGAAAGAGCACGCCCTTGCCGCCCTCGTTTTGATAGAGGATGTCATTACTCAGGCAACAGCTTTTCCGTAATGGGGGGAACAGAGAAGAATACATGATTTTTCTCTATCGGGAACCAAATGTCGAAAGAAATTGTTTACTTTGTAGGACTTTTAAATACGATGAAAGATTGACGTTCCGATGAGAAGAAAATGGTTGAGAATAGCACTGTGGGTGCTGCTTACTCCTATTATACTGTTTATAATATTGATGATACTGCTCTATGTGCCTCCCGTACAGAATTTGATACGGAAGCAGGCTACAGCAATTGCATCAGATGCTACGGGTATGGACATATCTGTGGAGCGGATTGACCTTCGCTTTCCTTTGAATTTGTTGGTTCGCGGTGTATTGGTGGTACAGCCTGCCGACAGTGCTGTTGAGGTGCAGCATCCGATACTTGCTGAATCTTGGAAGTTTGAACGTGCGGGTGCAGGCATGGCCTTTACTCAAAGGAAAGTGGAGTGGATGACATTACCCTGAAACAAGTTGCTGTTAACTCTTCCAATTTAATGGAAGGTATGTGCATCAAAGGGGTACTGGGGCATTTCTTTTCGAAAGCCATGGCATAGACCTTACAAAAGAAGATGCTATTCTCAATAATATAGAATTGAGCGATACCCATGTGCAGGTAATGCTTGCAGATACCACTGAGACTCCCAAGGACACTACTGACACTGCGTTAAACTGGAAAGTCACACTCCATACCTTGAAGTTGAAGAACGTCTCGGTCGATTTACAGATGCCATTGGACTCCATGGGGCTGAAAGCCCATATAGGAAATGCTGAGATTGCGGACGCTGCTGCCGACCTGAAACACCAGTTCTATGGCTGGAGAAAATTCCTGCTGACTGGAACTTCTGTCAATTATGATACCGGCGGCCCGGGGAGTGCGATAGGTTTCGACCCCTCGCACATTGCTCTTCACGACATTCGTATGGGCATTGATTCTGTGATGTACTACGGTAGAGATATGAATGCCGTTATCCGGGAATTTTCCATGTATGAGCGTTCCGGTTTGAGTGTAACTTCCCTGACCGGGCGGTTGTTTGCCGACTCTACCGTTATCCGTATCCCTTCTTTGAAGTTGCTGACACCTCATAGTGAGATGAATCTTACGGCACAGACTTACTGGGAACTGATAAATATACCTACCACCGGCCGTTTGACAGCCCGTTTCAATGCCCGTATCGGCAAACAGGATGTACTGCTTTTTGCCGGTGGCCTGCCGGAAACTTTCAAGGAAGCCTATCCGTTCCGTCCGTTGGTGATTCATGCCGGTACGGAAGGAAACCTGAAGCAGATGCAGATTTCCCGTTTTACGGCTGAGCTGCCCGGAGCCTTTTCGTTGAGTGGGGGAGGAGAATTCTGGAACCTGACCGACAGTGTGAAACGCAATGGAAACATGGACTTCGAGATGCATACGCAGAACTTGAACTTCCTGACCGGACTAGCTGACATTGCTCCCGATGGCTCCGTCATCGTGCCGGACAGTATGCACCTTGCGGCACGTGTCGGTATGGAGGGGGCGCAGTGCACTGCCGCCCTGAAACTGCAGGAGAAGGAAGGCGCCTTGAATCTGGATGCCGCCTATAATCTTGCTACGGAAGCCTACCATGCCGACCTTGCCATCAACAACTTGCAGGTGCATCACTTCCTGCCCAAGGACTCTATTTATACTCTTACGGTAAAGATGTCCGCTAAGGGACAAGGGGTGGATGTGGCATCACGAAAGACTGTGGCTGCTTTGAATGCCTCCTTGGAAAAACTACAGTATGGCCATTGGGACATTTCCGGTGTGGATGTGCATGCCGGACTCAAGTCATCCGTTGCTACTGTCCGTCTTGCCAGCGATAATGTTCTTCTCAAGATGCAGGGAAATGCAGATATGCGTCTTGACCGCAGCTATCTGGATGGCGCTTTGGATTTGAATGTGGAAGAGGTGAATCTGCATAAGCTGGGGTTGGTGCCCCGACCGTTGAAACACCCATTTGCCTTTACAATGGGAGCGGAGGCACGTCATGATTCTCTCGAGTTGAGGCTTGATGCCGGTGACTTGAATCTGCGTTTCCGCGCTCATAGCACGTTGAAGAAGTTGATGGAACAGTCGGATAAATTTGTCTCTATCCTGACAAAGCAGATTGATGAACGGCGTTTGGACCATGCCGCTTTGCGACAAGTCCTTCCTTCAGCCGGCATGTATCTGGAAGCCGGTAACCAGAATCCCGTCAGCTATTTCCTGGCTGCAAAGGGTATTTCCTATAATGATTTCAAACTGAGCTTCGGATTTACTCCGCAAGTCGGCATCAATGGACGTACAGCTGTTCACGGATTGCGCATGGACTCCTTGCAGCTCGATACGATATTTTTTTACAGTGAAGCAGGATACTGCCCGCATGAAGTTGCAAGGTGGTGTCATAAACGGTCCCAAGAACCCGCAGTTTGTGTTCCGCAGTACACTGACGGGTGAAGTCCGTAATGAAGATGCGGAGCTGACTGTGGATTATGTGGATGGAAAAGGGCAGACTGGTGTGCTGTTCGGTATTAACGCCCGTCCGTTGACCGAAGGACATGGTCGCGGTGATGGTGTGCTGCTGAACCTTATTCCTGCCGAGCCGATTATCGCTTTCCGTAAATTCCACTTTGCGGACAATAGTAACTGGATTTATCTGCATAAGAATATGCGCGTCTATGCCAATATTGATATGGACAGCGACGATGGTCTGTGTTTCCGTATGCAATCCGACAAGAATGATACCCTTTCCTTGCAGAATATAAACGTAGAATTGAGCCGATTGCGCCTGGATGAACTTACGGAGGTACTTCCTTATATGCCTCGGCTTACGGGATTGTTCTCCGCCGAAGCAAATTATATACAGACTGCCACTTCCCTGCAGGTGTCCGCCGAAGCCAATGTAGAGAAACTGACCTACGAACGCCAACCGGTTGGAGATATAGGTCTGGGGGCTACCTGGTTGCCGGGCGACAAGAATACGCACTATTTGAATACCTATTTTACACATGATAACGAAGAAGTGATGACCGCCGACGGTATCTTGACGCAGAAAAACGGAAAGGATACTCTGGAAGTGTCCACTCGTTTCGAGCATTTCCCATTGAAGATGGCCAATGCATTCATCCCTGACCAAATGGTGGCCTTTACCGGAGATATTGATGGAGGGCTTTATATTTATGGTTCGCTGGACAAGCCTCAAATGCATGGTGATATTGTTTTGGACAGTGTGTCTGTCTATGCACGCCAGGCGGGAGCACGTTACTGGTTCGACAACCGTCCGGTACAGATAAAGGACAATCAGTTGATATTCGATAAGTTTGCCATTTATACCACCAGCAAGAATCCGTTTACGATTGACGGTAAGGTTGATTTCCGGAATATGGAGCGTCCTACTGCCAACCTCAATCTGCTGGCAGAGAACTATACGTTGCTGGATGCACCGCGTACCCGCGAAAGTCTGGTATATGGAAAGGTGTTCGTTGACTTGCATGCCACGGTGAAGGGACCGCTTGACGGGCTCACGATGCGTGGAAACATGAATCTGCTGGGCAATACCAACGTAACCTACGTGTTGACCGATTCCCCTTTAACGGTGGAAGACCGTCTCAGTGGGCTGGTTACCTTTACCTCATTCACCGATACGACGTCGGTAAAGGCGGATGAAGTTCCTGCCATGTCGTTGGGAGGATTGGAAATGTATATGTCCGTCCATATTGACGATGCTGTCCGTCTTCGTGCCGACTTGAGTCCCGACCGCAGCAAATACATCGAACTGGAAGGTGGCGGTGATTTGAATATGCAGTATACTCCCCAAGGGGATATGAGCCTTACCGGACGCTATACCCTTTCGGGTGGCGTCATGAAATATTCGCTGCCTATCATCCCCTTGAAGGAGTTTCAGTTCAATCCCGGCAGTTATGTGGATTGGCGAGGGAATATTATGAATCCTACGCTAAGCCTAAAGGCTACGGAACGTATGCGTGCTTCTGTGGCCGACGGTGACGGGGACGGTTCGCGCATGGTGAACTTCGATGTTTCCATTTCCATCAAGAACAGGCTTGACGCTCCCGATTTGATATTCGATATTTCGGCGCCCGAAGATGCCGCAGTAGAGAATGAGCTGCAGGCAATGGGTGCAGAAGAGCGTAGCAAGCAGGCCATTGCCATGCTTGCCACGGGTATTTACCTGAACAGTGGTGCCAAAGGAGGAGGTTGTCAATGGGAGCCGCCTTGAACTCAGTGCTTCAGAGCCAGATAAACTCCTTGGCGGGAGGTATAAAAGGTGCCAATATCAGTGTAGGTGTGGAAGACCGTACCTCTGCTGAAACGGGCGACACGCAGAAAGACTTCAGTTTCCGTTATTCCCAGCGTTTCTTCAACGATCGCGTACAGATAGTCATCGGTGGAAAAGTATCCACCGGGGCCAATGCGACGAACGATGCGGAATCATTCATTGACAATATATCGCTGGAATACCGTCTTGATGCGTCGGGTACCCGATATGTCCGTGTATTCCATAATAAGAACTACGAAAGCATACTCGACGGTGAGATAACCGAAACGGGTGTTGGCCTTGTGCTGCGCCGGAAGATGGACCGGTTGGGTGAACTCTTCATCTTCAGGAAGAAAAAGATAAAACCGGAGGCTGAAAATAGCGATATGAAAAAGTAGGAATGTGATATGAAACGACTGATATTATATATTGCAGGATTGATATTTCTGGCAGGTTGCTCCACCACGAAGCACTTGCCCGAGGGGGAGATACTCTATACCGGACAAAAGCCGATGATTGTATTGAACCGTAGTGAAACGTCTGTTGGCGAGATTGCCATGGAAGAGGTGGAAGCCGCCCTTGCTACGGCACCGAACAATTCGTTGCTGGGGAGCTCTACTATCCGCTATCCCTTTCCTTTCCGGACTGTGGATTTACAATGGTTTCCAGAAGTATGAGAAGGGACTCGGAAAGTGGATATTCAATAAATTTGCCGCCACTCCGGTGCTTCTGTCTACGGTGAATCCCGATATACGTCAGAAGGCGGCGGTTAACTTGCTGCGCGATTACGGCTATTTCAACGGAAGCGTCAGCTACAAGACATTTATCGACCGAAGGACTCGCTGAAGGCAAAGTTGCAATATACGGTGAACATGCGTAAACCCCCTACTTTATAGATACGGTATATTATCGTGGTTTCAGCGAGCGTACCACTCGCATTATGGAGCTGGGGCGCCGACGTTCCCTTATCAGTTCGGGAGAACAATTCAATGTGGCTGATTTGGATGGGGAGCGTACCCGTATCAGTACCCTGCTGCGTAATGTGGGCTGTTATTATTTCCGTCCCGACTACCTAACCTATCAGGCCGATACCATGATGGTTCCCAATGGGCATGTCCAGATGCGCTTGATTCCCGTTCCCGGTATGCCAAAGGTAGCCGAGAAGCAGTTTCGTGTGGGGCGTAAATCCGTCTATCTTCTTGGAAAGCAGGGGCAGGAACCCAATGACAGCATGGATTACAAAGGCTTGACCATACATTACTACAACAAACCACCGGTACGTCCCAACATGCTTTACCGTTGGTTGAACTATCAAGGTTATCGGCGGAAACGTCAGATACAGGACAGCGCAGGTATTGCCCGCCAGCGTTCTATGCAGAGTTTGTATAGCTTATATCGTCAAACCCGTATTCAGGAGCGCCTGGCAAGCGTCGGTATTTTCCGTTATGCGGAGATGCAGTATATACCGCGTGATACGGCATTTGTGTCTGATACATTGGATGTGAAGGTCATTGCCGCGCTCGATAAACCCTACGATGCGGAATTGGATTTTAATGTCACTATGAAGAGCAATAATCAGACGGGACCGGGTGCCGCTTTTACGGTGACGAAGAATAATGTCTTCGGTGGCGGTGAAAGCTGGAATGTGAAGTTGAACGGTTCGTACGAATGGCAGACGGGCAAGGCAAGCTCTTCTCTGATGAACAGCTATGAACTGGGTATCTCCACTTCGCTTATCTTTCCGCGCGTGGTGTTTCCCAGGATGGGCGACCGTGAGTATGACTTCCCGGCTACAACGACTTTCCGTTTGTATGCCGACCAGATGAACCGTGCCAAGTATTATAAGCTGTTGGCTTTTGGCGGTAATGTCACTTATGACTTCCAGCCCAAATCGACTTCCAGGCACAGTATAACTCCTTTCCGGTTGACATTCAATGTACTGCGCAATCCTACTGCCGCTTTCGATACACTGCGTGCCGAGAATCCGGCACTTTACGTTAGTTTGCGCGACCAGTTCATTCCTGCCATGGAGTACACCTATACTTATGACAACGCTTCCGTGCGCGGCAAGCGTAACCCCATCTGGTGGCAGACCACCGTTGCGTCGGCCGGTAACCTGACTTCTGCTGTTTACCGTATTTTCGGCAAGCCGTTCAGTGAGGAAGGGAAGAAGCTTTTCGGTGTACCTTTTGCACAGTTCTTGAAGCTGAACTCGGAATTCAGGTACCATTACCGGATAGACAAGAACCAGATGATTGCTTCGCGTATTGCGGGAGGGGTGATATGGTCGTATGGCAACGCTACGACCGCACCTTATACGGAACAGTTCTATATCGGTGGTGCCAACAGTGTGCGCGCCTTTTCTGCACGCAGTATAGGTCCGGGCGGTTATCCTCCCGAGACGGATAGGAAATATACCTATATCAACCACGTGGGTGATATTCGCATGGAAGCCAATATCGAGTATCGCTTCCGTATGATTGCCGACTTGCATGGAGCCGTATTCTTGGATGCCGGCAATGTATGGCTGATGCGTAAAGATGAAAACCGCCCGAATGGTGAATTTACGTTGAAGAATTTCCCGAAACAGATTGCTTTG
>ENA-OPYT01000549-OPYT01000549.1-human-gut-metagenome-genome-assembly--contig:-NODE-549-length-11507-cov-2.783216_pt1 | contig 11507 bp, 17 predicted proteins | sample MGYA00242636_ERZ504480 | MGnify/ENA primary metagenome ERZ504480 (study PRJEB26092, sample SAMD00036228) | human gut metagenome | host: Homo sapiens | study: EMG produced TPA metagenomics assembly of...
ATCCCGGCCTGCCCCAGGAGCTCTCTGAGAGTCCGGCAGGTTTTCTCCACCATCGGTTCCTCGTTACAGGCAGGCAAAACTACCGATACTCGGCTCATTTCTCCTGTTTTCCCCTTTCTTTTTGTTTCTCTGGCGCCGGTAAGATATTACGATCCCGGCAAACAGGATCAGGCCGATCACCGTCAGTATCATTCCGGGCACAATATACGGTGTACAATATCTGAGTGCGATCGTATGCCTGCAAGCATCGCAATGGACCATACGCTCTGTGTCGCTGTGTTTCATCGGACGGCCGCAGTGACCACAAAAGCGGTGGTTGCCGTACCAAACGGATAAGGACAGGCCGACGATGCCGGCAAAGGCCAGGTGACGCGGTGAAGCTCCCCGCATAAAGTTAATATTGACGTAAGAAAATCCGTCTTTTTCCGGCAAGGCTTCGTCAGCCAGATAAAACTGCTGACTATCTTCGGCAAAGAGCCAACGGAACCGATTGGCCTCCAGGCCATCGTAATCACCATAAGTCGGATAGGTGAAAGATTTTTCGCCGGTCAGCTTTACCAGGACCTCCCGACCGCGATAAGACAAGAGAATACCATCCCGTGCCAAAGGCACCGGACGGTATTCAACATGATACGTATGATCTCCGATATCTTGAATCATCAGATGAGCTTCGCTCCTTCATTACTGCATTTTAAAACGTGGCCCGTTGCTTCAATGCCGTGGTCGTTAAAGCAGTTGATCATGGCTTCCATGATGGCCGCTTCATTTCCCGTAGCAAAGGCGATGAGCGTCGAACCGGATCCGCTGATCGTAGCTCCGAGGGCACCGGCTTCTACAGCCTTCTTCAAGACTAAGTCACCGCTGGGGATGAGGCTCAGCCGGTATGGCACGTGGAGCTTATCCTGAAGGCCATAGGCGATGCGATCGTACTGTTTGGTAAACAGCGACGATACCAGGAAGCTGACGCGGCTGACGTTAAAGACGGCGTTTTGATAATCGATGGTCTTAGGCAGTGCCTTTCGCGCTTCTTCCGTCGAGATTTCGATTTCCGGACTGACGGTCACGAAAGAGAGTTCATCGTCAAGGGGAATCGAATTGGTCAAAGTCTTGCCGTCGACCATGACAGAAACGGCCAAACCACCGTAAATGGCAGGGGCCACATTGTCCGGATGGCCTTCGAGGACCGTTGCCAGGGACAACATTTCGTCGCGGCTCATAGTGCTTCCCGTCAAGGCGTCACCGAGGAGGATGCCGCCGACAAGAGCTGCCGAGCTGCTTCCGAGGCCGCGGGCCGGCGGAATGGCATTGACCAGTTTCAAGGTGCCACCCTTGGGAAGGGCCTGGCGTTTTTTGACGGCAACGGCTTTCATCGCCTGGCCGACCATATTTTCGTCAAAAACCTTGGGCAGTTTGTTGGCTCCGAGGCCTTCGATTTCCACGGTAATCGTGTCCTTGCCCGGTTCTTCCGTAAAATAAATGTCATTGTACAAGGTTAGAGCAATACCGACGGCATCAAAACCGGAGCCGACGTTAGCGGATGTTGCAGGAATCTGTGCATGCAATGTTTTTGTCATATCTTACACCTCAATTATCACGAATGGCATTTTCAATTTTTGCGGATCGCACGACAATTCTTCGATTTTCTGGAGCGATGCCTGGACCAGACCATCGGCGGATTTGTCGATAAGGATGACGATTTCCGCAATTTCTGTCGTTTCATCCTTTTGAATCAGAGAGCGGATACTGATATTGTGTTCAGCCAGAACCTTCGATACCGACGACAAGACGCCCGGCGCATTGTTGACAATCATCCGCAGGTAGTAGGGCGAGCAAATTTCCGCCTGGGGCTTCAATTTCGCTTCGTGCCATACATAGCCGCGCTTACCGGTCATCTTCAGGTTGCGGTGGAGGATGACGTTCATGACGTCACTGACGACAGCGCTGGCCGTCGGAAGAGAACCTGCGCCCGGACCGTAGAACATGACGTTGCCGACGCCATTGCCGCGGACGCAGACGGCATTATAGGCACCGTCGACGTGGGCCAGGGGATGGTCTTCCCGAATGAAGGCCGGATGGACGTTGAGGGAAATACCGTCGTCCGCCTGGCGAGCAATGGCCAAAAGCTTAATAACGTATCCCATTTCTGTCGCGTGTTCAATATCTTCCTTGGAGATATTTTGAATGCCTTCGACGGCAACGTCGTCAAAGGTAACGGCTGAATGGAAGCCTAAGGTTGCCAGGATGGCAATCTTACGAGCCGCATCATAGCCGCTGACGTCATTCGTCGGATCGGCTTCGGCGTAGCCTTTTTCCTGGGCTTCTTTCAAGACTTCTTCATACGACGAACCATGGGCCGTCATATTCGATAAGATAAAATTGGTCGTCCCGTTCATGATGCCAATGATTTCTTCGATGCGGTTGCTGTTAAGCGACGAATACATGGGACGAACGATGGGGATACCACCGGCGACGCTGGCTTCAAACTGGAAGTCGACGTCATGCTCATAGGATAAGGTCAACAAGGGAATCCCATAGTCGGCGATGAGGTCTTTATTGGCGCTGATAACGCTTTTGCCGCGCCGGAAGCACTGTTCAATGCAGTCTTTGGCAAAGTCGGCGCTGCCCATGACTTCGACGACGATTTCGATGTCATCGTCGTTGATGATGTCGCTAAAATCGGTCGTCAGTCGAATGGAATCGGGCAGGCCTTCCATCTTTTCATACTTGTTCAAATCACGGATAAGGATACGCTTGATATTGATTTTGGTATCGAGCTGTTCTTCAATGAGCGGACCGTTCATCGTCAGTAAATCGACGACGCCTTTCCCGACAGTACCGCAGCCTAACAGAGCAATAGAAACGCTTTTCATGGGCCTACCCCCTCTTTTATTTACTTACGCTTGTCCGATAATATTTACTTTGCTGACACCGGACAGTTTTTCCAACGTCTTCATCAAATCCTCGACCGATACGGTCATATCCTTGGTCTCAATGGATAAGCTGACTGCCGCCATACCCTGAAGGGGAATGCCCTGATTGATGGTCAGGATACTCCCATTGTTGGCAGCCACTGTATTGAGGACCTGCGACAATTCGCCGGGACGGTCAAAGATCATGACCGACAAGGTGACGATTTTGCCCTGCGTAACGTCATAAAAAGGAGAAACGTAATCCTTATATTTATAGTACGCACTGCGGCTCAAATCCATCATCTGGACGGCTTCATTGATCGTCCGCGTCTGATGGCGCTTGAGGATTTCTTTGACCTTGATGGTCTTCTTGATCGCTTCAGGCAAAATATCTTCGCGGACTAAGTAAAATTTGTGCTCCTTATCGTCTTTCACTTGGCATCTTCCCTTTCGCAAAAATATTGATACATCGCCATGAGGCCGGGCATCAGGTTCATCTTGGGACGCCAGTGGAGTCCTTTCTCGGCCTTTTCAATATGCAGTGCCGAGCGGGATATGTCACCCTGGCGTGCATCTTCATAAGAGATAGAAATACCGGCATGCGTAAAATACAGTAAAATGACTTTTAGCGCATTGATCGTCGTCTCCATCTGCGTGCCGATATTATACGTTTCAGCCAGGATTTCATCGGCCATGGCCGCCAGATTGGCCCGGACGACGTCGCCAACGTAAATGAAATCACGAGACTGTTCTCCGTCGCCAAAGATGGCCGCATCTTCGCCGTAAACGACAGCACGGGTAAAGCGGCTGACGACGCTGTCCTCTTCTCCTTCGCCATATACATTGGCATAGCGCAAAATGACATATGGCAGGCCGTGCTGTTCATGATACTGGCGGACACAGTCTTCAGCAGCCGCTTTCGCCTGTCCCTCAAAGGTGATGGGACGAAGGTCATCTTCTTCGCGGACCGGAATGCGGACCGGTTCGCCATAGACGGCAGCAGACGAGGAAAAGATGAATTTTTTTACCCCGCAGCGACAGCACTGGTCGAGGACCGTCCGGAGTCCCTTAAGGCTCTCTCTGACATCGTCTTCCGAAAAGTCGTTTGACTCGGAAAGCCGCCGCTGCGGCGCTTCATGAAAGACGATATCGAAAGGCGTTTCGGCAAAGACAGCTGCGACGGCCTGTTCATCGGCAATGTCGCCGTCGATACAGCGGACTTCGTCGGGCAGCTGCGCAAAGGTCCCTTTAGAAAGGTTATCCAAGACCGTGACCTCATGACCTTCTTCAAGCAGGGCTTTGACCAGGCGGGACCCGATGAAGCCGGCACCTCCCGTAACTAAAATATGCAAGACAAGTCCTCCCGGGCCTTACGGCAGATCGCCGTAGGTAATGAGTTGAATCTCTCTTTTTTTCGAGTTGACGGCGAATGGCCGGCGACATGAGAGCCTGAAATTCATCCTGCCAATGATACTCCCAGGAAAAGCTCTGGCTGAGAACGGCTGTACTGCGTCCCGGATGCATCATGATTTCATGAACGCCGAAGGGCAGCCGGTCGATGAGGTACTTCAGGTTTCCTTCGTTCATGTTGCCGCCATCGACCATGCCCCAAAAGAAATCCGTCGTCGTAAAAATGAAGGCGCTTCACGGCATCCATAGCCTTCTGGGACAAGAAGGTCAGGCCGTCACGGCCGGCGATGCGCACGGGATTGGCCGAAAACAGTTTGTACGAATACGCTTCTCGCGGAATGCGCACCCGATGGATGCCGTACTTCATCATCAGCGACTGAACGATGTTCCAGATCTGCGGCAGGACGTGCAGGTGCTGATGGCTGTCGACATGGTCGATGGGAAGGCCCGTGGCCATGATTTTTTCCATCTGGGCATCGAGTTCCCGATATACCTGGCCGTAATCGAGATGCCCCTGGCAGGCCCGTTTAATGACTTCCGGATAACTGTCGGGGACCCGTCCACTGTCAGTCACCAAGGTAGGTACTTCCTGCGGGGACAAAACGGTGGGCAGCGACCCGACGAGGCATAAGTGGATACCGATACCCAGGCCGGGACAAGTCCGAGCCAGCGAGACGGCTTCCTCAAAGGCGGGTCCCGTCGGCAATAAGGACGTACTGGTCAGAACGCCCTGCTCACAAGCCTCGATAATGGCATGGTTAACTTCCGTATGGATACCGAAATCATCGGCATTAATAATGACTCTATTCATCTTTTACGCTCCCTGTCCTTTCAGGATGCACTGCACATCGGCTTAATGACTATTATACACGGACAATCGTATTTTGACAATATCCTCCCCGGGACTATTCCGTAAATTGGCGGTATGCCGCTTCCTTCACCTTTCGCTGCCATTCTTTTAACGGAATCCCCGTCGCTTCTGCCGCCTTCCTACAGTCATCGTATTCGGCGGAAATATTGACGATCTGTCCGCCGTAACGGCAAACTTTGCAGTGAAGCTCTCGACCGTCAATACAAACGGTCGTGATGACCCGGTCGCAGGCCATGCGACTCACGGGAAAGAAGCGAACGCCGATGGACGTCGTCTCCTTGACGATGATTTCCATCATATCGTCGAGGAGTTCTCTCCGGCAGAGGACGCAGAGCATCGACGCCATCCGTCCTTTTTTCATCATCATCGGCATGGCCCAGACGTCATTGGCCCCTTTATCGAGAATCCGCGAAAAGACGTACTCCATATTCTGGGGGTTCATATCGTCGATATTGGCTTCTAACTGCCATAAAGTTTCCATCGGATCACCTCAGGCTGTTCATCGTATCGGCCAATCTTCCGGCACCGAAGCCATTGTCGATGTTGACGACGGATATGCCGGCAGCACAGCTGTTGAGCATGGCCAAAAGGGCCGAGAGGCCGTGGAAATTGGCACCGTAGCCGATACTGGTCGGTACGGCGATGACCGGCTTGTCTACCAGGCCGCCGACGACGCTGGCCAGGGCTCCTTCCATACCGGCGACGACGATGTTGACGTTGGCCTTGCGGATATCGTCGACGCGAGCGAGCAAGCGGTGGATGCCGGCGACGCCGACGTCGTAGATCCGTTCGACTCTGTTACCCATGATTTCAGCCGTAAGCGCCGCTTCTTCGGCGACGGGAATATCGCTGGTGCCGGCCGTAATGACCGAAATCAGCCGATCGCCGTTAATGATCGTCTTATCCTTGTGCTGATAGACCATCTTGGCCAGTTCGTCGTATTGGGCAGCCGGAAATTTAGCCGACAAGATGTCAAAAATTTCTTTAGAAGCCCGCGTGCCGATGACATTGTCATATTTTTCCATCAAAATCTCTAAAATCTTGACCGACTGATCCGTCGTCTTTCCTGCACAATAGACAACTTCCGGAAAACCGCAGCGCTGCTGACGCTGTAAATCGAGTTTTGCAAAACCGAGATCAAGGGTGTCCTTATTTTCTTCCATCATTACGCCTCCAGACTATACGTGAAAACCATTTTTTTCCCAGGCCTTATACAGGACGATGCCGACGGCCATGGATAAATTGAGCGATTCCGTATCGGGCCGCATGGGAATGGTCAGTACGTCGTCACAGCATTCCAAAAATTCATCGGGCAGACCGTTTCCTTCATTGCCAAAGGCTAAAATAACCGGCCGGTTGTAATCGGCATCGACATAGGATACGCTCCCTTCAGCGGCCGTCCCATAGATGTTTCGATCCTCATCGCTGCAGAATTGGTCGAGCTGTTCATCGGTCACATCCTGGACGACGGGCACTTTGAAAATCGCCCCCATGGCGCTGCGGACGGTCTTATCGTTGTAGACATCGACACAGCCTTCACTGAGGAGGACTGCGCCGACGTTGGCCGCGGCAGCCGTTCGCAGGATGGTCCCTAGATTGCCCGGATCCTGGACGGAGCGCAGATAGAGGACGGCCTTTTCCGGATCAATGGCCGGCAGGGCGTCAAACGTATAGGCGAAAAGGGCAGCATGGCAGCCAGTCCCTGAGGGGTCTTGGTATCCTTCAATTTATCGTAGACGCTGTCGGTAACGGCGTAAAAAGTCCAGCCTAATTCAAGGCCTCGGGCATATACTTCGTCAAAGCCGGCAAGGTCTCGTCCCTTCGGCGACACGAAGCAAATGGCATCGGGAATGCCCATGACAGCGGCATCGCCAATGACCCGCAGGCCTTCGACAAAGACGCGTTGATGGGCCTGGCGTCCTTTTTTCTGCTTCAAGGAACAGGCCATCTTCACCCACTGGTTATCGCGGGATACAATTTCGTTCATAATACCTCCTGTCATCAACATGGAAAAAAAGGCCCTGCCGCACGAGCGACAGGACCCTCAATCAAGCCATCATTACTGCTGATCCGGCGTATCCTGATGTCCATTGTTCTTCAGCAGGCTTTCGCGATTCTGCTGAATGCTGGATAAGGTCTTTTCCAATGTCGATTCAACGTATTTGAGGACGTCGCCGGCATAGGTAATGGAGCTGTTTTTCAGCTGTTCCGACGAGTCATTGGCCGTTTGGATAACCTGGTTGGCACGTTCCTGAGCCTGCCGTACCAGTTCACTTTCTTCGGTCAGTTTGGCGATATAATCTTTCGCCTGGGCTACCATGCCGTCAGCGTGATGCTGGGCATCGGCAATGACCTTGTCTCTTTCGGCCAAAATCTTCTTGGATTGTTCCAATTCAGCCGGCATGGATTCTTTCAAATCGTCGATGATCTGAAGGATTTCTTCTTCTTCTACCATTTTTTTGTTGGTAAAGGGAACTTTTGAAGCGTTCATTACTAAGCTTTCCAAATCTTCTAACAGTTTATCCGAATTCATGTAGTCTCCACTCCTAAGCATTGTACTTGTCTGCAAACTTCACTTTTAGTTTCTTTTCAACGTAATCGGGAACCATATCATCGAGCTTGCCGCCAAAGCAGGCCAGTTCGCGGATGCCCGTCGAGCTGATATAAGAATATTTGGTACTCGTCATGATGAATACCGTTTCGATGCGCGGCTCTACTTTTTTCATGAGCAGGGCCCGCTGGAATTCATATTCAAAATCGCTCAGGGCCCGGAGGCCGCGAATAATGACGGTCGCACCATGGTCGATGGCGTATTCGTTGAGAAGGCCGTGAAAGCTGACGACTTCAATATTGGGAATATGTCTCGTCGTTTCTCTCAGCATCTCTTCTCGTTCAGCCATCGTAAACAACGGCTTCTTTACGGGATTTTCAAAAACAGCAACGATAAGTTTATCGACTAATTTGCTCCCCCGTTCAAAAATATCAATGTGTCCATTGGTAACAGGATCAAAACTGCCCGGACAAATACCGATTCGCACTTCTTTCAAACTCCTTCCTGGCGACGACGGATAAAAGCAATCCGCGTGTCATTTCCATAGGATTTTTCTCTGATGACCTCATACAATGTGTTCTCCGTTATACCTTCATTCCGGCTGTATTCCATCAGAATCAATCCACCAGGAGCCAACAAATCGTATTGACCTATCAAAACAATTGTATCGTTCACCAAATTTTTGTTATACGGCGGGTCGGCAAAGATGTAATCAAACTGCCGCCCTTGCAGCCGTGCCAAAGCTTTTGCCGACGGGAGACGCAGTACTTCAGCGCGTTCACCAAACCCGCAGAGCGACGCATTCTGGCGAATGAGGGCCTGCGTATAATGGTCGATGAATACAGCCGAATCTGCACCGCGGCTCAAGGCTTCTAATCCCAAGGCACCTGTACCCGCAAAGATATCGAGAACCCTTGCCCCGGCCAGACTGCCTCTGCTTTCAAGCATATTAAAAAGACTTTCCCGCGTGCGGTCTAAGGTCGGCCGGGTCAGCATTCCTTTCGGCGACTTCAAAATTCGCCCTCTGGCACTACCCGATATGATTCTCATAAGATCACCTGCTCGTACATAATCAATTATACACGTTTTTTAGTACATATCAATCTATTTTTTCTGAATTCGTTCGACCTTCAGTTCCCGTCCCTGTATCAGGCGGATAATATTATCCTTATGACGGACGACGACGAGGATCGCAGCCAAGAGACCGAAAATCGTAAGCGGCAGCGGTTCGCCAAAAAAGTACATCAGGATCGGCACCAAGACGGCGGCTACGATGGAGCCCAGGGAGACGATGCGCGTAATGGCAACGATGACGACCCAGACGGCAAAGACGATGAGCGTTTCCCAAGGGCCAGGAACAAGATGATGCCAAGGCCGGTAGCGACGCCTTTCCCGCCTTTGAATTTCAGAAAAATAGAGCACGAATGACCGATGATGGCCAAGAGGCCGCCGGCGATCATGAGATAGATCTGATCGGCCGGGGTTCCGATGCCGGCCTGGGAGGCAAGCTGCCCCAAGTAGACACCGAACATCCCCTTAGCGACGTCACAGATGAGAACCAACAGGCCGCCGACGGCACCGAAGACACGGTAGGCATTGGTCGCCCCCGTATTATGACTGCCGTACTCGCGGGGATCGGTATGGTACAGGACCTTGCCGATGACCAGGCCGCTGGGGACAGAGCCTACCAGATAGGCCAAGATCAGGCAGAGGATACCGGTCATCATAAGCGGTCACCATCCTTCTTGCCACGCAAGATGAGCCGGATGGGAGTGCCTTCAAAGCCGAAGGTTTTCGCGCAGTCGGTTTTCCAAGAAGCGCAGATACGAAAAATGCATGAGCTGGGGCTCATTGACGAAGAGAATAAACGTCGGCGGCTGGACCGAAGCCTGGGTCATGTAGTAGATTTTCAGCAGCCGTCCGCCTTTGGCCGGCGGCGGATTGGTGAGCTGGGCATCTTCGATGAGTTCGTTTAAGACGCTCGTCGATATGCGCATATGCTGCTGTTCCGATACGAATTTGACCATATCGGCCAGGCGGTTAATGCGCTGCTTGGTCAGGGCCGAAGCGAAGAGAATCGGGGCGTACTGGAGGAAGGCCAGTTCCCGTCGGATATCTTCTTCGAACTTATGGCTCGTCTTGCTGTCCTTTTCAACGAGATCCCACTTGTTGACGACGATGATGCAGCCCTTGCCCGCTTCGTGGACGTAGCCGGCGATTTTCGTATCCTGTTCGGTAACGCCTTCCGTCGCATCGATGACCAGGACGGCGATATCCGAGCGGTCGACGGCGCGAAGGGCGCGGACGACGCTGTACCGTTCGACCGGCATGTCGATCTTGGCCTTGCGGCGCATGCCCGCCGTATCGATGAGGACGAAGTCCGTTCCTTCATAGGACCAGTGGGTATCGATGGAATCGCGCGTCGTACCCGGTACGTTGCTGACGATGACCCGGTCCTGCCCCAAGAGGGCATTGGTCAGGGACGATTTGCCGACGTTCGGCCGGCCGACGAGGGAAATATGAATCGTATCGTCGTCGTCTTCAAGGGCCGGAACCTCTTTAATATTCTTCAGGACTTCATCGAGGAGGTCGCCGAGGTTCATCAGGTTGACGGCTGAGATGCCGATGGGATCGCCTAAGCCGAGGTTATAAAATTCATAGATGTTTATTTCCTGTTCGACGCTGTCGATCTTGTTGACGACCAGGATGACCGGTTTGCCGCACGAGCGCAGGATGTGAGCGATTTCTTCGTCCTGCGGCTGGATGCCGACCTTGCCGTCGACGACGTACAGGATGACATCGGCTTCGCGAATGGCCAGTTCCGCCTGATAGCGCATACTGGTAAAGATGTGATCATTGGAATCGATAAATTCAATGCCGCCCGTATCGATCATGGTAAATTCCCGACCGAGCCATTCGGCATCAAAGTAAATTCTGTCGCGGGTAACGCCGGGAATGTCTTCAACGATGGAAATCCGTTTCTTGACAATGGCGTTAAACAGCGTCGATTTGCCGACATTCGGCCGACCGACGACGGCGACTAAGGGTTTATACATGGCATTATCCTTTCTATAAACGAAAAAAGGATAACCGGTACAGCCCGGCTATCCTCTTTTTACAAAGCCTTAGTTGTTTTCTTCTTCGTTATCCTGGTTAGCGAGGTAGTCGCGAACTTCCTGTTCTTCTTCATCTTTCTGAATAGCCAGAACGCTGAGGAAATCTTCTTCTTATCCGTATTTGTTGTTGTGCAGTAATTTATTGATTTTTCTTGTTTATCTAATAATTGTACACTCATACGCAACCTCCATCCCTTTTGTTGAATATATTATCATACAATTCTGGAAACATCAACAATCTTCTGTTAATTTCTGCGCAATTTTTTATAAATAATTTCTATGGGTTTTCTCTGTTGTTTTCATTGTATCCGCATTCCGCGTTCATACAGACAAGCCTGCTGCCCTTTTCCACCATGTATCCGCCGCATTTCGGGCATTTCATTTTCCGACGGCTTCTGCCAGGACATGAAATCGCACTCCGGGTTGTCCTCGCAGCCGTAATATCTTCTGCCCTTCTTCGTCTTGCGTATCACGATGTCCTTTCCGCACTTGGGACACTTGACGCCGATCTTCTCCAGATAGGGCTTTGTGTTGCGGCACTCCGGGAAGCCGGGACAGGCCAGGAACCTGCCGTGGGGGCCGTACTTGATGACCATATTGCGTCCACACTCCTCGCAGATCACGTCTGTGACCTCGTCCTCGATCTTCAC
>ENA-OPYT01000550-OPYT01000550.1-human-gut-metagenome-genome-assembly--contig:-NODE-550-length-11488-cov-1.904146_pt1 | contig 11488 bp, 10 predicted proteins | sample MGYA00242636_ERZ504480 | MGnify/ENA primary metagenome ERZ504480 (study PRJEB26092, sample SAMD00036228) | human gut metagenome | host: Homo sapiens | study: EMG produced TPA metagenomics assembly of...
CGAGCACCATGTAGCCGACGTTGTGGCGGTTGCGGGCGTACCGGGTCCCGGGGTTCCCCAGCCCGACGACGAGCCAGGCCTCACTCATGCGCCCCGCCCCGGGGTGAGCCCGGCGCGGGCGGCACGGGTGGTGCGGGAGGCGCCTGCCGGCGCGTCGTCATGGCTGGACACGTCAGTCACGCGCGATTCACTCGGCCTCGGCCTCGGCGTCGCCCTCAGCGGGGACGACCTCGGGGACCTCGGAGGCGACGGCGTGCTCGTTGGCCACGTTGACCACAGCGGTCTCGGCGTCGGCGACGGCCTCGACACCCTTGGGCAGGGCGATGTCGGCAAGGGTCAGGACGGTGCCGGCGGCGACGCCGGTGACATCGACCTCGATGGCCTCGGGCACGGAGACGGCCGGGGCGGAGACCATGACGGTGGCGGCCTCGATCATGTGGATGGTGCCGGGGGCGGGCCTCACCGATGACGGTGACCGGGGACCTCGACGTCGACGCGCTCGTTCGGTCCACCAGGAGGAAGTCGGCCAGCAGGCCGGAGCGTATGCGCCCTTTGATGCGCTCCTCACCGGAGGCGTAAGCGCCGCCTGCGGTATAAGCGTACAGCGCCTGGTAGGGCGTAAGGGCCTGCTCCGGCAGGAAGGGGCCGTTTCCGGTGAAGTCCCGCCGGGTGACGGCGCAGTAGACCCCCTCCAGGGGGTGAAAGCACTCCACCGGGCAGTCGGTGCCGAAAGCCATGTGGAGGCCCAGCCGCTCCATGTCGCCCCAGGCGTAGGAGTGGGCCAGGCGTTTTCCGCCCAGTCGTCCGGGGGCGATGTGCATGTCGCCGTTGATGAACACCGGCTGGACAAAGGCGGTCACATCCAGCTCCGCCATGCGGCGGAGCTGCCCCTCCGACAGGATCTGACAGTGCACCATGCCGTGACGGGGGTGCAGCCAGGGCAGCTCCGCGCGGGCCCGCTGGAAAGCGTTGAGCACCATCTCAGCCGCTCCGTCTCCGATGGCGTGGATGGCAACGGCCATATTGTGCCGGTGGGCGGTGACCACCAGCCGGTCCAACTGTGCCTGCTCCGGGTAGATGGGCAGGCCGCAGGTGTCCGGGGCGTCGGAATAGGGCTCCCGCAGGAAGGCCGTCCGCGCCCCCAGGGAGCCGTCGGCCAGGAGCTTCACCGTGGAGATGCGGAAGCGGTCGCCGCCGCCGAAGCAGGCCCCGCCCCGGGTGAAGAACTCCTCCAGGGTCTCCGGCTCGGTGAGCAGGGCCCGTGCTCGGAAAGCGCAGCTTCAGCGCCCCCCGCTCGGCCAGCTCCCGCAGGCCGTCCATGAGGGCATAGGGCTCCTCGTCCGGCGCATACTTGAAATCGGTCGCTCTGTATGCTGGTCAGGCCCTCCGCCAGCAGGTCGTGCTGGGACTGAACTACCTGCTCCAGCAGGGGCCTCAGGCCCACGGAGGGGATGGCGGCCTTGATGTCGTCCAATACGTTCTCCTTCACCACGCCGTTGGCGCTCCGGTCTCGTCCACCTCGGCAAAGGCGCCGTAGTGCCCCACCGTGTCCCGGTTGATGTGCAGCAGCTCCAGAGCCCTGGAATTGAGCGCCCCCACGTGGAAGCAGGAGCGCAGGATCAGGATGGGGTACTCCGTACTCACCTGATCCAGCTCCCGGCGGGTGGGAAAGCGCCGCTCGCCGGTGAACTGCTCCTGGTTCCACCCCTCGCCCAGAAGCCAGCGGCCGGAGCCGGCCTCCAGCCCGGCCAGCCCCCGGCGCAGGCGCTCCTGCACCTCCGCCAGAGAGGTACAGCCGAAGAGGTTGACGGACAGCTTTGTTTTGACATAGTGGATGAAGTGCAGGTGGGAGTCATTGAAGCCGGGCATTACAAAGCGGCCCTGGAGGTCCAGAGTCTCCCAGGCTCCCCTGGAAAAGCGGCGGGCGAAGTCCCCGGCGTCCGCCCGGCCGCCCACATAGGCGAAGTATGCGCCGTCCACTACGGCGGCCTCCGCCATCGGGCGGGCCGGGTCCATGGTGGCGATGGTTCCATTGGTCAGCAGCAGCATGGGGTTTCCTCCTCTCCGCATTTAGTCCCGGAACGGGTCGGGATCAAAGTGCTCATCCAGGGCTGCCAGAAACTCGGCCAGCACCTCCACCGTCTGCTCCACATCGGCCAGAGAGCCCACCTCCACTGGGGGAGTGCATGTAGCGCAGGGGAATAAAAAGGGTGGTCACGGGCAGGCCCGGCACCCGTCTGGTTGAGCTTATCCGCATCGGTGCCCATAACGCCTGGGGTGACGGCATACTGCAGGGGGATTCCCAACCGCCCGGCGGCCTCCTCCAGCGCCCGGTTGAGAGGCGCGCTGCACACCGAGCCCTTGGCCAGGGCGGGGCCGCCGCCCAGCTTGATACGGCCGAAGCGCTGGGGGGGCATACCGGAGAAATCAGAGGTGTGGATCACATCCACCGCGACAGCCAGCGTGGGCCGCACCCGGCCTGCTGCATGGAAGGCGCCCCGCATGGTGGTCTCCTCTCCGGTGGTGGTGGCCGCAAAGACGCCCACCTTCGCCCCCTTCTCCCGGGCCCGCAGCAGAGCGTGGAGCACGGTATAGGCGCCCAGGCGGTTGTCCAGCCCCCGGCCGGCGATGCAGTCGTTCTCCAGCTCGTCCACGGCATAGGAGTAGGTGACGAAATCCCCGGGGGCGACCAGCTCCAGGGCCTCCGCCCGGCTGGTGAAGCCACAGTCGATGTAGAGATCGGTCAGCTCGATGTCGGTGCGCACCTCGCCGTTGCGCAGCAGCAGGCCCATAACACCGGTGAGCCGCTTCCGCCCCAGCACCGTCACCCGCTTACCCTGAGCCAGTGCCAGACGGATGCCGCCGGCCTTGCCCACCTGGAGGTAGCCGTCGTCGGTGATGTGGGTCACCCGGAAGCCGATCTCGTCGATATGTCCGCACAGGAGCACCCGGAAGGGGGATGCGCTGTTGATGGAGGAAATCACATCCCCCGCCAGATCGGTCTCCACCTCCGCTCCCTGCTCCCGCATGTAGGCGGCCACCTTTTTCTGAAGGGGGATCTCCCCGCCGCTCACCGACTCGGTACGGAGCATCTCATATAAAAAAGCCTTGTTCATGACCCTATCGTTCCTTTCTAACGCCGACCGGCCATGCGGTCTTCCCTGCGCAGCAGGAGCTGAAAGCGCACTCCGTCGGCCCAGTTGGAGGCCCAGATGTCCCCCTTGTGAAACTGCACAATCCTTTTTTGCGATGTAGAGGCCCAGGCCGAAGTTGCCGTCCGCCCCCTTGTAGAACTTTTGAAACAGGACGTTCAGAGTCGGCTGCGGGATGGGCGCGCCGTCGTTCTCCACGGTCAGGAGGTAGCCGCCCTCCTCCTCCCCGGTCAACTCCATGCGGATGTAGCTGGCCGCATAGCGCAGGCCGTTTTCCACCAGATTGTCAAAGACGGTCTGGAGCGCAGCCGCATTCCCCGACACCGTGAGGCCGGCCGGGACGTCCACCTCCAGCCGGATACCCCGCTCGTTGCCCCGAAACCGCCTGCGGCACTCCTCCATCAGTCCCCGGAGCTCCACCGGCCGGAAGTCGCTCTGTTTGCCCAGCATGTGATCGAAGGAGGAGACATAGAGCAGCTTCCTGATCCCTGCCTCCACCGCCAGGCTCTCCTTCATGATGATGTCGATGGCCTCGGAGCCGTAGATGCCGTCCTGATAGGCGGCGCAGCAGTTCTGGATGACCATAATGGGGGTCTTGAGCCCATGGGACACACTCTGGTAGAAAAACTCCTCGTCCTCGTTGAGCTCCACCACATTGCGCTGAATCTGTGACAGGGTGTTGACGAGCGTCCCGATTTCGTCCCGGCGGGCCACCTGCAAGACCGGCTCACTCCAGTTTTTGCCCTTGATGCGCTCCAGATTCCCTGCCAGCCGCTCCAGGGGCTCGGTAATGCGCCGGGCCGCCAGCTTGGCGGCGAACAGGTTTGCAATGAGCAGCAGGGGGAACAGGGCGGCCAGCCCATACCACTGTCCGGGCTCCTCCGGCCGAAGCAGGAGGAGGACGTACAGCAGGATGGCGGCCAAAGTGAGTCCCTCCGCCAGTGAGAGGCAGGCCCAGAGCTGGACGCTCAGGGGCCAGTCCTGTAGCCAGTATCTAGTCGCAAAGCGATTCATGTCTCTCCCCCGTCAGGCAGTAGCCCAGGCCATAAAGCGTACTGATTTCGATGCCGGGCAGCTTCTTGCGCAGGCGGCGGATGTGCACCATGACCGTGTTGGCCGCCGCGTCGTCGAAGCGCTCGTGCCAGGCCCCTTCGAACAGATCGGCCGCCGAGACCGGTGAGCCGACCGACTGGGCCAGAATCGCCAGAATGGCGAACTCCTTGGGGGTGAGGTGCAAAGGCTCGCCGTGGAGCGTGGCTAGATGTGTGCGCAAGTCCACCTCGATGGCGCCGGCGGAAAGCAGGGTCGAGGAAGCCTGGGGCGCTGCTTGGCGTCGGCGTAGGCGCGCTTTCACGCGGGCCACCAATTCGCGGGGCCGGAAGGGCTTGGTGACGTAGTCCTCGGCGCCCAGGGTGAAGCCGACGACTTGGTCGGCCTCCTCGTCTTTCGCCGAGAGGAAGATGACGGGAATGTCCCGCATCTGGCGCATGCGAACGCAGAGTTCGAAGCCGTCGATGCCCGGCATCATGATATCCACGATGGCCAGGTCGAACGGCGTGCGGGCGAGCATGTCCAAGGCCGCCTGTCCGCTGTAGCAGGCCAGCGCGTCCATGCCCTCGGCCACGAGCAGGTTGACAACCAGATCGGCGATGGCCTGCTCGTCGTCCACCACCAGTATGTGCGCGCGTTTTTCCATAAGGGCTATTGTACGCGATTCGCCCCGGGTTTTGCCAACAGGCGTGCCATCCCGTGACAGCTTCAGGAAAAGTTAAGGTGCCCTGCCGGAAATGTCAGATTTCGCTATGGGACGCGTAAGCCGGCTCGTCGGTAAGGTGGAGGTGCAACGTAAGGAGAGATTTATGGACACTGCTGCCTACCGTTTCGACGAGGGAAACTTGTACGAAGGGGACGCGCCCTTAAGCTGCGCCGGAAGGGCGGGCGCTTCGGGCTCTTCGGGTGCTTCGAGGGTTGCCCCCAATCCCTACGGGCGGGACGCTTGGGCGCGGCCGCAGGGCGCGGGGAGTCGGTCGGCTCGTAGCGCGGGTTCGAAAACCGCCCAGGGTGCATCGCCGCAGCGGCGGCCGTCTCGCGGGTCGGCGCGGGCGTTCGCGGCTTCGGCTGCCGTGCCGGGCGTGGTGAGGGCCATGCTGGGCGGTCTGGCCCGCACGGCCGCGCCGCGCGTGGCCGCCGCATTGGGCGACGGCGCTGGCATCTGTGGTCGGTGCTGAGCGTGGCGGCGCTCTCCATTTTCGTGCTGGTCGCTATCTTTCAAATGGCGAACCTGTACGTCGAAGGGCTGGGGCTTACGGGACCGGGCATCGCCTCGCCCACGGCGGATACCGCTCCGGCCGCCGCGGGCGCGGACGAGGCGGACGATCCTGCCAGCACCCCGCGTGACGAGTGGCGCGGCGGCCATCTGCCCTTCCTCTACCAGACCGATCCCCAGTACCGCGATGCGCCCTATGCCGGTACCACGGTGCGGGAGGCCGGCTGCGGGCCGACGAGCCTGGCCATGGTCTACATCGCGCTGACGGGGAAGACCGACAAGGATCCCGCCGCCATGGCCGCCTTCAGCGAGGCCGGCGGCTATGTGGAGGGGGGACTCACCGCCTGGCGCCTCATGACCGACGGCGCGGCCGAGCTGGGTCTTTCCTCCCATGAGGTGCCGGCGGACGCGGGGGCGTCTTGCGGCGGAGCTCGCTGAGGGGCATCCCGTCATCTGCAGCGTGCGCCCCGGCGACTTCACGGACACGGGACACTTTCTCGTGGTGGCCGGCGTGGCCGACAACGGCGAGCTGGTCATCCACGACCCCAACAGCCCCGCCAACAGCGCCCGCACCTGGGACGTTCAGCGCGTGCTCGCCCAATGTGCCAACCTCTGGGCCTTCGAGCGGGTTTAACGGGGGCGGGACGGCGCGCTTCCAGGGTTTTCGCTTTTGGAGCAAAGCGCCTCCCTCTTTTTGGCAAGAATTTCGAGTTGTTAGACTTAGTCGAGCGAATGAGAGGGCGATCTCGCCATTTTGATGGCGGTTTTGTCTGAATTGCTGATTTGGAGCGGCTGGTTTTCTGCGCGCGAACTCTAACAACTCGAATTCTTTCTCAAAACAAGAGGGTGCATTGTCGATGCCTTCGGAAACGCGCTGCATGACTGATTCGTCCATGCGTCCATGCGGTGGGAAGGTCCATGCGCCCATGCGGCGGGAGCGATTCGCTCATTCGATGGGGTTCCCGCTTGGCCGTTGGCGTCCGTGCTAGGATGGAGCCAGTGATTCCGAACGATGAGGAGGCTTCCCGTGGATGCCTTTGTCCCCGAAGTCGCGCCGCCGCCCTTGCTCGAGTGCCGCGACCTCACTAAGCGCTATGGCGCCACGGTGGCGCTCGACCGCTTTACTGTCAGCTTGGCCGCCGGCCGCATCGTAGGGCTGCTCGGCCCGAACGGCTCGGGCAAGACCACGCTGCTGAAGATGATCGCCGGCGTGGCCCATCCGACGGCGGGCGACATTCGCGTGGCGGGCTATGAGGTAGGCCCGGAATCGAAGGCGCTCGTCTCCTACCTGCCCGAGCGGCCCTACTTCTCCCGTTCCATGCGCGTGCGCGAGATGATCGCCTTCTTCGCCGACTTCTACGAGGACTTCGACGCCGCCTTGGCCCGGGACATGCTTGCTCGGCTCGGCGTTTCCGAGGGCGCCCCGTGCGCGGCGCTTTCCAAGGGCACCGTTGAGAAGGTGCAGCTCACGCTCGTCATGGCCCGTCACGCGGCGCTGTATCTTTTGGACGAGCCCATCGGCGGCGTGGATCCGGCGGCCCGCGATTACATCCTGCAAACGGTTATTCGCGCCTATCGGCCGCAGTCGTCCATCATCCTTTCCACCCACCTCGTGCGCGACGTGGAGGCGTTTCTGGACGACTTCATCCTGCTGCGCTATGGCCAGATGCTTCTGCACGCGCCCGTGGCCTATGTGACCCAGGGGAAGGGCACGACGCTGGACGCGTTCTTCCGAGAGGAGTTCCGATGCTAGGAAAGCTCTTCGCCCAGGAAATGCGGGCGCTTGTGAAGCCTGCGGCCATCATGCTGGCCATTATGGTCGTCGCTGGCGTGGTGGGCATCGGCTGCATCGAGGCCACCGACGCCGTGAGCCGCGCGGCGGGATTCGCCTCCCGTTATGTCAACGAGGCGTCGGCCGCTTCCAACCTGACCGTGGTGCTCGTGATGGCGGCGCTGTTCTGCGCCTTTCTCGTGTGGGCCAGCCTCGTGGCGGTCTACGTGTTCATCGCCATGCGCTTCTATCGCACGATGTTCACCGACGAGGGCTATCTCACGCTCACGCTGCCGGTGCGCACGGGCGCGCTGGTGACGGCGAAATTCTGCGCCGCCTTCCTGCTGGCGGCGGTGTTTACGCTTGCGGCCTGCGCGCTCGCCTCATTGGCCGTGCTCGCGATCTCCGACGGCGATGGGGACATGGTGTCGGTGGTGCTGTCGCTTTTGGGCGGTTGGTCGGCGCTGACGGGCAGCGGTGGTGTGGCCTCGTCGGTCATAGGCGTGGCGAACGCGCTCGTGTCCGCCGCCTACACCGTGGGGCTGGCGTTCCTCTCGCTGACGCTGGGCGCATGGTGGGCGCGGCGGCATAAGGTGGCCGCGGCCGTGGCGCTGTATGTGGGAATTGGCTGGGTGATCTCTCTTCTGTTCTCTATCGTTGGCGTGCTGGCCATGATGGGCGACACGGGCACGGCATCGTTCATGCTCGGCACGGTGTCCGTCATGCAGACGGTGGTGAACCTTGCCGTGGCCGCGGGCGGCGTCGCCTTGTCCGCCTACCTCGTGCGCGCCAAGGTCGATCTGAGCTAGGGAAAAATTGCCGTCGCCTTAGCTGGCAGCTAATGAAACGGTTAACGAGAACGGATACCCTTCTTCCTTGTCCGTTAGGAATAGCGCGTTTAGAAGAAGGGAATCATCTATGGAAACGCAACCTCGCTCGGCCATGGCCGTGGCTTCTCTCGTATTGGGAATCGTGGCACTGGTCACTTCGATTCTGCCGATCATCAACAACCTCTCCTTCCTTTTGGCCATCCTCGGCATCGTCTTCGCCATCGTCGGGTTGGTGGGCATTTCGAAAGGGAAAAAGAGCGGTAAGGGCTTAGGCGTCGCCGGCCTCGTACTGTCTGTGATCGCCTTCATCCTTGTGCTCGTGATGCAGAGCGCCTTCAGCGCCGCCCTCGACCAGGCCATGGAGGAGAGCGGGCTTGATACGGCGACGGCGCAAGGCGTAGCGGCCGGAGATTCCGGATCTGCGGCCGAGCCCCAGGCGGCCGAGCAGAGCGAGGCGACGCAGGCCGCTTACGGCGTCACCATCGACGGCTGCCGCGTGACCGAGGACTATCAGGGAAATCCGGCTGTCGTGGTGACCTACACCTTCACGAACAATTCCGACGAGGCGACCAGCTTCATGGTGGCGCTTTATCCCAAAGTGTTCCAAAACGGCGTTGAGCTGGGCACAGCCATCGGCAGCGATTGGGATTCCGAGAAGTACTCGAGCGATGTGAAGCCTGGTTCCTCTACGACGGTGGAGATGGGCTACGCCCTGGAGGACATGAGCGACATCACGGTTGAGGTCGAGGAGCTTTTGAGCTTCAGCGACGCCGTCTTGGCCGAGCAGACGTTCTCGCTGAGCTAGCGTGCCTGATGGCGCACGTCTCGGGCGCCCGTCTCCGAAGGCGGGCGCTCGAGGCGCTACAATAGGGGCTTCGTGATATGGGTCGAAGGAGAAAGAAGCGCGTGGAGGAACCGCTGACAGAGGATATGCTGGCCGAGCTCTTGGACGCGCCGGATCCGCGGGCGTCATCAACGGCGCGAGGTGGGCGAGCGCAGCTTGGCGGAGTACCTGGACGCCCTTCTGCTAGAGAAGGGGCTGAAGCGCTCAGTGGTGGTGAGAGAGGCCGGTATCAACGAGACCTTCGGCTACCAGATTTTCACCGGCGCTCGGCGCGCCTCGCGGGATAACTTGCTGAAACTTGCCTTCGCTATGGGATGCTCGTTGCGCGAGACGAACCGTCTTTTGCAGGCGGGAGGCGCCAACGAGCTGTATTGCAAGAATCGGCGAGATGCCATTGTCATCTTCGCCATCAGCCATGGCTATACGCTGCAGAAGACTGAGGAGGAGCTTTACCGGTTCGGCGAGGCGACCATTAGCTAACTTTGGTACCATGGCATTTATGGAAAACGACCCTCTTGCCGCATACCTTGACGCCCTTGCCCGCGACGTGTGCTATCGCGTCGATGAGGTATTGAAGACGGCGCCCCACGAGACGACCGAGGTGGTGTACTTTGTGGGGGCCAACGCGGCGGAGCTCGGACCGTTCGTTCGCAAGCGCATCGCGGTTGATGCGGCCATGGGGGATGCCTACGGCCACTTGTTCCAAGCGCAGCGCGCCGGGCGTCGCTTCCGACATTTGCCGCGCATCTACGATGTTCATACCACTGGCAACGAGCTGGTGGTGGTCATGGAATACATCCAGGGACGCGCGCTGCGGGACGAGGTGTACGAACGCGACGGATCGGTCGCCCTGGCGGCGCAGTGGTTTCCACTCCTTTGCGACGGGGTGATGGAATTGCACGAGCAGTTCTCGCCGCCTTTGATCCATCGCGATTTGAAGCCATCGAACATCGTGGTGAGCGATGCGGGTCTCACGATCATCGACTTCGGCATTGCCAGGGCTTTTCGCGAGGGGGCTGCGGGGGACACGGCTCATTTCGGCACGCGCTGCTACGCGCCGCCCGAGCAGTTCGGCTACGGGCAGACCGACGAGCGCAGCGACGTGTACGCGCTGGGAATGCTGCTCTACTACCTGCTGGCCGAGCGCGATCCGTCGCCGTCGGTGGCTGCGGCGGGATTCGCGGGGCCGGAAGTGCCTTTCGCGCTGCGCCCCGTGCTCCAGCGCGCCTGCGCCTTTGATCCGGCGGCCCGCTTCCAGACGGTGCGCGACCTGAAGGCGGCGTTCCTCGCGGCGCTCGCCCCAGCCGGGGCTTCTCCTGCAGACCGGGGTGTCGTTGTGACCCAGGTCGCCGGCGCGGTCGGTTCCCGTGCGATGGCGCGACGCGGTGAGTGCCGCAGCTCCGATCGATGACAGACCGCATGGCGTAGTCGTTTCTCGGGTAAGGCGTGCTTTCTCGACGCTCTCCTCCGGTGAGACGGCAGGGCTCGTGGTCGATGTCGCCCTCTTGGTGGTGTGGCTGCTGTTCATGGCAGTTCTCATCGCAATGCCGTTCACGCCCGACGAACGTTACGCCACCTGGCCGTTCTGGCTGCTCGCCTTTCAGTATTGGACGTTCGGTATTCCGTTCTTCACGGGCTTTCTTTTCATTTTGACCGACGTCCGCGTTTTACGTCGGGCGGCTCCGAGGCTTCGCCTTCTGCAGGGAGCTCGTTTGCGAATCTTGGGCATCGCGCTGGTTGTCGTGGGCGTGATAGCCGTGGGCGTGACGATGGCGATCGCGAACGCCATGGGACTTCCGACCGGCTCGTAGGGGGCCGAGCTTCCGCTCCATCCGTAGGGGGCTACCTCAGTCGCCCCTCACAAGAGGGATAACCTTGCCTGATGAGGGCTGACCAAGGTCAGCCCCTACGGGATGAGGCTGCGCGACGCTAGTCTTCCCAGCTACGGGATGTGGCTGCGCGACGCTAGCCTTCCCGGCGGGTTTCCCAGAAGGCGACGGCGCTGGCGGCGGCGACGTTCAGGGAATCGACCCCGTGGTGCATGGGGATGCGCACGGTCCAGTCGCAGGCGGCGATGGTGGAGGCGGCCAGGCCGTCGCCTTCCGTGCCCAGTACGAGGGCCAGCTTGTCGGTCGCCTTCAGGCGCGTATCGGCGATGGAAAGCGCGTCGTCGGCCAGGGCCAGGGCGGCTGTGACAAAGCCGGCGTCGCGCAGGCGCGCCACGCCCTCGCACGCCCAATCGCGCGCGCTGCCGATGCGGGCCCAGGGCACTTGGAACACCGTACCCATGGAAACGCGCGACGCGCGGCGAAACAGCGGGTCATGGCAGGCCGGCGTGAGCAGCACCGCATCGATGCCGAGGGCGGCGGCGCTGCGGAAGATGGCCCCGATGTTGGTGTAGTTCGTGACGTCCTCCAGCACGGCGACGCGGTGGGCGCCAGTAAGCAGGGCGGCCAGGTCGGGCTCGGGCGGCCGGTGAAAGGCGGCCAAGGGCCCGCGGGTCACCTGCGTAGCCGGTGATGGAGCGCATCTCCTCCGAGGAGACCACGGCCAGCGGGGGCGGCCGGATTGGCCGTGTGCACTTTTCCAGAGCACTTCGGAGGCGGCGAGCCAGCGCGCACGGTG
>ENA-OPYT01000551-OPYT01000551.1-human-gut-metagenome-genome-assembly--contig:-NODE-551-length-11483-cov-1.815340_pt1 | contig 11483 bp, 14 predicted proteins | sample MGYA00242636_ERZ504480 | MGnify/ENA primary metagenome ERZ504480 (study PRJEB26092, sample SAMD00036228) | human gut metagenome | host: Homo sapiens | study: EMG produced TPA metagenomics assembly of...
GATGAAGCTCGCTGGTTTCGACGGCTGCGAAGTAGGTCACAAGTATCCGGAGGACAAGACCGTCCTCAAGCACATGCTGGACGCCCGCAACCTGACCATCGCTTCCAAGTGGTTCTCCTCTTTCCTGGTTGACAAGCCGTACGAAGAGGTAGAGGCTGAGTTCATCAAGGAGCTGGATTACCTGTCCTACGTTGGTGCTACCGCTATCAACGTATCCGAGCAGTCCGGTTCTATTCAGGGTCAGCTCGATACGCCGGTTCTGGACGACAAGAAGCGCGTTCTGACCGACGAGGAGTGGGATCGCTTCACCACCGGCCTGAACAAGCTGGGCAAGCTGTCCATGGAGAAGTACGGCATCCGCACCTGCTTCCATCATCACATGGGCACCGTATGCCAGACCGTTGAGGAGACTACCCGCCTGATGGAGAACACCGATCCGAAGTATGTATTCCTGTGCTTCGATACCGGTCACTTCACCTTCGCTGGCGAGGATCCGGTAAAGATGCTCGAGAAGTTCGCTGACCGTGTTGGCCACGTTCATCTGAAGAACATGCGCATGCCGCTGGTTGAGAAGGCTCGCGCTGAGCACTGGTCCTTCCTGGATGCTGTACGCGCAGGCGCTTTCACCGTACCGGGCGATCCGGACGGCTGCGTAGAGTTCGACGCTGTATTCGATCTGCTTGACAAGGCTGGTTACACCGGCTGGATCATGGTAGAGGCTGAGCAGGATCCGGCTAAGGCTAATCCGTTCGAGTACGCTAAGATGGGCCGTGAGTACATCACTGCACACACCGGTCTGGGCGGCGAGGTTGTTCTGAAGAAGTAATTCTTCGCATATCGCGCAATAAAACACGAAACCGAGGGCATTTGCCCTCGGATTTTTTGCGTTCAAAAAAGGATATATGTCGTTAAGAACCGTTTGCACCGACCGGAAGCCTCCCCTGAAAGGACGGGGGGGGACCGCCGAACGGCGGTGGAGGGGTTGCCGTACCCACGGCAGAGGATTTCGCACGCTGCGGCGTGCGGGAAAGTTGCCGCTGCGCGCGGCGGGCGCACAAGAGGGTAGACAACCTGCGGTTTTCCACCCTCTTGTGAATCACCCCTTTTCCCGCAAGGGCTTGGGTGCAGATGGTAGACTGCGTAAGCATGAAAAAAGGGAACGGCAGTCGGGTTACCGTTCCGTAGGGGCAGACCAATGTGTCTGCCCATTTCTTTACCTATACGCAATGTCAGATACCTTTCTGCTACACATACGGTTAGTCTACGCAGGCGCGGCATACCCGTGCCGCGCAACATTTTTACCTGTGCAGATTATCCAAATCCTGCGATTGCAGCCGGTTTGTGTCGGAAAACGAGTTGCGCGGCACTGTTATGCCGCGCGTAGCGGCAATCCCCGCCGCAGTTTACGGCAAAACGCTTCGCCCGGAAGCGGTGAACCGCCTGCACGGTTCGGATGCCCCGAAAAACCGGTGCCGAAACCCCTCAGTCGCAGCAAGCTGCGCCAGCTCCCCTTTCAGGGGAGCCTGCAACCGTCCGGAGGGCGCAAACCGCTTCGCCTTTTATTCAATTTGCCGCTATATAAATCGTTGCAAATTCTCCGAAAATAGGGTAGAATAGTAAACAGGAATAGAATAAGGAGTGTGGAGCATGGAAGCACAGAAATATAAGCGCGTACTGATCAAGATCAGCGGCGAAGCCCTTGCGGGCGATAAGCATTTCGGCCTGAACTTTGATGTCATCGGTCCGGTATGCGATGTGATCAAAAAATGCAACGAAGAGGGCTGCGAGATCGGCATTGTTGTCGGCGGCGGCAACTTCTGGCGCGGCGTAAAGGACGGCGGCGGCAAGATGGAGCGCACCCGCGCGGACCACATGGGCATGCTGGCAACCACCATCAATGCACTGGCTCTGCAGGATGCTTTGGAGCAGCGCGGCGTGGACGTTCGCGTGCAGACCGCTATCGAGATGAACAAGATCGCTGAGCCGTACATCCGTTCTCGCGCGACCCGCCATCTGGAAAAGGGCCGTGTCGTTATCTTCGGCTGCGGCACCGGCTGCCCGTTCTTCTCGACCGACACCGCAGCGGTTCTGCGTGCGGCAGAGATCGGCGCGGATGTTATCCTGCTGGCAAAGAACGTAGACGGCGTGTACGATTCCGACCCGGCTGTCAACCCGGATGCCAAGAAGTACGACCAGCTGAGCTACATGGACGTGCTCAATCAGGGCCTCGGCGTTATGGACTCCACCGCGACCTCGCTGTCTATGGATAACCATATCCCGATTCTGGTATTCGCGCTTTCCGACCCCGAAAATATTCACCGCGCTGTTAACGGCGAAAAGATCGGCACGATCGTTGAGGAGGTAAAATAATGAAGGAACAGATCAAGTCCCACGAGGCAAAAATGCAGAAAACGCTGGACGTGCTCTCCAAGGAGTTGGCAGCAGTCCGCGCAGGCCGCGCAAACCCGGCGGTTCTCGATAAGATCACCGTTGAGTATTACGGTGCACCGACCCCGCTGAATCAGGTTGCGGCAATCTCTACTCCCGACCCGCGCACGCTGGCCATCCAGCCGTGGGACGGCTCGGTGCTCAAGGCCATCGAGAAGGCAATCCAGGTCTCCGACCTCGGCATCAACCCGCAGAACGACGGCAAGCAGATCCGTCTGAACTTCCCGCCGCTGACCGAGGAGCGCCGCAAGGAGCTTATCAAGGGCGTTTCCAAGACCGGTGAGGAGGCAAAGGTTGCGCTCCGCAACATCCGCCGTGATGCACTGGACAAGTTCAAGGCAGCGCAGAAGAAGAGCGAGATCACCGAGGACGAGCTGCACGACGGCGAGGACAAGATGCAGAAGCTGACCGATAAGTACGTCAAGGAAGTTGATGCAATGGTCGCTAAGAAGTCCAAGGAACTCGCAGAGGTTTAATCCAGGGGGAAGTCCGCTGCTTGCAGCGGCATGAAATCGGATTTCGCAGAAAATCCGTAAAAAGCGGGAGCATGTATCTCGCTTTTTACACAAGGGAGCATAGCTGTGTGCCGCAAAGCGGCGCGCAGATGTGCTCGCAGGACGTATCCGAGCGTATGCTCGGTACGTTCCGATCGACCGAAAACGTGTTTTCGGTCGAGGAGCGAAGCGACATTGGGGGCGGCGGATTCGTCGCCCTTTTGCATGAAATTGGCAGGAAAACCTGCCGCAAGAGGGACAAACAGGGAGGAAACAGGTTGGGTCTGTTCACACGAAAAAAGAAGGATAACGCGCCCGAAAACCGTCCGGTGCCGCGTCATATTGCGGTAATCATGGACGGCAACGGCCGCTGGGCCAAGAAACGCGGTCTGCCGCGCAAGGCCGGTCACAAGGTCGGCGCGGAGACGTTCCGCACCATTGCCACCTACTGCAAGGACATTGGCGTGCAGTATTTCACGGTCTATGCATTCTCTACCGAAAACTGGAAGCGTCCGCAGGATGAAGTCGATGCGCTGATGAACCTGTTCCGCTCCTATCTGAAGGAAGCGGCGGAAACCATGTTCGAGCGCGGCGTAGCCGTGCGCGTGCTGGGCGACCTGACCGTTCTGCCGGAGGATATCCGCGCGCAGATCGCGGAGGTGGATGCGATTGCCGATCGACTTGGTCCGGACGCGGCAACAGCTTCGCTGTGTATCAATTACGGCGGCCGTGACGAGATCAAAAACGCCGTCCGTGCCATCGCGGAGCGGGTGAAGAACGGCGAGCTGGCACCTGAGGATATCACCGAGGATACCATCACCGCCAACCTGTACACCGCGCATATGCCCGATCCCGACCTCATCATCCGTCCTTCGGGCGAGATCCGCACGTCCAACTTCCTGCTGTGGCAGTCCGCCTATTCGGAGTATTACTTCACCGATGTGCTGTGGCCGGACTTCAAAACCACCGATCTGGATGCGGCAATCGACAATTTTAACAACAGAAACCGTCGTTTCGGCGGCGTATAATATCCAATTAGGGTGATAAACGTATGAAAGCAAGAGTATTGTTTGGCGTGTTCGGCTTTGCCTTTGTGCTGCTGGCGCTGTATGTGTCCCGCCGATCGTGCTGGAGCTTGTGTGGCGGCGCTGTGCGTGTTCGCCACTATGAGGTGCTCGGCTCGACAAAAACTGGTGCGGCAACCACTTGGAACTGCTGCTCGCAATGGCCGTCTCGCTGGGACTGGCTGTCGGTCATTTCAGCATCCTGCCGCTGCGGCTCGAGAGCGTGATGCAGGGACTGGTGCTGGTGCTGCTGTTCGGTTCGTTTGCGATTGAGCTGAAATATCACGACGTCATGAAGGCTTCGCAGGTCTCGTGGGCGTTTTTCGGCGGACTTGTCGTGCCGTACCTGTTGCTCAGTCTGCTGCGTAGTTTTCCAGATGCACTACCACCACGGTGCGTTCATCGTGCTGCTGCCGCTGCTCGCTGCTTGGGGCGCGGACACCTGCGCTCTGCTTCTCGGGCATGCTGTTCGGCAAGCATAAGCTGGCGCCGGTCGTCAGCCCGAAAAAGACGGTAGAGGGTGCCGTCGGCGGCGTGGTCGGCGGTGCTGTCCTCGTGCTGATCGCGGCTGTGATTATGAACCGGACGCTTGACCTTGAAATGCCGCTCTGGTCGGCGGTCGTGCTCGGCGCAGTCGGCGCGGTGCTCGGCGAGATCGGCGACCTGTCGTTCTCGGTCATCAAGCGCCAGACCGGCATTAAGGATTACGGACATATTTTTCCGGGACATGGCGGTGTGCTGGACCGCTTCGACAGTGTGCTGTTCGTGGCGCCGTTCGCGGAATTGCTCTTTAGAGTCATTTGGTAATTGAAAATTGAGAATGGAGAATGGAGAATTGTGGTATCGCGCTTTGCGCGGCACCATAATTTTCAATTTTCCATTTTCAATTATCCATTATCCCAAATCGTTTAACAGGAGAAAAATAATGAAGAAGATTGCGATTTTAGGTTCAACGGGTTCGATCGGCACGCAAACGGTCGATATTCTGCCTTCGATCGACGCCGAAGTCGTCGCATTGACGACCAACCGGCGCATAAACTTATTGGAGGAGCAGGCGCGTGCCCTGCATCCGAAAATGGTCTGCGCGATGGATGAAAACGCAGCAAAGGCGCTGAAAATCAAGCTGGCAGACACAAATATCGAGGTTTTGAACGGCATGGACGGTCTGATCGCCTGTGCCGCCGAGAGCGGTGCGGACATTGTGGTAACGGCGGTTGTCGGCATGGTCGGCCTGCTGCCGACGATGGCGGCCATCAAGGCGGGCAAGGACATTGCGCTGGCGAACAAGGAGACGCTCGTGTGTGCGGGTGGTCTGGTGATGAGCGCTGCAAAGCAGTACGGCGTGCGCATCCTGCCGGTGGATTCCGAGCATTCGGCGATCTTTCAGTGCGTGCAGGCGGCAAACGGCAACCCGATCGACAAAATCCTGCTGACAGCCTCCGGCGGTCCGTTCTTCGGCAAAAAGTTCGAGGAAATGCGCGGCATGACGCGCGAGCAGGCGCTTGCACACCCGAACTGGAGCATGGGTGCAAAAAATCACGATCGACTCTGCGACTATGATGAACAAGGGTCTGGAGCTGATCGAAGCCATGTGGCTGTATGACATGGCGCCGGAGGATATCGAAATCGTGATCCACCGCGAGAGCATCGTGCATTCTGCGGTTGAGTTTGACGATGGCGCGGTGCTCGCGCAGCTTGGACTGCCGGATATGCGCCTGCCGATCCAATACGCGCTGACCTGGCCGCAACGCGCGGCCTGCAAGGTGCCGCGCCTGCGCTTGGCGGAGGCCGCAAAGCTGACCTTTTTCGCGCCGGATTACGAGGCGTTTCCGGCGCTCGGCTTGGCCCAGCGTGCGGCGGCGCAAAAGGGCGACCGCGGCGCGGTACTCAACGGGGCGAACGAGGCGGCGGTCGGCCTGTTCCTCGCGGGCAGGCTCGGCTTTGCCGAGATTGCGGAAAGCGTCGCCCGGGCGCTGGACGCGATTCCCTGTCAAAAGGAACTCACACTGGACGGCGTCCTTGCGGCGGATGCCGCCGCGCGCGAGCTGGTGCTCGCGCACAGCCCGATCTGACCCGCTGAAAGGAGAACTGCTTTGCTGCAAATCATTCTGGCAATCCTCGCCTTCGGCGTGCTGGTCATCGTGCATGAGTTCGGACATTTCATCACCGCAAAACGCGGCGGTGTGCAGGTCAACGAATTCTGGATCGGTATGGGTCCGACCCTCCTCAAGCACGAGCATAACGGCACGCTGTACTGCCTGAAGCTGCTGCCGTTCGGCGGCGCGTGCGTCATGGAGGGCGAGGACGGTGAAAGTGAAAACGAGCACGCCTTCGGCAAGGCGAAGCTGCCGCGCCGCATGCTCATCGTGTGTGCGGGCGCGCTGATGAATTTCCTCGTGGGATTCCTTATCGTGCTGGCGGTCATGCAGCCGAACGGCCCGAACGGCGGCTATATCGTCTCGACGATCGCTTCGGTTGACCCGGCCAGCACCGCAGCGGATGACCTGAAGGCGGGCGACGAGATTCTCAAGATCGACGGCTACCACATCCTCGTGCGGACGGATTTCGATACCGCGCTTGCGCGCACCGGTTCGACCACGCATGAAATTACCGTGCGCCGCAACGGCGAAAAGGTGACGCTGCCAACGGTCAAGCTCGAAGCGGCGGTCACGGACGCGAACGGAACAAGCGCATCGGCATCACCTTTGCGGAGCTGCCCGACAGCCTTGGCATGCACCTCAATATGAGCGTGCGCACCGCCGTCAACTACGCGCGGCTCGTCTGGTCGAGCGTGGGCATGCTCGTCAGCGGACAGGTCGGCGTGGATCAGCTTTCCGGTCCGGTCGGCGTGGCCGAGGTCATGGCGGATACCGCCAAGTACAGCATGATCTCGTTCTTCCAGCTTGTGGCATTTATCTCGATCAACCTCGGCGTGATGAACTTACTGCCGCTGCCTGCACTGGACGGCGGTCGGCTCGTGTTCCTCATCATCGAGGGCATTCGCCGCAAGCCCGTGCCGCCCAAGTACGAGGGCTATGTGCACGCGGCAGGACTTATGCTGCTGCTTATGCTGATGGTGTATGTGACCGGGCAGGACGTACTGCGCAGTTTTTATGCGCAGTAATTGAGAATTGAGAATGGAAAATGGAAAATGAATGTGCGGCGCATAGCGCCGTTATGCAATCATCGCGCAAAGCGCGATATCACAATTCTCCATTTTCCATTTGTGAGAGGTTAGAGCTATGAAAATAACAAGCAAATCAAGATAAGGGACGTATTGGTTGGCGGCGGCGCCCCCATTGCGGTGCAGTCCATGACTAACACGGACACGCGCGACGCGCAGGCTACTCTGGCGCAGATTCGCGCACTGGCGGACGCGGGCTGCGACATTGTTCGCTGTGCCGTGCCGGATATGCAGGCGGCGGAGGCGCTGCGCGAAATCTGCGCGAACTCGCCGCTGCCGGTGGTGGCGGACATCCACTTTGACTACCGTCTCGCGCTGGCGGCGATCGAGTCCGGCGTGGACAAGATTCGCTTGAATCCGGGCAACATCGGCGGCGCAGACCGTGTACGGGCGGTCGTGAAGGCGGCAAAGGCACGCCATCTGCCGATTCGCATCGGCGTGAACTCCGGCTCGGTGGAGAAGCATATCCTCGAGAAATTCGGCGGCCCGACACCCGAGGCCATGGTGGAAAGTGCGCTGTACCATGTCGGTCTGCTGAACGACTGCGATTTTGACGACATCTGCATTTCTATCAAGTCGTCCTCGGTGCCGAACACCATTGCAGGCGTACCTGCTGGCGAGTGAAAAGACCGACTATCCGCTGCACCTCGGCGTGACCGAGGCGGGCACCGAGTACATGGGCACGATCAAGTCGGCGGCCGGCATCGGCGGTCTGCTGGCGCTCGGCGTGGGCGACACCATTCGTGTGAGCCTGACCGATGATCCGGTCAAGGAGGTCTACGCGGCAAAGGCGATTCTCAAGGCTGTCGGCAGAGCGGAAGAGGGCATCAACGTGGTTTCCTGCCCGACCTGCGGCCGCACGCGCATCAATCTCATCGACATTGCCAAAGAGGTTGAGCAGCGCTGCAGAGCATTCGCGGCAAGAGATGAAGGTAGCTGTTATGGGCTGCGTGGTAAACGGTCCGGGCGAAGCGCGTGAGCCGATCTCGGCATTGCGGGCGGCGACGGCGTCGGCCTGATCTTCCGCCGCGGCGAGATCATCAAAAAAGGTGCCGCAGGAGCAGCTTGTGGATGCACTGATGGACGAAATCGCACATTATGAAGGAGAATAATCGTGGCTGGAAAGCTGATTGATATTTTTCAAAACTGCAAATGTGTAAATGAGGAGAAGCACCTTGCCGCAGGCGAGGTGCGTTCTCTGGCATTTGGGGATAATAACACGGTGATGGTGGTCGAGCTTGGACTGCACGAGGTTGTCAGCCGCAAGGTGATCGCCAGGGCGGAAAAGCAGATCGCGGACACCTACGGTCTTGACCGCGTGATGATCGAGCCGCGCTACAACATGCCGGGTGAGCTGTCGAACGCGTACATCAAGTCGCTGTATGACGACATGGCGTACCGCATGCCGTCAGCCAAGGGTCTGCTCGACCACACCAAGTGGGAATTTGCGGACGGTGCGCTCCAGATACCGATGGACGAGGTGAGCGAAAAGCATTTCGCAAACGCACTGCGGCATCTGGAGGCGCGTATTCAGCGGGAGCTGGGCCGCAGCTGTCCGGTGCATGCAGTACGCGCGGATGCGCAGGATTTTGCACCCGCGCCCGAGCAGGAGGAGAGCCGCGAGGAAATTCTGCACAAGGCTGTGGAGCAGGCGGCGGCAGCCGCGGCGGAAACGCCCAAGCCGAAAAAGCCGCGTCCGGCGCCGCAGCAGCATACCGGCTATCAGCGCCCGCGCGCCGAGAAGGTGCGCGAGGACGACCTCATTTTCGGCAAGCTGATTCAGGACCCCATTATTTCGGTCAACGAGGCGATTGCCGCCTATGATATGGTGACGATTCAGGGCGAGGTGTTCTTCACCGACAACAAGGACATCCACAGCAAGAAAACCGGCAAGGATTACGTCAAGATTGCGTTTGACATGACCGACCGCACCAATTCCGTGCGCGTTTCCAAGTTCCTTGCGGCGGACAAGGCGGGCGATACGGCATCTAAAATCAAGAAGGGTCTGTACTGCACCGTGCAGGGCAAGATGGTGTACGACACCTTTGCCAAGGAGATGGTGCTCGAGCCGACCGGCATCGTCAAGGCGAAAAAGCCCGAGCGCAAGGACACCTACGAGGGCATGAAGCGCGTCGAGCTGCACCTGCACACCAACATGAGCGCGATGGACGGCATGAGCAGTACCGCGTCTCTGCTGTGCCGCGCCGCCAAGTGGGGACACCGCGCGATGGCGATTACCGACCACGGTGTGGCGCAGGCGTTCCCCGAAGCGCTGCACGCGCAGGAGGGCAAGCAGAAGGACATCATCGGTGACATGAAGATCATCTACGGCATCGAGGCGTACTACATCAACGACGAGAACAGTATTTCGGTCGTGCGCGGCAGGAGCGCGAGCCGCTCGACGGTACGTTCATCGTATTCGACCTTGAGACCACCGGACTCAATCCGGCGAGCGAGGAAATTACCGAGATTGCTGCTGTGCGTGTTGTGGAGGGTGAGATTCGCGATTCCTTCCAGACCTATGTCAACCCGCACAAGCCGATTCCGGCGGAAATCACCGAGCTGACCGGCATTTCGGACGAGACGGTAGCGGACGCGCCCGACCTCGACAAAGCCGTGCCGGAATTCCTCGCATGGGCAGGCGAGGGACAGTACCCGCTCGTGGCGCACAACGCAGGCTTCGATATGGGCTTCCTGCGGACGGCCTGCCAGAGACTGGGTATCGAGCGGGAGTTTACAAGCATTGATACCCTCGAGATGAGCCGTCTGATGCTGCCGCACATGCACAAGTTCAAGCTGAACATTCTGGCGAAGGAGCTGCAGGTCGGCCCGTTCGAGCACCACCGCGCGAGCGAGGATGCCGCCGTGCTCGGCCGCATTTACGTCAAGCTGCTCAAACGGCTCAGGGAGGAGATGCACGCGGTTACGACTGCGGATATCAATCCGGTGCTGGCGGCGACGACCGACCGCAAGAACAAGCTGAAAAACCTGCCGCGCTATCACTTTATCATTCTGGTGAAGAACCCAGGCGGGACTGCGCAACCTGTATCAGCTGATTTCCAAGAGCTTTCTGGAATATTACAACAAGCGCCCCATTATGCCGCGCAGCGAACTCATCCGGCACCGTGAGGGACTGATTTTCGGCTCGGCGTGTGAGGCGGGCGAGGTATTCCGCGCATTGACCAAGGGCGAGCCGTGGGAGGAGATCAAGCGGCTGGCGTCGTTCTACGACTATCTGGAGATTCAGCCGATCGGCAACAACAACTTCATGATCGCAAAGGGCATGGCGAAGGACGAGGAGCAGCTGCGCGACTGGAACCGCGATATTCTCCGCCTGGCGGATGAATTGGGAAAACCGTGCTGTGCCACCGGTGACGTACACTTCCTCGAACCCGAGGATGAGGCGTTCCGCCGTATCCTGATGGCGGGTCAGGGCTTCTCCGATGCGGACAATCAGGCGCCGCTGTACTTTAAGAGCACGGATGAAATGCTGAAGGAGTTCTCCTATCTTGGGGAGGACCGGGCGTATGAGGTAGTCGTGAAGAACACCAATGAGATCGCCGACATGTGTGACGTGATTCGTCCGGTGCCGAGGGAAAACTGACCCGCCGCACATCGACGGCTGTGAGGACGACCTGCGCAACATGTGCTATGAAAAGGCCAAGCGTATCTACGGCGATCCGCTGCCCGAGCCGGTGCAGGCGCGGCTTGACCGTGAGCTTGGCTCCATCATCGGCAACGGCTACGCGGTTATGTACATTATCGCGCAGAAGCTGGTTACCAAGTCCCTCGCGGACGGCTATCTGGTCGGCTCGCGTGGTTCGGTCGGCTCGTCGCTCGCGGCGTTCATGTCGGATATCACCGAGGTTAATTCGCTCGCCCCGCACTATCTGTGTCCGGACGACAAATATCTCGAGTGGCACGAGGAATACTCGTGCGGTGTCGATCTGCCCGATAAGATCTGCCCGAAATGCGGCAAGCCGCTCACCAAACAGGGCTTCAACATTCCGTTCGAGACCTTCCTCGGCTTTGAGGGCGACAAGGTGCCGGATATTGACCTGAACTTTGCGGGCGAGTATCAGTCGCGCATTCACTGGTACACCGGCGAGATCTTCGGACACGACCATGTGTTCCGAGCGGGCACCATCGGCACGGTTGCCGAAAAACTTCGCGAACATACGAACTCCTTCTATACAAAAAGGGGATGGAGGGCATAGGCCTGCTCCATCCCCTTTCCAGGTTGCAACGAAAATCTATGCAGCCGGGCCCTTACGCCAGCACGCCGAAGAACGC
>ENA-OPYT01000552-OPYT01000552.1-human-gut-metagenome-genome-assembly--contig:-NODE-552-length-11475-cov-2.203560_pt1 | contig 11475 bp, 13 predicted proteins | sample MGYA00242636_ERZ504480 | MGnify/ENA primary metagenome ERZ504480 (study PRJEB26092, sample SAMD00036228) | human gut metagenome | host: Homo sapiens | study: EMG produced TPA metagenomics assembly of...
GGAACAGTGGGACGTCGTGCTCGCTTGAGCACGATTCCGGAAATGCATAAGGAGGCGTCATGGCTTTTGACGACGAGCCTACGTTTTATTGGTACGACTACGAAACATTCGGCGTGAGAAGCCGCTCGGATCGCCCCGCGCAGTTTGCGGGGATTCGAACGAATCTTGACCTCAATCCGGTCGGCAGAGGCGAGGTCTTCTACGCCAAGCCCGCAGCGGACTATCTGCCGAGTCCGGAAAGCTGTCTCCTTACCGGCATTACGCCGCAGCTCTGTGACGAGAAGGGCATGGTCGAGAGCGATTTTGCGCAGGCTGTCTGGTCGCGCCTCAATGAGCCCAGGACCGTGAGCATCGGCTACAACTCGCTCGGCTTTGACGATGAGGTCAACCGCTTTCTTTTCTGGCGCAATTTCCTGGATCCCTATGCGCACGGCTATGCGAACGGGTGCGGTCGCTGGGACCTCTTTCCGCTCGTTTGTGCAACCTGGGCGCTGCGCGGCAGCGGCATTCGCTGGCCGCACTGGGAAGAGATTGATCCTGCGACGTATCCGAAGGCGGCAGGCCGCAAGGGTGTTTGCTTCAAACTCGAATTTCTGACGAAATTCAACGGCATTCGCCACAGCCACGCACACGATGCATTGAGCGACGTCGAGGCGACGATCGGCTTGGCACGGCTTATCCGCGAAAAGGAACCGAGACTGTGGACGTGGGCCTATAGAAACCGAACCAAAGAAGCTGTTGAAGCGGCAGTGAACGACGCCAAACCCGTCGTGTGGGTGACGCCGAAGTTCGGCATTCAGAACGGCTGTACGCGAATCGTCGCCTGTATCTATGGCCATGGCAACGACCGGTACTGTGGGACCTCATGCACGATCCGGCGGAGCTCCGTTCCATTTCGATCGACGATTTCAGACTTCGCCTTTTCCCGACGCGTGCCGACCGACTCGCGGGCGTTCAGGCGCTGCCGATTCAGAAGCTCAAGACCAACGCTTCGCCCTTTGTGTGCGGCAGCCTGAAGGTGCTTTCTCCCGATCGTGCCGAGAAGTACGGCATCGATTTCAACGTCGTTCTGGAAAATCATCGAAAACTTGCCGACGTTCTGCCGTTCGTCGGACCGCTCATGGAAGCGGCGCTGATTCGTGATGAGGCGGGAGAGAGCGGGGATGTGGATCTCGATCTCTATAGCGGCGGTTTCCCGCATCCCGCCGACAAGGCGCTCTTTCGGGAAATCCGTTCGAAGTCGCCGCAGGATCTCGCTAAGCTTGTCGCTTCGGGGACGATCGAATTTCGGGACGCTCGCTTTGAGGAACTGCTCTTACGCTTTCGTGCGCGCAATTGGCCCGAGACGCTTTCGGATGAAGAAGCGACGCGCTGGCAGCAGTTTTGCGCCAAGCGTCTCCTTGAGGGCGAGCCGCCGTTCCTCACCATTGCGCAGTACTTTGAAGAAATCGATCGACTCGGCGAGGAAACGGATTTCACGGATGAAGCGCTTCAGGATCGGCTCGCGGCGCTATACGAGTGGGGCGAGCGGCTCGGCGAGGCGTGCGGCGAATGACGAGTGTTAAAGTGAAATCTGTTTAAAGCAACGCTTTATCTCAGAAAAAAGGACCACAAAGAGGCAACAAATGAAGACGATGAAAATCGGTTTGTCTTCGGGCATCAATCCGCTGCCCGCCATGCAGTGCAAAGCGGCGGTTTTTGCGGCTGCTGCGGCGCGCCAGGCAGACGTGGAACTCGTTGAGGATCATTTGGAAATGCGAGCGGATGCGCCGTGCGCGCGTGTCGGGCTTGCCGATCGTAAGATTGCTTCGCTTTTGAGCGTGCAGGCGCTTGAGGCGGCGGGCTGCGACAAGGCGGTTTTGCCCGACGTCAAGATTCAGCCCTACCTCGCCGAGGTGCAGCGCGAAGTCGCGGTTCCCATCGTTCCGCTTTTTGCGGGGGTTGCCGACTACGTTAAAGCGCAGGGCGTCTCCCGTGTCGCTCTGTCTCGGTACGGCGGCCGATGCCGGCTTTTTGCAAGTCTGCTGCTGGTAATGCGGTCGAGTGGGTGGATCTCACGGCACAAGAGGCCGAAGCGTTCGAAGCCATTCAGAATCCGGAAACGGGTTTGCGCAAGCTCGGTTTGACGGATGCTTTTAAGGCGCAGCTCGTCGAAATCGGAAATGCGCTTGTTGCGCGCGGCGCACAGTGCCTCCTTCCCAATTGCACGCAGGTGGCACGCTACGCACGTGAACTTCAGGCAGCAGGTCTTCCTCTCTTTGACATTCTTCGCGACACGGCCGAGCGTGCTGTGGCCGAGCCGTGCGAACGCAATCCGATCGGCTTCAAGATCGGCATGATCGGTGGCCTCGGGCCTGCCGCAACCGTCGACCTTTACGACAAGATCGTCAAGGCGACGCCCGCAAAGGTCGACCAGGCGCACATCAAGCTCGTCGTCGAACAAAATCCCCAGATTCCGGATCGAACCGCTGCACTGCTCGAAGGCGGTGAAGATCCGACGCTTGCGCTCTACAACTGCGCCGAACGCCTTGAGCGCGACGGCTGCGACGTGATCATCGTGCCCTGCAATACGGCGCACGCGTTTGTGCCCTATCTTGAGCGCTACCTCAAGACGCCTTTTGTCAACATGCAGCAGACGGCTTTGGATGAAATCAAAGCCAAGTTCGGCGACGCGGCGCGCGTGGGGCTTCTCGCTACGTCGGGCACGATTCGCACCGGCATCTACGGCGACAAGGCCAAAGCGATGGGGTTGCCGATCTTTGTGCCCGACGAAACGCATCAGGCGCGCGTCATGGCTGCCATCTACGGTCCGCAGGGTGCCAAAGCGGGCTTCACGGACGGCGTCTGCCGAGAGGATCTTCTGAGCGCGGCCGAGTACCTCGTGAAAACCTATGACTGCAACTGTCTCATTCTCGGCTGCACGGAGCTTCCCCTCATTCTTGACGAGTCGGACGCCTTCGACGTAGCCGGCAAGTCGGTTGTCGTTGTCGACCCGACGGCAGCGCTTGCGCGCCGTGTTGTCGGACTGGCAGAAAAGGCGACCGAGGAGCGCGGCGTTCGTTAAGGCGCGCCTAGAGTAATTAAGACAGGGAGGCGAATTCCTTGCGGATTCGCCTCTTCGAGCGCTTGGACGAGCGTAAAAAGGAGAGATTCCCATGATGAGCAAAGCGTATGCGCCGATTGTGCCCGCGAAAGTGGCTTTCATCGGTCTCGGCGTGATGGGCTATCCGATGGCCGGGCACCTCGCCCGAGCCGGTCATCAAGTGACGGTTTATAACCGCACCGCCGCCAAGGCGGAAAAGTGGGCCGCAGAATTCGGCGGCAGTACTGCGGCAACGCCTCGCGAAGCGGCGGAGGGCGCCAAGTTTGTCTTTGCCTGCGTCGGCAACGATGACGATCTGCGAAGCGTCGTGCTCGGCAAAGACGGTGCGCTCGCCGGCATGGCGCCGGGGGCGATTTTCTGCGACCACACGACCGTCAGCGCGAAGGTTGAGAAAGAGCTGGCTGAAGCGGCGCACGCTCTGCAGGTCGACTACATCGATGCCCCCGTTTCGGGCGGCCAGGCCGGTGCGGAAAACGGTGTTCTGACGGTCCTTTTGGGGGGTGACGAGTTGCCCTGTTCGCTTCTTCGCCCGATCATCGACTGCTACGCGCAGCAGGTGACCCGTTTCGGACCGGTCGGCGCCGGGCAGCTCGCCAAGATGGTGAACCAGATTTGCATTGCGGGCTGCGTACAGGGGCTCGCCGAAGGGATCGCGTTCGGCATGAATGCGGGGCTCGACGTGTCTCTTCTCGTCAATGCACTCGGCGGCGGCGCCGCTTCTTCGTGGCAGATGATCAACCGCGGTGAAACGATGGCCGAGGGCAAATTCGACTTTGGGTTTGCGGTCGACTGGATGCGCAAAGATCTCGGTATCGCCATGGCGGAAGCCAAGGAAAACGGTTCCGAGCTTCCTGTGGCGGCACTCGTCGACACCTTCTACGAAGAAATTCAACGAGCGGGCGGCAATCGTCTCGATACCTCCAGCCTCATTGCTCGACTGCCCCGAAAAGGATTCGAACCGCTTAAATAAATACGCCGAAACCGGCTTGCCCGCTGCGCAGCCCTCGTTCTGACGAAGGCTCGGAAAGTGCGGGCATGTCGGCTTTGCTAAAATTTCACATCAAATTCATGGCGCCGTGCCCTGTGTCACCTTTCGGCATAAGCGGAAACCGGCGCTTTTTTCAGCCCTCTTTTTGGAAGAACGCGATGAGCGACAATCTGGATACGGCTACCGGCCGTCCGACCAATTTCATTCGCAACATCATTGAGGAAGATCTTGCGCAGGGTGCGAATCTTCCCCGCTACTGGTGCGGCCATCCCGCTCCGTACAGCGAGCAGCTTCAAAAAGGGGCGCCGGATGTGGCGAAGATCCGCACGCGTTTCCCGCCGGAGCCGAACGGCTATCTGCACATCGGCCATGCAAAGAGCATTGCCTCAACTTTGGGCTTGCCCGCGACTACGGCGGCTATTGCCACATGCGCTTTGACGATACGAACCCCGTGAAGGAGGATCAGGAGTACGTCGACGGCATTCTTGATAGTGTTCGCTGGCTCGGCTTCGATTGGAAGCACGAAAAGGAGACCAATCTTTATTTCGCGAGCAGCTACTTCGAGTACATGTATCTTTTTGCCGAGCATCTCATCAAGACGGGCTACGCTTACGTGGACGAACAGTCCGCCGACGAGATGCGCGAAAACCGCGGTACGTTGAAGGAACCGGGCAAAAACTCGCCCTACCGCAATCGTTCAGTTGAAGAAAATCTGCGTCTTTTCCGCGAAATGCGCGACGGCAAGCATGCGGAAGGCTCTATGGTGTTGCGCGCCAAGATCGACATGGCGAGCCCCAACATTAACCTGCGCGACCCGGCGATTTATCGCATTCGCTTCGCTGAACACCACGCAACGGGCGACAAGTGGTGCATCTATCCGATGTACACGTTTGCGCATCCGATCGAAGATTCGCTCGAAAACATCACGCACTCGATTTGCACGCTCGAATTTGAAGATCAGCGCGCGTTCTACGACTGGGCGCTCGAGCGCATCATTCCGGTGCTGCGTACGCCGCAGTTTGAAGAAGCCAAGGCGCTGATTGCGGCCATGGCGGAAGGTAAGGACGAACGTGCGATGCGCTTTGTCGAAGAAGCGTACGCTGCACGCGCGAAGCTCGGCCAGAGCGAACCCGAAACCAAGCTCAAGGCACTCTTTGAAGGCTGGTCGCAGCGCGTCCGGCTTCGCTTGAAGACGCCGATGCGAAGGCTTTCTTTGCGCTGCTGACGGCGCATCCGGAAAATCTTCACGCCGCTTATGCAGGCTGCGCTCGGTTTCGTGCGCAAGAATTTCTTCCTGCTCTCGCATCAGTACGAATTCAACCGTCTGAGCCTCACGTATGTCGTCGTGAGCAAGCGTAAGCTCATTCAGCTTGTCAAGGACGGCTATGTGGACGGCTGGGATGATCCTCGCATGCCGACCATTGTTGGCCTGCGCCGCAGAGGCTATACGCCCGAAAGCCTGCAGCATTTTTGGCAGAGCGGTGCGGCGTCTCGAAGGTTTCGGGCGGCTGGATCTGACTACTCTGTCCTGGAAGCAAGGCCTGCGCGAAGATCTCGAATCCCGTGCCGAGCGTCGCATGACCGTGATGAAGCCGTTAAAGCTCATCATCGACAATTATCCGGAAGGGGCTTCCGAAGAGCTCGTCGCAGACAATCATCCGCAAAAGCCTGAAATGGGTACGCGCAAGATCACGTTCTCGCGCGAACTCTGGATCGAGGAAACCGATTTTGCCGAAGTGCCGCCCAAGGGCTTCCGTCGCCTCACGATTCCGGCGGACGGTTCGCCCGCTAAGCCCGTGCGTCTGCGCTACGGCTACGTCATCGTACCGACCTCTGTCGACAAGGATGAGACTGGCAAGGTTGTCGCCGTGCACGCGCAGTACCTCCCGGAAACGAAGTCCGGCACCGAAGGTTCCGTCTCCGTGAAGACGAAGGCGACGATTCACTGGCTCGATGCGAAGACGGCTGTTCCCGCGGAGATTCGTGTTTATGACCGCCTCTTCTGCAAGCCCAATCCCGAAGAGGGTGAGGGGAGCTTCCTCGAGAACCTCACGCCGAACTCCAAGGTCGTTCTGCGTTCGTACGTCGAGCCTTCAACTGCGGCAGCCGCGCCTGACACGAAGTTCCAGTTCGAGCGCACGGGCTACTTCGTGGCCGACCGTGAGGACCACTCGTCCGAACACCCTGTCTTCAATCTCTCTGTCGGGTTGAAGGACTCCTGGGGCAAATAAGCATTTGTAAACTCTTTATTTCCGATTGAAAGAAAGCGGGAATCGTTCTTAATTGAAGGGTTCCCGCTATGCTATGATCATTCGTCGGTCGGGGCCGAGTGTGCACCGACCGCCTTGGCAAGGGTCTGTTGATCGGTCCTCGAAAGGTCGCAGGTTTTTGTCGCTAGTTAGTCAATATGCCCGATAAGACGGGGACGCAGAAACTGTTTGTGCGCGTGCTTCGTCGAATTGGGTCGGTTCACAAGGAAAATCATCATCATGAAGAAGATCATTGTTGCCGCTGCTGCTGCGCTCCTCGCTGCCGGTGCCGCTCAGGCTGCTTACAAGGACGGTTCCTACACGGGCGAAGGCAAGGGCCGTGAATCCATGATTCAGGTTCAGGTCGACGTCAAGGGCGGCAAGATTGCCGACATCAAGGTTCTCAAGCATGGCGAAACGGAAATGATCATGGCCGCTCCGGTCGAAACGATGATTCCGGAAATCGTCAAGAAGAACGGCGTTGAAGGTGTTGACAGCGTTGGCGGTGCCACGCTCTCGTCCGAAGGCATCAAGGCTGCCGTTAAGGACGCGCTCTCGAAGGCTCAGTAATCTGACCTGACCGATGCGGGTTCGTTTCGAACGAAGCCCGTTTTAGGCGCAAAGGGATCCTGCATATCGGGTCCCCATTTTTTATTCCGTGACCGAGATTTTTTAGGGACTATTCATGCGTTTTTCCGCTGCAGTTTTATCGGCGTGTTTGTCGCTCGCGTTTATGGGCGGTATTCAGGCGACCTGGGCTCAGGACAATGCATCCGCACAAACAACGGCGCCCACTGCTCAGGCGACCGAGTACGAAGCAAGCTGGCAGAGCCTGCACATGGGAACGCTCGTAACGGCCAAAGTTTTCGGGCAGACGCCTGACGAGGTCAAGCGTCTCGGTGCAATCGTCGAATCGGAAATCGTGCGATTTGACGACATGATGAGCGTACACAAAGAAACGGCTCTCAACGAAGTGAATCGACGTGCGGGCGAGTGGGTGGAAGTGACCCCGGAAATCGCTGAAATGACGCGCGAAGCCCTCGAAGTGGCCGATCTTACCGACAGCGCCTTTGAGCCGACAATCGGTCCGATCGTGAATCTCTGGAAGATTGGTTTCGGCGGGCACAGCGTACCGAGCGACGCGGCCATTGCCGAAGCGCTTAAGCATGTGAACCATCGAACGGTCGCGCTTAAGGAAGAGGACGGCCGGCATTTCCTTCGCATCGAGAAGGGCCAGAACATCGATATGGGTGCCATTGCAAAAGGTTATATCGGCCAAAAGCTTGCCGATCGCCTGAAGAAAGAGGGTGCCAAACACGCGCTGCTCGACCTTGGCGGCAATGTTGTTGCTGTGGGCGAGAAGTATGAAAACCACCCCTGGCGAGTCGGCCTTCAGCGGCCGGATCAAACCCGCGGGGCGTATTTTGCCGTTGTCTCCGCCAATGACGAAAGCGTGATCACGTCCGGTGCTTACGAAAGAAACTTTGAAAAGGACGGCAAGAAGTACGGTCACATTTTGAGCGCTAAAACGGGGCGTCCCGTCGCAACGGATCTCTCATCCGTGACGATTCTTGACAAGAACGGCGCAAGGGCGGATGCGCTTTGCACCGCACTTTTCGGCATGGGGGTTTCGGCGGCGGAGCGCTTTCTTGAGGCGCACCCGGATGTGCATGCCGTGCTTCTCTCGTCCGATATGAAGACGGCTCTCGTGAGCGACGCAATCAAAGACCGCGTTCGGGTGACCGATCCTGAGATCGTCGTTAAGATCATCAAGCACTGAAGTTTTTAAATACCGCGCTTAATGGAGCTCTCATGCAAGCCCCCAAGTTCATTCATCTGCGCTTTCACTCCGAATACTCCGTCACCGACGGGATCGTTCGTATCGATCCCATTCTGCATGCCGTGATGGAGCGCGGCGGCGTTGCCATCGGGATTGCCGACTTGATGAATATTTTCGGGGGATTGCGTTTCTATACGCATGCGCTTGCCGCCGGCATCAAGCCGATTCTTGGATGCGACCTCAAGGTTAGGAATCCAAAGGATGCGAAGCTGCCGTTCCGCATGGGCGTGATCTGCATGGATCATGAGGGCTACCATTCGCTTTGTGTTCTGCTTACCAAAGCCTATTTGACGGATTCGGATCCTTACAGAGGTCAAGTGGACCCGGCGTGGTTTGACGAAGACGGTGCCAAAGGGTTGATCGGTCTCACGGGGGGCGCCGACGGCGAGCTCGCTTCGCTGCTCATCAAAGGCCGCACGAAAGAGGCGGATGCACTCGTTGAGCGTTTGAAGCGTCAGTTCGGCGATGCGCTCTATATCGAACTCCAGCGAGCAGGTCGTCGAAATGACGAGCTCGCGACCGCGCATTGCGCGAATTTTGCCGTGAAGCACAATCTGCCGGTTGTGGCGACGCACCCCATCCAATTCCTCAATAAGGAGGATTTTGAAGCGCATGAAGTGCGCTGCGCGATCGCCGAAGGTTTTACGCTGCAGGACCCGCGCCGCTCGAAGCTCTATACGCCCGAGCAGTACATGAAAAGCGAAGCGGAAATGTGCGAACTCTTCGCCGACATCCCTGCCGCGCTGGAAGAATACGGTCGAAATCGCCAAGCGCTGCAATTTGGACAACGTCCTCTCAAAGCCGCAACTGCCGCTCTTCCCCACGCCCGAAGGGATGACGCTCGATGACTACATCGATCATCTCTCGAAAGAGGGGCCGCAAAAGCGTTTGGATTTCCTCTATCCGGACCCCAAGGAGCAGGCGGAAAAAGCGTCCTGCCTACGATAAGCGCTTGGAGTACGAGCTCGGCATTATCAAGGGGATGAAGTTCCCCGGGTACTTCCTCATCGTTCAGGACTTTATCAATTGGTCCAAGAACAATGGCATTCCTGTGGGCCCTGGTCGTGGGTCTGGTGCAGGTTCGCTTGTTGCCTATTCGCTCGGTATTACGGATTTGGACCCGCTCAAGTTCGACTTGCTGTTTGAACGATTCCTCAACCCCGAGCGCGTGTCGATGCCTGACTTCGACGTGGACTTCTGCCAGTACAACCGCGACAGAACGATCGACTATGTGAAGCGGACGTACGGTGTCGACGCTGTGAGTCAGATTGCAACGTTCGGTACTTTGGGTGCCAAGGCCGTCGTGCGCGATGTCGGTCGTGCGCTCGACGTGCCCTACATGAAGACCGATGCGCTCTCCAAGCTTATCCCGCAGCAGCCCGGAAAGAACATCTCTTTGGATGACGCGCTTGCCGAAGTGCCTGAATTCCGCGAGGCGGTCGAGAAGGACGAGGAATATAAAGAAATCCTTCGACTGGCCAAGCCGCTCGAAGGCTTGACGCGCAACCTCGGCATGCACGCAGGGGGCGTCTTGATTGCGCCGGGAAAACTCACCGATTTCTGTCCGCTCTACAACCCGGATGGCCACCCCGAAAATACGGTCAGTCAATTCGACAAAAAGGACGTTGAAAACGTCGGCCTTGTCAAGTTCGACTTTCTTGGGCTGACGACGCTTTCTATTCTTGCAAAAGCGGTTGAGTACATCGACAAGCTCAATCCCGGCACACACTTCGATTTGAGCAGAATCCCCATCGATGACGAACCGACTTATAAGCTCTTCCAGGAAGCCAAAACCGTAGCCATCTTTCAGTTTGAATCGGACGGCATGCGTTCGCTGCTGAAGCAGGCTAAGCCCGACCGCTTGGAAGATCTGGTGGCTTTGAACGCACTCTATCGTCCGGGTCCGATGGACCTGATTCCGTCCTTCATTGCGCGTAAGTTCGGACGAGAAAAGGTCGAGTATCTGGACCCGCGCATGGAGCCTGTTCTGAAGGAAACCTACGGCATCATGGTTTATCAGGAAACAGGTGATGCGTGTGGCGCAGGTTGTGGGCGGCTATTGCGCATTTGGCGGCGCCGATCTGTTGCGCCGAAGCCATGGGCGAAAAAAAATGTCGAGGAGATGAAGCGCCAGCGTGCGGTGTTCATCAAGGGGGCTGCGGAGCGCAACGTCAAGGAGTCCGTTGCGACCGAGATCTTCGACTTGATGGAAAAGTTCGCGGGCTACGGCTTCAATAAGTCGCATGCGGCTGCGTATTCCTACGTGGCATATCAGACAGCCTACCTCAAGGTCCATCACACGGCTGCCTTTTATGGGCTGCCAACTTGTGCATGGTGATGGACGACGGCGAGAAGATGAAGAACTTCATTGATGATGCGCGTGAGAACGGCGTGGAGCTGCTCATGCCCGATATCAATAAGAGCGAATGGTTCTTCTCCGTACCGGACGACAAACACATCCGCTTTGGGCTCGGCGGCATCAAGGGCATCAGTCAAAGCGTTGTCAATGAGCTCGTCAAAGCACGCGAAGAGGGCGGTCCTTTTATCGATCTATTCGACTTTGCAGCACGCGTTCCCGGACTCAATGCAAAGTTCTTGGAGGGCTTTATCAAGGCCGGCGCCTTCGATTCACTTGATCCCGACAGAGGCAAGCTTTACGGCAACATCGGTCAAGCACTAGGGGCAGCACAGGCCCTTCGTGCTAGTGCTGGTCAGGCGAGCCTTTTTGCCGATCCCGGAGAGGAACAGGAGCGAATTGTGAGCTGGCTCCCTGCTCCCGCGTGGTCTGAACGTCAGAAGCTCATTGAAGAAAAAAAATGTACTCGGTTACTGGCTTACAGGGCACATGTTCGATCAGTACCGGGAGGAACTCAAAGCATTTCGCCTCCCACGAGACTTTGTGATCTCCAGCCTACGCGAGACGTTGCGAAACTGGCGGGAATTGTGACCAACATTCGACAGGTACAAGGTAAACGAGGCCGAATGGGGATTGTTACTCTAGATGATGGTACGGAATCGGTTGAGGTTTTATGCTTCAAGCGAAGCGGTGGGAGCGGTATCGCAAACGGATACAAATGGACGAGGTGCTTTGTCGTCAATGGCAAGATTAGATACGATGATTTTTCTAAACGACTTTCTGTGACTGTAGAGAGCTGTAATTCTCTCGATTGAATTCAGATGTCAAACTGCCCGTTTTTTGAATATCTATTTGAATAGTTGTGATTGCTAGAAAAATAAGTGATCTTCAAGAGATCTTGAGAAATTTATTTATGCATCTGATGGTGTACACATATAG
>ENA-OPYT01000553-OPYT01000553.1-human-gut-metagenome-genome-assembly--contig:-NODE-553-length-11470-cov-8.446090_pt1 | contig 11470 bp, 9 predicted proteins | sample MGYA00242636_ERZ504480 | MGnify/ENA primary metagenome ERZ504480 (study PRJEB26092, sample SAMD00036228) | human gut metagenome | host: Homo sapiens | study: EMG produced TPA metagenomics assembly of...
AACGAAAAAGCGTATTATGGCTGCAGTAGAAAAGCTCTCATATCGTCCTAATCTTCTAGCCAAAGGACTCCGCCAAGGTAAGCGTCATTCGGTCGGAATTGTCGTACCTCACCTGCATCTATCAGTATTTTCCATGATTGCTCAATCCATTGAAGCAACACTTCGGGAAGCAGGGTATTCCGCGTTTTTGTGCAGTGTTGAAGATAATCCCATTGCCGAAAGAGATAGTCTCAATCGTCTGCGCAATGGCCTTGTAGATGGCATTATTATTGCTGGAACAGGAAAAAATAAAAATCTTATCCGTGATATCCATAGTTCACGACTAGCCATTACACAAGTTATCCGTGTCCAGGACAATACACTTAATAGCGTCACTGTTGATTATTATAAATGTGGATATGAGGCAGTCCATTTCCTCTATAAGAAAGGTTGTCGTCATATTGGGCTTATTACGGGGTCGCTCAAGCTTTCTCCATATAAATTTCGCTTCCAAGGATATCGAGATGCTATGATGGAGCTTGGAATGCGTGAATTTACGGCGGAAGCGAAGCGATATTCAAATCAACTGGACTACGGATACACATCTACAAAGGAAATGCTCAAAATCCATCCAGAACTAGACGCCATTATTGCTGCTATGGATGCACAGGGGATTGGAGCACTTCGTGCGCTCAAAGAGGCAAGGAAAAAAGTGCCGGGAGATGTACGTGTCATTAGTCTTACAGGTCATGAGTTAGGGAGCATGCTTGAAACAACAATGACTACGATGGAAATGCCTGCAGTGGAAATTGGAAAAAAGGCGGCCCAGCTTGTGCTTGCAGAAATTGAGGCAAACAGTGGCGGAGACGCCCCGGTTGAACGGGTTGTTTATACATCGAAGCTTATCGAACGAGAAAGTACATAAAGAAATAAGAACGCTTCACAAAGCACAGTGAAGCGTTCTTATTCCATGCTTCTACAAAATTCTCCCTCTAAGCGTAAAATGTTTCTCGGTAGGGTATAAATAATCCTTGCAAAATAAAGGGAAGACCCCTATTGTTAAGATCGTGTTGACGACACGAATATCAAAACAAAGGAAGGTCTCCCATGGAAAAGATTGTATCAGATGTCATCAAAATAATAAAAGGGTCTAAGAACGAAATTGAGATGGAAAGGTCCTCTGGACCTTTCTCCTAAACACCGTTATCGCCATGATTGCCCTTGCCTTTGAGCGAATTAATGATGAGCTCTTTGCATCCCTCAAGGCAGAAGGATATAAGGTACAGCGCAAGGATGCACGCACCATTCAAGGTATCTTTGGTCCTTTGACCTACGAACGGAGGTTGGTGAAGAAGGAGGGAGAAAAGGCCTTCTATCCCCTTGATAGGCATCTGGGGTTTGAGCGCTACCGCAGGTACACGCCCTACCTTGAGTTCTGTGTGGTCAAGCTGGCTGCAAGGTCCGTCTACCGCGTTGTGGAAGAGTCCATCAAGATCCTTTCCCCAGTGATCATCAGCCACCAGAAGGTGGCCATGCTAGTAAGAGACGCCGGCCGGAGATACAGCAAGTATGAAGAGACCATGCTAACCGTTGACGCAAAGCCGGATGGGGAGCTTGTTAAGCCTGACACGCTCTATATCGAAGGCGATGGGCTCTACATCTCTAGGGTAAACGGCAAAGATCCGTCTCTGGAGAGCAAGGAACCTGAGGAAAAGCCCAGAAAGAAGGAATACAATGAGCTGCACCGGATTCAGCTGGATGTGGGCGTGGAGCAGGAAGGAAACGGGAAGAGGCACAGACTTGTAGATAGGCGTGAGTTCGTCGATACAGACCTTGCCAAGGTTCAGATGCAGCTGGAACGCTTCTTGGAAAGCTACTACAACCTTCAGAAGACCATCGTTATCTGCAACAGTGACAATGGACCAGGGTACGTGAGAAGCTCGTTTGAGCGGATGGCAGGAGAGTGTGGTCAGTTTGAGTTCTTCGTGGATCCGTACCATGTGAACCAGAAGGTCAAGACACGGCTCAGCTTCGCTCCCAAGGGCCTTCAGAACGACGTTTTACGCGTCCTGAGACAGTTTTTAATAGGGAGAAGGTGGATGCGTACCTCAATGCGGCAGAAACCCTTGTAGAGACCAAGGAAGAGCGTCACCAGGTCTTCCGCCTTTGAGGTTACTTGAATAGAAATTGGGACATGCTGAAGCCCCATTCTATGCGTAAGGGACTAGAGAAATCGGTGAGGTGCTATGGGACGTGCGAGAAAAGCCCCAGACAGTATTCCTACCGGATGAAAAAGCAAGGCCAGCGCTGGGGAAAGGAAGGCTGCTTAGCCATAGCCAAGGTCCTTGCGGGCCTGCAAAATGATGAGCTTGAAGCAGCGCTGTCCAGCAAGTTCAAGCCCGTAAAAGCACCGAAGAGCGAGGAACTGCGTAAGGCCTTGAGAAGCGCACTGAAGAAATCTCCCATGGTTCCACATGTGGGAATTAGAAATGGGGGAATTGGTGGCTATACGGCCAGCAGTACAGCAATAGGTCACTTAAGTTCCATTTTCCGCATTTAATTAGGCTGCAACACAATCTTATAGGGATCTCCCGAGAAAATGTTGACACATACCCCCGCGCATACGGGGATGAACCTAAGAACCCATCCCGCCATTCCCGTTTCCCAGGGTATTTTCCCGCGTATGCGGGAATGAACCCCATTTTCAGCATTTGGGAATGGTAGCGGCTCGAATTGGGATGGGCTGTCAGGCCAAAGCACTTTTAGTGATGAAGCTGATATTATCTTGAAAGCGGGACGGTGTTTTTGATAACGAAGGTTGAAAAAAACACAAATTCAAGCAAGATATACATTGACCTTGAAGTTGCTGATAGCCAAAAATAAGGGAGGACGTCTATGAAGAAAGAGAATCTCAGCCGTTATGATAGCGAAGTATGGAGCGACAACTCCAAAAATTGCGAGCAATGCAAAGACTGTATTTTTACGACGATTGAGGAATACCAAAAATGTACTTGCGAGATATACACTGATATGTATGATGACCCAAAACCCAATGACGTTATATTCAAAGGAATTCCGTGCAAGTATTATCAACGTTGCGAGTATTCCACGCGCATACGGGATGAACCTAAAGGGTGATCATCATGGAGTCTAATTCAAAATTACGGCTTTACTTGGTTTGTTGATGGCACTTCCCATCACACTTTTTTGGACAGGCGTATCTGGAATTGGCATCACACTCGTTTGTCTTGTGATTTTCCCTTCAGAATACTTCTTACAAGCAACACTTCTTTTTACCACACTCTTTTTTATCGTTCTAAACGTCAACGGCTGGCGTGAACTACGAAGGTAGGCTGCTTACAAGCTAACTACTCCATAAGCATTCCCCGCGCATGCGGGGATGACTCCTTCGTCTGAGCAACAATCGCAGCCGGGTCAACGTATTCCCCGCGCATGCAGGGGTGTCCCTTGTACTAAACCTAGACTTAGCAGCGAACTCCTGTATTCCCCGCAGCTGCGGGGTTGTTCTTTTTGAGAAATGTATGAAAACTTAATGAAGAAAAAGTAAAAATTGGCTGCACTTTGGAAATTTAATTCAACTTCCATCCAGGCCAGATTAGATTGTCTCCTTTCAGCTGTGGTCTCCCACTTATTTAGTCTATGATACGATTTGAGCGCTGAGCATCTACCTAAACACTCCCTCTCCCTTTCTTATCTCCTATAAATCCTGTATAATAAGACTATCCACAACGAACCATCCACATAAGGAGCTTTTTACTATGGAACAAGATAAAAAAATTTGCACTGCTCATTGATGCAGAAAATATTTCTCCGCAATATATCGATATCATCCTTTCAGAAGCAAACAATCTGGGGAATGTCATCTATAAACGCATTTATGGTAACTGGACAAGTCCGCAGATGGGGAGCTGGAAGTCGACCATTCTCGATAACGCAATCCAGCCGGTACAGCAGTACAGCAACACAAGCGGCAAAAAATTCAAGTGATTCGGCTCTCATCATTGATACGATGGATCTGCTTTACCGGACCCAGCTTGATGGATTCTGCATTGTCTCATCAGACAGCGACTTTACGCGCTTGGCATCCCGCCTGCGTGAATCGGATAAGTATGTCTTAGGGATGGGGGAGAGCAAGACGCCGCGCTCCTTTATCTCTGCTTGCAATCGGTTCCTGTATCTTGACGTCCTTTATGCAGAATCAAAACGGGAAGATATGCCTGAGACCGAACAGGCAGCGCTTCAGGAAGAACCTGCTGAACCAAGAAATCACGCAAAAACCAGCAAAGCGGTTCAGGAAGGCAATAAAAAAGTGCGGGCCATCCGCAGTGCCCTGATCAAACTTACCGATGAGAATTCCAATGATAATGGTTGGATCAGTTCAAGTTATTTGGGTAATCTCGTCATTCGCCAATATCCGGACTTTGACGTGCGTGTTTATGGATATAAGAAATTCCTTGACTTCATCCGTTCCCTTAATATCTTTGAAATCCATTCAACAAGCAACCCGAAGAACATGACGGCAAAGACCTATTATTTCCGTTTGAAATAGAGGAGAAAGGCTGAAAGGTTTCCATGCCTGATGCGAAAAGTTTTTTAAAAAGGTGCTTGCCAAGTATTAAAAACTATGGTATCATCTATATCTGTCAGGTGACTGATTGGCCCAGTAGTTCAGTTGGTTAGAATGCCGCCCTGTCACGGCGGAGATCGTCGGTTCGAGTCCGTCCTGGGTCGCCAATGCGGAAGTAGCTCAGTGGTAGAGCATCACCTTGCCAAGGTGGGGGTCGCGAGTTCGAATCTCGTTTTCCGCTCCATAGGAGTATAGTTCAATGGTAGAGCAACGGTCTCCAAAACCGTGGATCTGGGTTCGAATCCTAGTACTCCTGCCAGAGAATTTTGAAAGACATGCTGCATAGCGGCATGTCTTTTTCGTTATAATTCCTTATTTGTAATGGTACACGATGATGTAAGGTTATAAAATCCGCATTTAATACCGATAATAAGGCGCGCCCTAAACCGCCCTTCGGGCGGGGACTGAATAAATTTTTCGATAACACGGTTCTACGGACTGCTAAGCACAGCAGACTGTGCTTACAGGCAGCCTCGAACTAGCGAAAAGTGTTCCCCGCTACTGCTTATGTGGAGACGTCGGGGGAAAAACGCCTCTTTTCATCCACTACCCACTCCCGCAAGCAAGCTCGCTGGTTATAATCCTGCTAAGAAAGACTATTTGCAAGATCATCGTACACAAAAACGGTTCCGTTACTTTTGCATCCGCCAGATTCTAACTTAGGCGGATGTAAGGGATAATCCGACTCGCACTCTGTGGTTTCACCTTGGAGCACCGGCTTTGCCGGCAGAGGAAACTCTGAATGCTCCTATCGTCGCTGCCCTCTGAGTAAGTTCGCTGCACGAATTTACTCAGAAAGACGGTGATATTTTTTGGGCGACAGTGAAATGAGAGTGTGGTACGCAGCTTCGTATGAATCGTCATGCTGCCATTGCATTCATAATCATAAGAAGCAAGCAATGGAGGCACGTTGCTCTGGATAATCGGCACGATTTGTGCACCGAGGTTCTTCATAGCTGGCCGCCCCTTGCCTTCCTCCTCCCATAATGCTATAATACTTCTATTAATTCCATACTTATGTGATGAACAAGAGAGTACCTTTTGGCTGGTGTCCCAGAGAGCGCAGGCAAGGTGGGAGCTGCGCACAGAAGCGAGAGGGAAGTTCACTTGGGAGCATCCGTCCTGAACAGAGTAGGGATGGCGCAGGCTGCGTTACGGCCGCAATGAAGTACAAATTAGGGTGGTACCGCGAACCTTCGCCCCTTTTCCGGGGTGGAGGTCATTTTTTTTAGGAGGCGTTGGTATGTACGACAAACTGGAGGAACTGCGGGAAAAGATCCGCAAGGACTTAGGCGAAGTCAAATGTGTGGATGACCTGAAAAACATCCGTGTGCAGTATTTGGGCAAAAAAGGCGCCCTGACCGAAATCCTGCGCGGTCTCGGCAGTGTAGCCGCCGAAGAACGTCCAAAAGTGGGCAAAATGGTGAATGAAGTGCGCAGCAAGGTGGAAGCCCGCATTGCTGACCAAATGAAACTGCTTGAAGCCCGCCAGCTTGAAGAAAAAATGGCGTCTGAAAAGATTGACGTGACCTTGCCGGGCCGCAAGGCAGCCGAAGGGCATCTGCATCCTGTGACGCTCACCCTGCGTGAGATCAAAAAGGTCTTCATGCGCATGGGCTTTGAAGTCGCCGAAGGTCCTGAAATTGAAAATGACTATTTTAACTTTGAGGCACTGAACCTGCCTAAGGATCATCCGGCCCGCGACATGCAGGACACGTTCTATCTGACCGATGAATTCCTCATGCGGACCCAGACCTCTCCTGTACAGGCTCGTACCATGCAGTCCCGTACGCCCAACAGCCCCATCCGCATGATCTGCCCGGGCACGGTGTACCGCAATGACTATGACGCAACCCATTCCCCCATGTTCCACCAGGTCGAAGGCCTTGTCATCGATAAAAATATCAGTCTGGCCGACCTCAAAGGGACGCTGGAACTCTTCTGCAAGGAAATGTTTGGCTCTTCCGTCAAGATTCGTCTCCGTCCGAGCTTCTTCCCCTTTACGGAACCGTCCGCCGAAGTCGACATCAGCTGCGTCATCTGCGGCGGCAAAGGCTGCCGCGTCTGCAAGAACTCCGGCTGGCTCGAAATCCTCGGAGCCGGTATGGTGCATCCCAACGTCCTGCGCATGAGCGGCTATGACCCTGAAAAGGTCAGCGGGTTTGCTTTCGGGATGGGCGTCGAACGAATTGCCATGCTCCGTTATGGTATCGATGACCTGCGCCTGTTCTTTGAAAATGACCTGCGTTTCATTCGTCAGTTTAAATAAGGGGGCCGCTTGTTATGTTAGCTTCAATCAATTGGCTGAAAAAATATGTAGAGATTCCGGTTACGCCGGAAGTTCTTGCTGATAAACTTACCCGCGTCGGGCTCGAAGTGGAGCAGGTCCTTCACCTGGGTGAAGGCATCGAAGGCGTCATTACGGGCAAAGTCGTGACTATTGAGCGTCATCCTGATTCCGATCATCTTTGGGTTTGCCAAATGGACCTCGGAAAAGGGGATACGGTTCAGATCCTGACAGGTGCCCAGAACGTCCATCAAGGGGATGTAGTCCCTGTAGCTCAGGTCGGTTCCCATTTGCCGAACGGCATGGAACTCAAACCCGTGAAGATGCGCGGCCTTGATTCCAACGGCATGCTCTGCAGCGCGGGAGAACTGGGCATCGACGCCAAACTGCTTCTTCCCGAGCAGCGCGACGGCATCTTTATTCTCCCTGCTGATACACCTATTGGGGCCGATATCAAAGCCGTCCTTGGTCTTGATGATGTCGTCCTTGATATTGACCTTACGGCAAACCGCGGTGACTGCTTCAACATGCTGGGTCTTGCCCGCGAATGTGCCGCCGTCCTCGGAACGAAACTGACTTTACCGGACTATGCACCGGAAAGTGGGGAAGGAACCCCAGCGAGTGACCGCGCCACCGTCGATATTGTCGCCACCGACGTATGCAGCCGCTTTGGCCTGCGCATGATTGAAAACCTTGAAATCAAGGAATCGCCTGAATGGATGCAAAAACTTCTCCGCGCTGTCAATATCCGCCCCATCAATAACGTTGTCGACGTCACAAACTACGTCATGATGGAACTGGGCCAGCCTATGCACGCTTACGACTATGACAAAGTGGCCGGCCATCATTGGGTCGTCCGCCGCGCTCATGAAGGCGAACACCTAAAGACCCTTGATGGTCAGGACCGCGCCCTTTCGCCGGAAATGATCGTCATTGGTGATGATGAAAAAGGCATTGGCCTTGGCGGCATCATGGGCGGCTTTGAAACGGAAGTAACGGGCGCCACAAAGACGGTCATGCTCGAAGCGGCCACCTTTAACGGCCCGACCATCCGCCGGACCTCAAAAGCCCTGGGCCTTCGCAGCGAAGCGTCCCAGCGCTTTGAACGCGGGGTCGATACCATCTTGAACCATAACGCCCTGAACCGCGCCATCTATCTCCTTGAAGAAATTGGCGCCGGCAAAGCCGTTCACGGTGTGGCTGAATGTTACCCCGTACCGGAAAAACCGGTGGAAATCAAAGCGGCTCCGACGAAACTGGCCGCCCGCATTGGCTGCGACATCGACGCGGCAACGATGAAAGCCATCCTCGAAAACCTAGACTTTACTGTCGAGGAAAAAGGCGAGGACAGCTGGGTTGTCACCGTACCGACCTGGCGCAAGGACTGCGACTGCAGTGCCGATCTCAGTGAAGAAGTGGCCCGTATGTATGGCTATGACAAGATTGAATCGAAGACGCCGGAACTCATTATGGCCCGTGGCGGTCAGGCCCCCATTGAAGATGTGAAGGACATGATCCGCGACACCCTGACCGGCATTGGCCTTGATGAAGTCATGACCTACAGCTTCTATAACGCCCAGGTCTTTGATAACCTCGGACTTCCGGCTGATGACAGCCGCCGCAAGGCCCTACAGATCATCAACCCCATCAGTGATGATTTCCGCACCATCCGGACCACACTGACGCCGTGCCTGCTTTCCACCGTTGCGTATAACCAGGCCCGTCAGAGCGAACGGACAGCCATCTTTGAAGTGGGCCGCGTCTTCATTCCGAAAACCCTGCCGCTTACGGACTTCCCAGAAGAAAAGATGGTCCTTGCCATTGCCATGAGCGGCAAACGCAACCCCCTTTCTTGGAATACGGCTAAAGACGCCATCGACTTCTATGACATCAAAGGCGCCCTTGAAGAAGTCATGGACAGCCTCCAAGTGAAAGGCCTCTCCTATGGACCGACGAAGGAAGTTTTCCTCCATCCTGGAAAGAGCTGCGCCATCAGCTATGAAGGGAAAGTCATCGGCTTCATGGGAGCCATCCATCCGACCGTTCAGGACCGCTTTGGCCTCAGTGCGGAAACCTACGTTCTCGAAGTGGAGATTGCACCTTTCGTCAAGAGTGCTGAACAGATTCCACAGTTCGAACACGTCCCGCAATTCCCGAGCGTTTCCCGTGATATCGCCGTCGTTGTAAAAGCGGGTGTCTCCGCAAGCGACCTTGAAGCCGAAATCCGCAAAGAAGGCGGTGCCCTCCTCGTAGACGTCCGCATCTTCGATGTCTATACGGGCAAACAGGTTAAATCTGGCTATAAATCTGTCGCCTTTAACCTCACCTTCCAGGATGTTAGCCGCACCCTCCAGGATAAAGACGTCGACGACGTCATCAAACAGATCGTTGCCAACGTCCAGGATAAGTTCGGCGGGATGCTGAGAGATTAAGTTCATATTTTAGTCGGAGCAGCCATTGCTTCGATTTGATGTAACACGTGAGCCCATTGCTTTCGGAAAGATAACTCCGAAGCAATGGGCTCATAGCGTATTGTAGGACGGAAAGCCTCACGGTTGAGGGTAGGGGAAAGGGCTGTCAAGCTGTCTATTCGGTCTAGTGCGTTGGTTGTTCTACAGCTCTTTTGATCGGTGAGAAGGTTGTCGAGCTATATATATATATCCATCCTGTGGGCCGAATGGCTGTCTCGAGCCTGCGGATCTGGCTGTCAAGCAAAAAAACGTGACGCACGGCGTTAACAGGTCGAGTCTTTGCCTTACGGTCTTTTGCCTTCGTGTTTTGCCTTAGAGACGGCGAAAGCCGTTCCGCTCTAGTGGGACGGATCGACTCTACGAGTCGAGCTCAGAGGCAAAACACGAAGGCAGGTAGTGGTGAGAATAAGGAATGCGCTGCTGAATATCATCATAGCAATAATCCCACAGATTGAATTTTGAGCTAGGCCCGATTGAGAAATACGCAAACAACAGCTCATTTACCAAGAGCATACAATACCTCCCACGCTCAAAAAGCCCTGAACCGAATTCGTGTCTACGTTCGGTTCAGGGCTCACGTTACGGTCTTTTGCCTTAGAGACGGCGAATGCCGTTCCGCCTTGCCAAGGCGGGGGACCAAAAGCCACTTGATTCTGCAAAGCAGAAGGCAAGTCCTTTTGGTGGTGGATGAGGAGGGCGTTTTTTGCCCGACGTCTCCATACGAGCGGTAGCGAGGAATATTTTTCGATGGGCCAAAACCGTTAATCGCAAGACACCGTCGAAGCGATTCGGCTTACGGACCGTGTTATCGAAAAATCAATTCGGCGCCCACGACCGAAGGGAGACGGTTTGGCGCCGGTCTCACAGTCTTTTTCCTTACGGTCTTTTCAAATCCCGATTATCCTTCATTTTATCCCATTTATCTCTCAAAAACGGACATTCATCCTACTATATAGATTTCATCGGACTTTTCGGGCATAATGACCCATATAACAGGATTTATCCTACTGCATTAAAAGGAGATGCCCTATGAAAACGTACTACCAAAATCACAAGGATAAAGAGAACCTCGCCTATGCCCGTGAAATGCGCCGCCATATGACCCCGGAGGAATCCAAGCTTTGGTTTGGTTTCCTAAAACGATACCCGATACGCTTTGTAAGACAAAAGCGTATCGCAGGATATATAGCGGATTTCTACTGTGCCAAAGGAAAACTCATCATCGAAGTCGATGGCATCCATCACTATACCCCCAAACAAAGAGAATACGATGAAAAGCGTTCCAAAGTATTAATGGATTGGGGTTATGCCGTCTTTCGCATTGATAATGACTGGATTAAGAACAATTTCTATGAAGTCTGCAAATATATTGATGAGATGGTGATGGAAAGAACCGGAATTGATATTCGGAAACTATAAGGCAAACGACCGTACGAGTCCGCCCCAAACCGCCCTCCGGGTGGGGGCGGAACTTCATTCGCCCAGGGACATGTTTCTCGGACTTTCGCTCCGCTTCAAAAGCGACCTTCGAAACTCCGGGCGAATCTACCTCACTGCCGTTCGTAAGGAAACGTCGCTGCCGCTCCTCATCCACCACCAAAACCGGGAAATTCTAATGATGATAAACTTTTTGAAATTTACCGGTTTCGGTCCCCCGCCCTGGTGGGGCGGATCGACTCTACGAGTCGAGCTCAGAGGCAAAACACGAAGGCAGGCAGTGGTGAAAATATAGAGTACATTGCATGATTTCGTCTTTGTAATAGTATGATCGGTTGTATTGTCTAGGATTGCATTGCTTAAGGTTGTCCCGGATAAATGCCCTAACTCATTCAAAGTATCCTAACTACCATAAGAAATGTAACCTAAAAAAGCCCTGAACCGAATTCGTGTCTACGTTCGGTTCAGGGCTCACGTTACGGTCTTTTTGCCTTAGTGACGGCGAAAGCCGTTCCGCCTTACCAAGGCGGGGGACCAAAAGCCACTTGATTCTGCAAAGCAGAAGGCAAGTCCTTTTGGTGGTGGATGAGGAGGGGCAGTTTGGCGCCGTGCGTTCTGGTCTTTCTTCTATTTACATGATTCGAATGG
>ENA-OPYT01000554-OPYT01000554.1-human-gut-metagenome-genome-assembly--contig:-NODE-554-length-11467-cov-2.562169_pt1 | contig 11467 bp, 13 predicted proteins | sample MGYA00242636_ERZ504480 | MGnify/ENA primary metagenome ERZ504480 (study PRJEB26092, sample SAMD00036228) | human gut metagenome | host: Homo sapiens | study: EMG produced TPA metagenomics assembly of...
AGGTGCGGGTCGCTCGTCAGAACAAGCGCGCCGCTAAAACCCTTCCGGGCAAGGAACGCCCGAAAGGCAGCCAGTCTTGCTTCATCTTGCCTTGTCGTCAATTTCTGCCTCAGAACAGCTTTCGAATCGTAATCGTGACCGGAAAGCCCACGTGACTGTCGCTTTCCTGATCTTCGCCGATATTGAGCGCAACAAGGCGCCAGCCGGCATCACGCAGCTCATCGAGCGTTGCGCTCACCCCGATATCCGAGCAAGCAAACACCGTCTCCTTGGCACGGCTGAGAACCGTCACTGGCGTCTGCGACACGCATGTCATCTGCGCTCTATAGGGAGCATCGAGCAGTGGGTCGCGCCCCCCGGGGCCGCTCATTGCATCACCCGTGTTGTGTCCCGACTGCGAAGCACAGCCGCCAAGGAAAAGCGCAGCCGCAGAAACGAGCAGCAGGCACCGAATTTTTGCACTCATTGAAAACTCCTCACCGCCGATTGTCGGCCTTGGACCGGTTCGGCTTTTCGGGCAGCCGCCGCGACAGCTGCCGCACCATCAGTTTTTGCCGCCGTTCTTACCGCGTTGTCTGCCCGCGAACTTATTGCCTTTGAAGCCCTGCGGATTCTTACCCTTGCCTTTTCCCGCGCGCATGCGGTTGGGCACTCGGTTGTCAGGCTGACTCGTAGCACCGAAAACCGTATGAAAGCCCAGGTTGTCGCGCATCGGCATCGTCTGCGGCAGCGAGAGTGTCGCAGACCGATAGTCGAAGGGATCGGCAGGCTGCCAAGCACTCGCAGGAAGGCTGAAGTCCGTTTTTCCCGAAGGCTTTTTCGGTTTGTAATGGATTGAATTGCCGAAATTGTCTTCATCAACGGAGGCTACCTGCTCGCGCTTAGACTGGTTCTTGAACTTGTTCTTGAACTTAAAGTGCTTACGCTGCGCGCCGGGTTTGCCGTCCTGACGCTTGAGCTTCTCACCCGAAGGAACTGCACCAGCAGGATCCGTCGCACGATCGTTCGTCCTTTCGGGCACGGGCGGCTTTTCGAGTGCATCCGTCTTTTCCAACGGATTTGTTGCCGACTCGGCCCGATCGTTCTTACCGTTTTTTTCTGCCGCACTTTCTCGCAGCTTGCGCAAATGCTTCAGGCGCTGCGTTCGCGGCGTGCGAAGCGTCGAACCCGCCTTCTTGGCGGTCGACTTGGGTTTTGACGCAGAAGCCGTCACCGCAGCGGGCACCATCGGCGCCGTCATAGCGTCTGAGAGCTCGTCGAGCGCCTCGGGTGAGTATTCACTCGAAGCCATGGCCGCCTTGGAAACGACCTGCTGAACGGGCTTGGGCTTGGGGCCAACATGCTTAAGCGGGCGATTGTTCTTTTTCTGCCCGACGCGCACCTTCTCCTTGCGCGGCTTGGCGGCAGGCACGAGAGCATTGTCCTGCGGCTGCTCGGCGTTGTTCGCATTTCTGCGTCGCTTACCGTTGAGCTTGCCGGCGGTCGAGCCGAATGCATCTTTGCCCTTGCGAACAGCGCCGTTCTTTTTGCCGGCACCCTTCGCACTGCCGGGTTTCTTCGAAGACATAAAACCGAGAATCGAATCGTCGCTCTCGGAGAAGGCGGGAAGCCGTGCGGTATTGGCCGCAGACTTTTTCACAAAGCGGCGTCTACCGTTTTTGCCGACCGTCTGATGCGTGAGCGGTTCATTCGTGCCGCGCATCGCTCGGCGCTCACGCGCCTGCGCTGCGCGCAGTTCGACCGTGTTCGAAGAAAGAGGTTCGGTAATGGTGATTTCGTTGTCGACGTGAGGCTTCGGCACATAGCCAGACCGAATCGTGAGCGTGCGGCGAGGTGCGGCGGCTTCGGAGGCGCCCGGAACCGCTACGGCGCCCTCTTCCGCCCCTTCGCTTTCGTCCTCAACAACGTCGAGAGCCGTCTCTTCGTCGCCCTCGTCGTATTCGTCGAAATCGTCGTACCCGACGTTCGCCTCATCCGCGTTGGCGCCTTCCCGAAAATGTCTTCGTTTTCTTCGAGGCTCTGGCCAAGGTCATCGCCCTTCGATGCATCGCCCTGCTGCCAGTCCTCTGCACGGACAAGCGCTTCAACGTCTTTATCGTCAAAGAGCGCTTCGCGCGTCTTTTCAGAGGGTTCCTGAGACACCGCCAGAGACGCTACGCTATCGCTTCGCGCAGGGGCATCCGACTGTACGAACTCCGCAAGCGAAGCAACGACGCCGGTAAGATCGTCCGTCTGCACGGACACGGGTTCGACCGGATCAACCTTCTTTTTTCTCGTCCGCTTCTTCGGCACCGCCTCTTCGTTCGATGCAGCAACCCCTTCGACCTTACCGATAAGATCGGATACAATGGCCTTCTTTCGCGTGCGTTTGGGCTTTGCGGTCGCGGGCGCCGATTTATTTGCCAAAGGCGTCTCGTCAGGACTTTTCATCGCTGCGGCCAACGTGGCCGCCTGCTGCTCGCAATCGGCAATTTGAGCGGCCCGCATCTCTGCCGTTTCGATAAGCTCGTCTGCAACCGGAACCGCAAGACCAAACGGATTGGCAAAGACCCAGCTGCGACCGATAATTTCGGCCGTCTTCAGCACGCGGCCCATGTCGCCAGGCTGCACGAAGCTAAAGAGCGCACCGAATTGGGGCACCGCAACGGGATTCACCTCGATGATCTTGAGCGCATTCAGATACGCTCGCGGCGACGCAGGAAAGTCGTAAAAAACGACGGAATCGATGCCGCAGCCTTCAAAAAGGGGAATCGCGTTGGACATCGTGACAACGAAGTGGCGGCCTTCAGCACCGAAAGCTGTCGGATCGACCGGTTCGTAATAGGCGGCTCCCTCGGGATACTGAACAGCCGCCCGGATCTCGCCTTCGGCAAGAAGCTTTTTGACCTTGGGAAGATTCTGCGCGCTGTTAACAACAATCAGCGTCCGGCTGTAGCCGCTCCAGCCCCTGTCGAACATGTAGGGCACGAGCTTGTTTCGCCTGTATGCGGAGACCACCATGAAGCGCTCGCACACGACGCTCTTCGTACCGCTCGGTGCAGCAGTCAAAATCTCAACATCAACACCGACGCTCCTTGCAAAAGTCTCGATCGCGGTGCCGGCCTCGCTCGCCAAAAAGAGTTTGCGTTCAACATGAACCGTCTCGCAAAACTCGCGAGCTTCGTCGGCAAGTCGGTTCTGACAGATTTTTTCAAGCGAACAGAAAACGCCGAGCGGCACCGACTCGAGTGTGAGTCCCGCTTTTTCGTATGTCCTTCGAATGACGGCGGGCGTTCCGATGACAACCTCGGGTTGGGCCTCGACGAGCTTTTGCAACCGAACGTTCGCCTTCCAAGCATCGTGCAGCAGGAAGGCCGCAAAACCCAAAGGCGAAGCAATCGCATCAAAGGTTTTCTTGAGCTTTTCGGCGTGCTGGCGACTCGAAGAGAAAAAAACAACGCGCGGCCCTTGGGCTGGGGACGCTTCGGCGGAAGCGCGATTCTTCACGAGCAGCTCGATCGCGGCAACCATGGCCGCAGTCGTCTTGCCTTCGCCCTCGAGCGAGAGCAGAACGAAATCTTTCGGTTCGTCCCTTCTGGCCAGATAGAGCGACTGAATGGGACTCAGCGCCCGAAGGTCGAGAAGCGCGTTCAGGCGCTCGGCAAGCACATTGGAGAGATTGAACTGAGATAAATCCACAATTATCTTTCCGACCAAACGCATTGGCTGCCCGCGCTCACCGGCGAACGGCCAAGGCCTAGAAATGAGGACGCCGGGACGTCCTCACGCAAAAACGGATCTAACAATAGAAGTGCTTTTCGCTCGCGGCGAAAGGCGAAGCGGCAGCCCGCTCGAACGGAAATGTCGAGACATGTGCGCCGTGCGTGCACGACGCCGAAAGCGGAGCGGCTGCGGGGCATTCAAAAAATTCGGACCGGGCAGCAGACTGCGACAGGATCGAAGGCCCCCTGGCGGCTTCAATCCGAAGGCACCGACCTTTCGCTTCGCTCAGTCGCGCTCTAGTTGAAAAGTCGTATGCCTCGGCGTGAAGCTCATTTTAGCGAAAGCCCGAAGAAAGCTGCTTATTCTTTTTTAGCAACGCCCGCCCGCTGCTTGACCGCCGAGCGTTGCGAGCGCGGGAACGGGGGCACCGAGCACTGCGAGCAGCGCCGTCGTTTCACAGACAGGCAGTCCCATGATGCCCGTGAAGCTCCCCTCAATGCGCTCAATGAAGACGCCGGCAAGCCCTTGAATACCGTAGCCGCCCGCCTTGTCGAAGGGCTCGCCCGTAGCAACATATCCCATCGTTTCCGCACGGGAAAGCGTCCGGAAGGAAACGAATGAAAGACTCACTGCATGACGGCGCTCGCTCTGCGTCCCCGCCCAAACACAGGTCCGCACCTCATGCGTCCTGCCTGAAAGGCACTCGAGAAAACGCACCGCCTCTTCAGCATCCTTGGGTTTACCGAGAATTTCGCCGTCCAGACTGACGACCGTATCGGCAGCAACGATCGGACAACGATCGAATTCCGCCTGCGGATAAAGTCGAGCGCGAAGTTCCAGTCCTTCCTCGAACTTTCGCGAGCCGTTCTGAATACATACGCCTCGGGCGACTCGTTTGCGAGCACCTCTTCGTCGCCCGGAAAATAGCCGCGGTGCGCCGTCGTGTCGGCAAGCACGCACACCTCGTAGCCGAGTCCGGAAAGAAGTTCGCGGCGGCGAGGACTCTTACTTGCGAGGAAAATTGGACTTCGCTGCATCTTGTCGCTCCGTGAATCGGCCTTTAAGCCCGGTGGTAGGGATGGTTGGCGAGAATCGACCAAGCACGATAAATCTGCTCGGCGAGCAGAACACGCGCGAGCGCGTGCGGCAGCGTCATGGCCGAAAGGCGAATCGTTTCGCGTGCAAGCGCCTTCACGTCGGGCGCGAGGCCGTCGGGACCGCCGATGATGAAAACGAGCGTTTCGCCGTCAGTGCGTCCTTTGGCGATGAACTTCGCAAAGTCGACCGTCGTGAGATCACGCCCGTGCTCGTCAAGTACGACAACATAATCACCAGGCTCGAGCGCCTTCTTAATGCGCTCGCCTTCGGCTGCCATCAGCTTTTGCAGGCGGCAACCCCCGAACGCGGCTCGGTTCGAATTTCTTTGAGTTCCACATCAAACCCGCGCGGAAAGCGTCCCAAATAATCTCGGACGGCCGTCTCCGCCCAGTCCGCGATGTGCTGGCCGACGGCAACGATTCGGATGCGCATCCTCAGGCCTCGGCGTCGGGTGCGTGCTGCACGCGGTGCGGCATCAGACGTGAAGCGCACTCTTCGTTGGCGCGCATGAACACTTCCTTCCCGCCCCAGATTTCTTCGAGGTTGTAATAGTCGCGCACGTTGGGCTGCAGAACGTGGCAGACGACGCTACCGCAGTCGACAAGCACCCACTCGCCCGTATCCTGACCTTCCATGCCGAGCACGTCGGCACCGGCTTCTTTCACAGCCGCGCTCACGGCATAGGCAAGCGCGCGCGTCTGACGATTCGAGGTACCCGAAGCGATCACAACGCGTTCGAACTGGTCGGTGAGCGCTTCGGTATTGAAAATCTTGACGTCCTTGGCTTTAACGTCTTCAAGCGCCTGGACAATGGTCTGGGTAAGTTCTTCGAGATTCATTCGACGATTTCTTCTTGTTGCGTGAACAATGCATCGCGCGGGCCGCTGCTGCGTACGATGCGCTTTTGATATCAGAATCTGCCGCTACGCGTGCCGTAGAGGCCGTGTGCGGCTATGTAGGCGGCCACAGGAAAGGGCAACCAGTCACCCACGCGCCTCATTGCGTCGGGGAAGGGCTGCGTCCCGAGCATCGAACGGATAGCCGTTGCGCTCGCCTTGTGGCTAGGCATGGAAAAGAACGCAATGGCGCCCGACGCGTGACGCGTGAGCTCCTTGGCCTCAACGCGCCGCGCCGCAGCCCAGGACTCGATCGACGGATTGGTCCGAATCGGCTCGCCCGCGCGTTCGCAGACGGCGATATTGGCATAATCCGCGAGTCTCTGCCAGCTTCGCCACGTATGAAAGTTAAGCCACTGGTCGCCTCCGAGAATAAGAACAAGCGGATAACCCGGGCCGAGGCGGCTGCGTATCGCTTCAAGCGTGTCAATCGTATAGGTCGGCCCCGATCGCAAAAGCTCAAGCTCATTGACGCGAAAGTCCGGTTCGTCCTCAAGGGCGAGCTTAAGCATCTCAAGCCGAATACGAGCAGGCGTTACGAACGCTTTTTGCCACGGTGCTCTCGCAGGCACGAACTCGACACACCCGAGATTAAACGTCTCGAGCGCTGCGCGCGCCGCAGCCAAATGTCCGTTGTGCACGGGGTCAAAAGTGCCGCCCAACAGGCCGATTCCCTGACGAACAACGCGAGCGCTTCCGATCTCAAGCATGCTTCTTTTATCAAGGGTTCTTGACGAGTGAAATGAAGGCCTTCTCAACGCGACCTTTTTGAATGAAGACGGCAAGCCACGTGAGCTCGAGCTCCTGCAGATTTCGACTGTTGCGCAGATACTGCTGGCTGAACCAATAGTGCCAGCCAGCACCGTCGGCGTAGGATGCCGGACCGACCGTCTTCAATACATCCGCTTTCGTCATGCCGAGGCCGACCTTGCCCAAGCGAAGCGGCAGATGCTCGGCGGTCATCTTTTTGCAGAAGCCGGGCGTTTCGTCCGGCGCGTACTCGAGCTGAACCTCAGTGACGTTCTTCGTATCCGAGGAAATCACCCAAGCGAGCACCGGCTTGCCGCCTTCGGTACCCGAAAGGCACATATAGTCCCGGGCAAAGTACCCGCGGCCTTCTCGAAGGCGCGTTGCGCCCGTAAAGGCGGCAGCTGCCTCCATTGGCGTGTTCCAGAGTTCGATCTTGGGTTTGCCGAGCCGCAGGAAATTGGCTGCCGGCTCGTCGAGCGTTGCGGGCGCATCGAGCAAGGATGCGGGGTACCCGAACGGCCCGTCGGCATGGGCCGGCGAAAGGCTGTCAGGCACGCAATGGCGCCCGTTAGCAGGATGATGAGTCTGCGCCGCATGAGGTTCAGTCCCAAAGAGTCTTTCACGCTTTCTACCTTAGCATTTTTGCGAATCTGAGCGCTCGATCGTAAGAAAAATGCCCGAAAGTCTCTCGAACCTCCGGGCATTGAACGACAGTTACAGTCGGAACGATCAGCGGCCGATCGCGCGGTAGCCGATATCCGAGCGCATCTGCATGCCGTCAAAGTGCACCGACTTCATGGCTTCGTAAGCGGTCTTCTGCGCTTTGGCGATGGACTCGCCGAGACCGACGACGCAGAGAACTCTGCCGCCCGAAACGACGGTAAGACCGTCATCGTCAATCTTGGTGCCCGCGTGAAAGACATGGACTTCCTCGCTGTTTTCAGGAAGCTGCTCAATCACGGCGCCCTTTTCGGGCTTCATCGGATAGCCGCGTGCGGCCGCAACAATGCCGAGTGCGCTGCGGCGGTCCCAGTCGATCTCGACCTGGTCGAGGCGACCTTCGATCGCAGCCTCAACGATTTCGGAGAAGTCGTTCTTGATGCGCATCATGATAGGCTGCGTTTCCGGGTCGCCCATGCGGCAGTTGAATTCGAGCGTGCGAACATCGGACGTGCCGTCTTCGCGCTTGCGGATCATGAGCCCCGCATAAAGGAAGCCCGTGTATCGAATGCCTTCGGCCGCCAGACCCTTGACGGTAGGGCGAATGATTTCGCGCATGACCTGTGCGTGTATGTCGGGCGTAACGACCGGCGCGGGAGAATAAGCACCCATCCCGCCCGTGTTGGGGCCTTCGTCATGATCGAGCAGACGCTTGTGGTCCTGCGAGGTCGCCATCGGGAGAATGTTCTCGCCATCGACCATCACGATGAAGGAAGCCTCCTCGCCTTCGAGGAAATCTTCGATCACGACGCGCGCACCAGCATTACCGAACTCATGACCTTCGAGCATGTCGTCGATCGCCTTGTGGGCCGCATCTTCGGTCATGGCAACCACAACACCCTTGCCTGCGGCGAGGCCGTCGGCCTTCACGACAATCGGCGCCCCTTTCTTGGCGACGTATTCGTGCGCAGCAACCGGATCCGTAAAGGTTTCATATTCGGCCGTCGGGATGCCGTGGCGCTTCATGAACGCTTTGGCAAAGTCCTTGGAGCTTTCGAGACGCGCGGCCGCCCGCGTCGGGCCGAAAATCTTGAGACCCGCTTCTCGGAACTGATCGACAACGCCCGCAGCGAGCGGCGCTTCGGGGCCGACAATCGTAAAGTCGATGTTGTTGGCTTTCACAAATTCGATCAGCTCGCGGGCACCGCTGATCGGAAGGTTTTCAAGACCGTCGCTGAGCGCGGTACCGGCATTGCCGGGTGCAACGTAGACCTTTTCGACGCGGTCGCTCTGCGCGAGACGCCAGGCGATGGCATGCTCGCGGCCGCCGCTGCCAATCACAAGAAGCTTCATGGAATTCAATCGATCCTAATTGGTGAAAAAGATATCCGTCGAACGGGAGCGTTCGACGCGGTGCACGCCGGAAAAAACGCCCGGCTTTTGAGCGCCCCTATTCTAGCCGTCGCCCTTTTTTATTCAAAGAAAAGCCCGTCGACTTTTAACTCGACGGGCACTTACTTCACACGAAGATGCTTCGGGCGAAACTTCGACGCATCGGAATTAGTCGAAGACGGCGGTCGTGTAGACCTGCTGAACGTCATCAAGGTCTTCAAGCGCGTCGATGAGGCGCTGCATCTTGTCGGCGTCTTCGCCCGAGAGGCTCGTTTCGTTCTGAGCCTTCCAGGTGATTTCGGCGACTTCCGGTTCGAGTCCGGCAGCTTCGAAGGCCTTCTGAACGGCGTCGAAAGCACTGGGTTCGCACGTCACTTCGATCGAACCGTCATCGGGATCGGCCACGACATCGTCGGCCCCCGCCTCGAGCGCGATTTCCATAACCTGATCTACGGATTCTACAGAACATGGCCCGGCAATCAGTCCAAGATGTCCGCCGCCGATTTTTACTTCCCGAGACATCAATGACAGAATCCTCTGGATGAAAGGCGCGGTTGGCAAGTTTATATGGCTCCTGAACGTGCATGACCTTGTCGACGGCAGAATCAACCTCGAAAAGCTTAGGATCCACCTAGGGGTGGTGTCTCCGATACAGCCGATGATGGTCATCTCGGAACCGACAACAATGTGGGTGTCCAGTCCTTTTCTCTTGACCATCTGTTCAACACGGGTAATATCATCCTGCTTTGCACGTGGTTTTAATACGATAATCATAATAAGTCCCTCCAGGAAAAATTTGTATGATAATATTGAAATATTTACACTGTAAAATTTTAGCTATTTAAAGTGTGAAAACAATAGTATACTACCTTAATATACGGAAGATGTCAACCATTTCGAAAAAATTTCACCAATAACAAAAGAAAAGGGACTGCTTGTAAAATGACAGGCAGGACCCTATAATGAAAGCATGGGTCAAGACCCTTTTGGTATCCCATATCATAACACAAAAAAGCAGGAGCAAAAAAAAGATGGTGAAAGTCTGGGCGGCACGGATTACGCCGCTTTTGATAAAACGAATTATGCATTTTATTATGAAAAGCTGCCGGAATGGAGAAAGGAAAAAGCAGACCGCCTCAAGAGTGAAAATGCAAAAGCCCAGAGTGTGGGAGCGTGGTCTCTTTGGACCAGGCTGCAGCAACAGGAGAAGCTGGGAGAAGATACACCCTTCAATCTGTCCCACTCCGGGGGAATATGTGCTGTGCGCCTTCAGTGACTGCAAAGAGGCGCAGGTGGGCTGCGATCTGGAGATGATAGGAGAATACCGGGAGAAAGTTGCAAAGCGCCTTTTTTTGCGGGGAGGAATATGCACATATAATAGGAACAGACAGCGAAGAGGAGCGGAAGGAATTGTTTTACCGCTACTGGGTTCTGAAGGAGAGCTTTATGAAAGCCACCCGAAGGGGGATGGGGATTAGTACCAGAGCGTTCCGGATAGACTGGGACAGCACGGGAAGACCGGTGCTTGGGAAACAGCCGGGGGAATATCCGGGTATATATCATTACTGCGAATATTCACATCCGCAGATTCCTGGCAGGATAGCGGTATGTACAACGGATCCCCGGATTGACGAGGAGCTTCATCTGACGGAGTTTGACAGGGAAGGAGTAGTTGACGAGGCTTCGGGCAGGTGATAGAATAGTAAAAGGGAAAAGACTGGGTTTATCAAGAAACAAAATAATTTACACAAAAGATAAGACCTGTCGGGAGAGTATAAAATTCAAATTAATAAGGAGGACATGTTATGCTGGATTTAACATTTGGAGAACAAGTGAAAATCATCTTAAGCCGCAGGGGCATGACAATCAAGGAACTCGCAGAGACCATTGAGGAACGTACCGGAAAGAAAATGTCGCGCCAGAATCTGACCCAGAGACTGGGGCGGGATAATTTCCAGGAGCAGGACATGCGTATGATCGCAGAGATTCTTGATTGCCCATTTCAGCTCAGTATTCTTGGAGAAGACGGCGTTTCCATAGAAAAAGCACAGAATAATCATGCACAGACAGAGACCTGGGAGGAACCGGCAGAAGTCTGGGAAGAGCAGCCGGAAGAGATGTATGCGGAAGCCGCGACCCCGGAGGAGCCGGAAGAGACAGCTGCCGGGCCGGCAGAGGTGCAGGAACGGGATATAACCATCGGGGAACTGGTGGATATCCACGAAGAACTGGACGCAATGATCGAGCGGGAACAGGGAGAACTTCCGCCGCTGGAAGAGCCGGTGGCAGAGCTCCTTGAAGAGGTTGCCGCAGAGGAAGAAGAAAAAGAAGAGGAACCACACAGGGAAGAGGAAAAAGCGAAAGAAAAGCAGGGGCCTAAAAAAGAAGAAAAGAAGCATGGCTGGAGAGAGTATCTGCTGCGCCGCATCCGGAAGCCGGAAGAGAAAAAAGCAGAAGAGAAATCCGAAGAGCCGGCGCCTGCAGAGGAAATGACGCAGGAAGCAGAAAACGAGTCGGCAGACGTTCAGATCCGTACGCCGGAGCCGGTAGCAGAGGCCGTAACAGAAGAATATGTGCTGGAACAGGAAGAGCCGCTGCTCTATGAGGAAGAGGCAGAAGAGGATGAGGCGGAAAGAAGCGCCAGAGAAGCAGCGCTTGCAGAGCTTGAGGAGTTCACAGCCGAAGAAGAGGATCTGGAGAAAGGGGATATTAATCCTTATACCGGAAGAGAATACAAAAAGCAACAGTGTCCGGATGCATCCGACCCGCATCGGCTATGTGCAGGTTTATGACAGAGGCACACATACCTGGACTGATATGACCGAGTGGGCATTCCTGGGATATCAGGAGCGAAAAAAAGGCACTGCTTGGCAAGGATTACGTGCCGCCGATCTATCTGGACTAAAAGAGGGCGTAAAAGATTGAATTGGGAACAATTATTATCAACAAAAAAGAAGCAGGGAAAGTGC
>ENA-OPYT01000556-OPYT01000556.1-human-gut-metagenome-genome-assembly--contig:-NODE-556-length-11454-cov-6.585327_pt1 | contig 11454 bp, 7 predicted proteins | sample MGYA00242636_ERZ504480 | MGnify/ENA primary metagenome ERZ504480 (study PRJEB26092, sample SAMD00036228) | human gut metagenome | host: Homo sapiens | study: EMG produced TPA metagenomics assembly of...
ATACGGACGGTAAACTCGTTGATACGATGATATAAATCTTCACGGAAATCTCCCTTATCAATCGCAGAACGCAAGTTCTCGTTTGTCGCGGAGATAAGACGGACATTGATCGCGATCTCCTGATTGCTACCGATCGGTTTTACTTTCCGCTCCTGCAAGGCACGAAGAAGCTGTACCTGTACCTCATAGGACAAGTTACCGATCTCATCCAAAAAAATCGTACCACCTTGGGCGGCAACAAAAGCACCTTCTTTATTATCGATAGCTCCGGTAAACGAACCTTTCACATGCCCGAAAAATTCGGATGCGGCCAAGTCTTTCGGGATCGCTCCGCAGTCAACAGCAATAAAAGGGGCTTTCTTACGATTGCTCTGTTCATGAATACGGCGAGCAACATACTCTTTCCCTGTACCGCTCGAACCGGTAATCAACACAGACATATCTGTCGGAGCAACCAGACGTACATGCTCGTAGAGCTGGTGGGCAGCTTGGCTCTGTCCCTCCACATACTGGCTACGCGTTCCTCCCGACGGTTCGGGACGTTTGGCTGAACGTGCAGGGCGTTCCAGTTCGGTGGCAGAAGCAACCGAACCTGTTTCCGTCTTTATCACATCCTTGATTTTGCCTAAAAGTTCTTCCGGGTTCAACGGTTTGGCAATATAATCGGACGCTCCTAACTTGATGGCTTGCACGGCGGTTTGTATCTCCGCATAGCTGGTCATCATAATCAGGGGAATTACAAAATTATTTTCTTTTATCCATTTCAACAGATCGATTCCATCCCCGTCCGGCAAACGCAAATCAGACAAGATCAAATCGAAAGAGGCATCCTCTATCCGGCTTCGTGCATCCGAAACCGATGATACCGAACTGACTTCGAAGCCTTTCCTTCCCAGCCAGGTTTTCAGCATCAACGAGAATGTTATATCATCTTCTAAAATCAGGATAGACGGCATATTATTCTTTTTTGTTTCGTACACAAAGATAACTAAGAATTGATAATTGACAATGGACAATGGACAATTAAATACCGCTTGCCGCAATTATCAATTGTCCATTGTCAATTCAAAATGCCCAAGTTGCCTTTTTCCACGCCCCCTCGAACGGACCTTGCTTGAATTTCTTCAACCACCAATGGCAGAAACCTAACTGGAGGATGAACAACAGGACGCCGACTCCAAAGCTGGCTGTCGTGCCTAAAACATTATAAAGTGACAAACCGTAACCGAAATAGATAAACGATCCTATAATAGACTGTGTCAAATAGTTAGTTAAACTCATCTTTCCATACGGCACCAAACCGTGCAGCATTTTATGGGTCGAAACTTGTTGCCACAGGAAGACAAAACAAGCGACCAACACACACATGAAAGAGAAATTGCGGAAAGAGGAAACCACCGTGTTCATCGGAGTCAGCATCGCCTTGTTGGAGATCATATCCGGAAGGGAAGCCGTAATGAAATACAACGGGACAAAGCAAACCGCACCGATAACCAGCGTCCGCATCCAGAAAACCCGATGTTCGGACAGGTTGGCAAACAACTGTCTGCGTCCCATCAGCATACCCAACAGGAACAAAGAGGCAGTCTGGAAAAAACGTCCGTACCCCCATGCCCACAACAGGCTGAACAACTGGCCGTCCCAAAGGTTGGACTTGACCATCGCCCAGAAATCCGGCTGCGAAAGGAACGGATACATACGTTGGCTATGAACACGCCAAACGCCGGCTGCCGGCACATAGTCAGGATTTATCATCGCATAGAAAAACTTGCCGAGTTCGAGAGGCTGGAGCATCAGGATAATAGCGGCAATGAGGATCGCTCGGTCGCTCCATCTGCAGACTAACACGAGCACCACGCCAATTATAGAATAAAGGACTAATATGTCGCCGGGGAAAAACGCCCCGTTGAAACAGCCGATAATGAACAAAAGGAAAAGCCGCCACAGGAAACGCAGACGGAAGTCTTTACCTTTCTCCGCCTGATTGTTATATTGAATAAAAAAGCTGAATCCGAACAGCAGGGAGAAAATCGCGTAAGCTTTCCCGGAAAAGAGGAAAAACAATGTTTCCCATATTCCTTTATCCATCGCCTCCATAAAAGCCGAAGAAGCTGTCGGGAAGTCATAAAAATTAAAATGTTCGATGTTGTGTAGTAACATAATAGCCATAACGGCAAAACCGCGTAATGCATCCACCACCTCGATACGAGGCGACTTAGCCAAAAGTCCATGCTCCATTGATAATGATTTAGATTTTTAATTTATGATTTTACAAAAGACAAAAGTAGATAAAGAAGTCATATAAAACAAAAAAGCACCATTTAGGCGCTCTTTTTGTTTGCAGACTTAAAATAGATACTCGAACATACTTTAAAACGGTTTTTTTAATGTAGAAACGTCCACTTCCGCTTCTTGCTATAAAAGAAGCGAATATCGTGCCAAACTCAGCCTGACACACAGCCTGTTTTTGTAAACTCTTCTATTCTAACAGAGAAGTCGCCCAGAATGTTTTACTGAAGCTATTTATTACAACGTCACGAATGGGGAATTGTGGACATATATGGGGAATTTTTCTACAGATACCGTTCCACAGCCTGGCCCACAACAACACCCGCCTGCCGGATCACTTCAAATAAAAGCCGCTTCCAACCTTCGTCTGTCAGTGCCTCGTCGTCCTTCTCAAGGATTCTCAGTTGGGCTACCAAATCGGAAGCTCCCAACATGGTGAAAAGCGGGATTAGCTTATGGGAGATTTTGGCAGCCTGTGCACGGTCGGTCTTCTCCAAAGCTTGTTGTAGCAACGAAACGCTCTTGTTCGTCTCCTCGGCAAAAGTCCGGATAATGGAAGCGGAAGCTTCTTTGTCTTCGCCGGCAAAAGCAGTAAGCGAATCAAAATTGAATTCAGGCGACACCTCGGCTTGTATATCCGCTTGCAACAGGTTATTCAACAAAGCGATCAACTGCTTAGCCGTGAAAGGCTTATTTAGAAATCCGGTGAAACCGACTTCCAAATAATGTGTATTCTCGTTTTCCACACTGGCTGAAAGCGCGATGACAGGCACAGTATCTGTACCGGGGACACCCGACGAACGAATGACGTTAAGCAGGCCGTACCCATCCATGCCCGGCATCTGTATATCGGTTATGATCGCGTCGAAAGAACTATTACGCAAAATATCGACCACGGCAAACGGATTTGAACAACTGGTGACCTCCACATGGTTCCGTTTCAAAAACTCTTCCGTCAGTGCCAGCTGCAACGGATCGTCATCGACCAGCAAACAAAAGATTTCGCGCCCTTCGAACCCCCCGGTCTCCGTTTCGTCTTCCTCCTCTATGGCAGGCGTGGCATGCAACGTCTGCACTTCCGATTCCCGCAAAGGCAGGACAATCGTAAAATCACTTCCTTTTCCCGGAACACTCTTTAGCGACAAGGTTCCTCCCATCAGTTCAATCAGCTTGCGGGTGATGGAAAGTCCGAGACCGAAACCTTCTTCCTTTTCGGTTCCCGACAGACGGGCAAACTCGCCGAAAATTTTTTCCTGTTCTTCTTCCGGAATCCCGACACCGGAGTCGGAGACAGTAATTGTCAATTGAGAATTGAGAATTGACAATTTGACTATCAAAACGATACGACCTTCATGAGTAAACTTGACAGCGTTAGACAATAGGTTGCTGACTATCTGGCGGAGGCGTATCGGATCACCTGAATAGATGCGATCCATCCCTTCCTCCTTCATATTCAGAACAAAAGCAAGTCCTTTCGCCTCGGCTATCGGGCGGAAGCTCCCGTATATTTCATTAAAAAGCGTACGTACGCTGAAAGGCACGTTCTGTATCTCCATCTGCCCCGATTCCAATCGATGAAAATCAAGCAAACCGTTCACCAGAGAAAGGATATGATTGGCCGATCCAGTCATATTTTCCAAATAATAACGTTGCCTTTCGTCCGGACGACGGCGCAGCAGCAGTTCTATATAACCGATTATGGACGAGAGCGGCGCACGGATATCGTGGCTGATCGTCAGCATCAACTTCTCCCGGCTATGGAGCAGGTCTTCAGCATATTGCTTGGCTTTCTCCAATTGCAGCCGATAATACTGGCTCCTGGAGATATCACGCGTGATCAGAATGATAAAGACCACCACGATAATCAGCGACAGGATAGCGATGCCGCCAATGAGATAAGAGGTTTCGCGCAGCACCTCCTGTTTCTTCACAACACGCTCCATCGACGCGTTCATCTCCTCTTCTTCTATATCGCGCAACATCTGGTTGATTCGGCTCGTGATGATGCTATTATTATAACGCAAGTTAGCGGCACGCTCTAAAAGCTGGTCGACAAGCTGTTTACGCTGATCGGCCACACTGTCCTGCAAATTTTTCAGGACCGTCACGATCGTGTCTGCCGGGTTGAAGGAATTCACCAACGTATCAGTCACGATCTGCCGGGTCGTATTCACGATAACAGTCGAATCCTCTTTAGGCGGTGAGAATGCATCGGCGAGCCGGCGGAAAAAGCCACGGTGCTTATGGGGCTGAGGAGTTTTCACGGAATCCTGGTGCACGATCACGCGCTCCTGTATTTCGACCTGCCGGATCATCGTATCTTGCCGGGCGATCACCTTCTCGATGTTTTGGGTATACAGATGTTCCGCGTTCGTCTCACGCCAGGTTTCCAACAGGCGGCGCGTGTTCCAACGCTTCTGCTCGATCAACATATCGATCGTGTCGATCTTGGGATATAGTGCGGGATTCGACACTAATGTACGCAAGGAATCCATATTCTGCAAAGCCTTGTTCAGCGTGCGGTTGAAATGTTTGATTTCCCCCTGTGGAAACCCGACCATTTGTCCGAGCGCTTCGCTTTCGTAGAGTAACGACAGAGTGTTGGTCACGAGATAAACCTTCTCCCTCGATTTGTTGTTCGGGTCGTCTTCGCCAGCAAACTGTTCGATAATGTTATAAATATAAACGACCGAACACACGGCTATCAGGATCAATAACAGGTATCCCAATATGACTTTACTTGTAATATGTCCATTCTGTGCGCTCATTAGTCTTTCCTATAAGCTATTTTCCATTTGTCCAACATAACGAAATCCGCTTTCTTCAATCCAACCTTCCAGAACGGGACAGGTTCGTCGTGATCACCGAGAAACATACGGTCACGAACGGCAAAAGCTGGGTTGGTCAGGGCCAGTGTGGAATCGGATACCGAAGTCCGGACACCGGCAATATCCAATATCGTATGGAACACACTGTTCGTGCTGACCGGATAAGCCCCGTGAGAGATCGCCGTCCGGTATTTCTCCGGAAAAACGGTCCGATAATCGTCCGAGAACCAGATGATATACGGGATATGGAGCTGATAATAAGTCGGTATAGGCGAAGCATGCAGGTAACGAGCACGTGCATCATCGAAAATATCTTCTCCATGATCGCTCAGATAGAGCATCGACGCACAAACCTCCTTCTTTTTCAACATGTCGACAATCTCTCCCAAGACATAATCCGTATAACGGATCGAATTGTCATAAGCATTGCGCAGTTCCTTCTTATAAGACTGGCGAATGCCTTCGGCCTTATCCGGCGTATAAATCCGGAACTCGGCCGGATACCGCTCATGATAATTGAAATGCGACCCGTATGTATGGAGGACGATAAACATATCCTCGTCGGATTTATCCAGTTCCTTTTCCAAATACGGCAAAAGGGCGGCATCGTGCAACGAGGTCAGATACGATCCGGTGTTGAACGTGCTCATATCGATAAACGTATCAGCCTCCCGGTAGAAAGCCCCGATCATCGAAGTAGTCAGTTTCTGGTTGGCAATGACAAGCGTACGGAAACCTGCTTCCTTGAAAGCGGTAACGATGCTTTTCTCGTCATATATCACGCCATAGTTTTCCGCACTAGCGGCAGACAGGATGATCGGAACACTTTTGTGCGTATTGTTGGATTGCGTCACAACATCCGTAAAATGTACCAGACCATCGAGTCCTTCCATACGCGGAGTCGTATTGCGTTCATATCCATACAAGCTCCATTCCATAGCCCGCGAAGTCTCTCCCACCACAAGCACGTAAATCTCGCGCTTGCCATCCGCCTGTCCCGTCCGGACCGAGTTGAACCTGAAATCGGCAGAAGAGATGGAATAGTTGGCGTTTTTGTTCGATTTGGTAATCGCAAAATAGAGATTATAAAGCGCATTGACCGGATAAACATCGTTCTTGAGCGAGAAACTGTGCTTTTGCCAAGAAGGCAGGAAACAGAGCAGCACCCCCACTCCGAAAAGCCCCAAGCTTCTGGACGCCCACCGCTTGCGGAACACGGCGGTCAGCCTGTCTTTCATGCGGATTGAACGCGTGGCCAGCCACAAGGTAGGAAGCGTATAAAAGAAAAAGACGCAAACGATGACAAGAAAAATATTTCCTAATAATTCGCTTGCTTCGGAAGCATTCGAACTTGTCAGGTTCAAGAACATGTCCACGGCTATCACCGACTCGCCGAAAAGATACAACAGGACCAACTGGCCTCCGTCCAGTATGATTTTCGGCAACAGACACCAGACCACCACTCCGGGTTTACGCGCCAGCAGCAGAACTCCCATCCAGAACGCCAACGGCATGACGATAGAAGCAAGGCCCACCGGAACAGGTAAAGGCTCTGTGAACAGAAAAACACAGTTCGGAATGATGAAAAGCAAGCCGAACAAGAAATATAAGTGTTCCTGTGAAGATATCCAACGCAAAATATTAGTAAAGTACCTCATCGATTTTTGCCTAAAAAGCCTAATTTTATCAACTATTCTTATCACTATTCCACAACAGCACTGCTGTAACCGACAAAAATAAACGTTATCCATCACATACACATACAGAAGAAGCACAAAAAAAGTTATTTCAAGGTCTCCCGTAGAGGCGAGGTTCTACTCCGCCCATGAAAACAATGTCTGCCTTGCCCGATATCATTTCGTCAGCAAAACAGCCACTCCCCAGTTTAAATAGAAACCGTTAAAAAATATCACCCGCTATAGTAATTCCAAATATATGGGGTACTAATCCGATTTACATGGGGTCGTAATGACATTTTGATATTTTAAAAATCATGCAAATGCTTTCAATAATCTTGCAATATGCCGGTAGCAGAACTTTGTTGCTTCCGACTATCGCTTTTTATTTTAATTTCGGGCAACCGAAAAAGGGAAAGATTATTTAAAATCATCAATAATAATTAAGGTAAAGACAAAATGAAAAGACAAATCATGCTGCTATCGGCTTGTACGGTCACTTTGCTGAGTGCTTGTTCGTCGAACACGCGTATCGCAAACGAAGTATATGCCCCTGCTGCCAAAAACGAATTACGGGCGCCGGCAACACCGCTGGTAACGATCGACCCGTACACCAGCGCCTGGTCGTTTGCCGACCGCCTGAACGAAGAAAGCGTGCGCCACTGGACCGGCCGTAACTTCCCGCTATTGGGAAGCCTGCGTGTAGACGGTGTTTCATACCGGTTCATGGGAGCGGACAAAGTAGAGGTGACGCCGGTTATCGGTACGGCGGCTTCCGGCTTATGGGAGGCGACCTACACATTCGAGCTGCCGGAGGGAGAATGGACCGCCGTCGATTACGAGACAAAAGGCTGGAAAACAGGCAAGGCGGCATTCGGGACAGACGATAATCCGTATCGCTCCACTCCCTGGCAAGACGGCGACATCTGGGTACGCCGCTCGTTCGACTGGCCTGAGGGGACGGATAAGGAAGATCTGTTCCTGCTATATTCGCACGACGACAACATCGAGTTGTACATCAACGGTAAGCAGGTGGCCGTAACCGGCAACGGGTTGGATTACGACCTGCTGAAGGAAATCCCGCAGGAAGTGGCCAACACGCTCAAACCGACGGGGAACATCCTGGCTGCCCACTGCCGCAACAACGGAGGAGGTGCATACGTGGACATGGGAATCATGAAGAAGGTAAAACGGGGAGACACGTTTGACAATAAAGCGGTCCAGACGGCGACCACCGTCATGCCGACACAGACGTACTATACGTTCGAATGCGGCCCTGTCGAACTGGATTTGATCTTCACTGCTCCGATGCTGATGGACGACCTGGAGGCCATGACCGCCCCGTACAATTATATCACGTATCAGGCCCGTTCGTTAGATGGTCGGACACACGAAGTCCAGTTATACCTCGAAGCGACCCCTCAATGGGCTGTAAACACGACAGATCAACCTGTCACCTTCGAAAAGATCGAAAAAGACGGGTATGTCTATCTAAAGACCGGCTCTGTCGACCAGGAAGTTTTGGGCAAGAAGGGAGACGACCTTCGCATCGACTGGGGCTATTTCTATCTTTCAGCCGCGCAATCTCCGGACGTGACAGTCGCCATTGACGAATATTACGCTGCCAAGAAAGCATTCATGGCCGACGGCAGACTGTCCGGCAAAGCGGAGAATGTGTCTCCGGATATGGAAAAACAGATGACGGTCCTCGCCTACTCCGACAACCTGGGCAAGGTAAACGAAAAGACCGTGTCAGGGCACTTGTTGATCGGATATGACGATCTGTATGCGATCCAGTATTTCAATGACAACCGGATGGCATACTGGAAGCACGACGGGCAGACGGACATTTTCGATGCCTTCGCCAAAGGCCAGAAAGAGTATGCCGGAATGATGAAACGGTGTGCGGACTTCGACGGACGCCTGATGCAGGAAACAGCGGCCGCCGGCGGACAAAAATATGCCGAGCTGTGCGCCCTGGCCTATCGCCAGGCCATTTCCGCCCATAAGTTAGTGACAGACAAGGAAGGCAACCTGCTATTCCTGTCGAAAGAGAATTTCAGCAACGGTTCGATCGGGACGGTCGATATCACCTACCCTTCGGCGCCGCTGTTCTTATGCTATAACCCCGAGCTCCTGAAGGGGATGATGAACCCGATCTTTTACTACAGCGAAAGTGGCAGATGGAACAAGCCTTTCCCCTCACACGATGTCGGCACGTATCCGCAGGCTAACGGACAGACCTACGGCGGCGATATGCCGGTCGAAGAATCCGGCAATATGCTAATCCTCGCAACGGCCATCGCGATAATCGAAGGAAATGCGGATTATGCGGCCAAACATTGGGATGTGTTGACAACCTGGGTCGATTATCTGAAGAAAGAAGGTCTCGACCCGGACAACCAGTTATGCACGGACGATTTCGCCGGTCATTTCGCTCACAACACCAACCTGTCCATCAAAGCGATCATGGGGATAGCCGGCTACGGCAAGATGGCCGGAATGTTGGGAAAGAGGGAAATAGCGGATTCTTATCTGGCGACAGCTCGTGAAATGGCTGGCAAATGGATTGCGATGGCAAAAGACGGGAATCACTATAAGCTGACCTTCGATAAGTCCGGTACATGGAGCCAGAAATATAATTTGGTTTGGGACCGCTTGTTAGATCTGAATATATTCCCTTCGGAAATAGCTGAAACAGAAACAGCTTACTACAAGACCAGACAAAACAAATATGGTCTGCCGCTGGACAACCGCGAAGATTATACCAAATCCGACTGGATTCTGTGGAGTGCCTGCCTGACCGGCAATACGGCCGATTTTGAAACGTTCATGCTTCCGGTCTGGAAATACGCCAACGAAACGACCTCACGCGTCCCGTTGAGCGACTGGCATTACACTTCTGACGGAACACAACGTGGATTCCAGGCCCGTTCAGTCGTCGGCGGCTACTATATGCGATTGCTGGAAAAACGGCTGAAGAAGTAATTATGATGGTAGCGTGTCGAAACTATCCTGTTCCCGCGCTTGACGCGGGATCGCATTAAAACCGGCCCTATAAAAATCTGATTGATAAGGTCTGTCCTTTTGCGTCCCCGCATCAAATGCGGGGATAAGGAGGTTTCGACACACTTCCATCATAATTCTCCTCACTTCCTCGCTACCTTCTGTATGATACCAAGAAACTCTTCATTCGTCATCCGGATATCCGGTTCCTTATAATTCACGTAATCTTCAAAATAATCGCTGGCGATATCTGCCACGATCTCAGAGCCGTCCAACCCGAAAGAACTCACCAACTTCTCCACCTTGCCACGAATCTGGCGGATCACCTGCAAGCGGTCTTCGTAACGGTCCGGTTTTTCCAGCTCCGTCACATGCTCGTTTCGGGCAATCAGATAAACGGTCGTATAAAACTTGTCCACATCTCCGAAAGCCGGGATAAACAGAGCTTTCTTTTCCTCTGGCAACGCAACCAGTGTTTCCTGAATTTTTGTCATTATGTGTTTATTTTAATTGGTTGGCGAAGATAGTACATTCCGTTCATAGATAAAGTCTATCCCGCGATAAATAATATGCATTTCATTCTATGAACAAATTTCGAGCAGGGAATGTTAGAATAGTAGAAACAACATAAAACAGATTGATTATGCTTACATTATGTCTCAGTTTATTATTGTTGATAACAAATAATAGTAATAATAGTCAAATAACAGATAAAAAAGAAAAAGTTATGAAATTTGAATTAATCCAGTTACCCTATGCAGCCAACGCGCTGGAACCGGTTATAAGTAAAGAAACGATTGAGTTCCATCATGGCAAACATTTACAGACTTATGTAAATAACCTGAACAACCTCATTCAGGGAACCAAGTTCGAAAACGCTACATTAGAACAGATCGTGGCAGAATCCGACGGTGCTATCTTTAACAATGCTGGACAGACGCTTAATCATAATTTGTACTTCACCCAGTTCTCCCCCTATGGCGGTGGCAGACCGACCGGCGCCCTCGCCAAAGCGATCGACGCGACTTGGGGATCGTTCGAAAACTTCCAGAAAGAATTCGTAGCTGCAGGAACCGGTTTATTCGGTTCAGGATGGGTATGGCTGGCTAAAGATAAAGACGGAAAACTCTCAATTACCAAAGAAGCTAACGGTAGCAATCCGGTTGCTCACGGATTGAAACCGATTCTGGGATTCGATGTGTGGGAACATGCCTACTATTTGGATTACCGGAACCGCCGTCCCGATCATTTGAACGCTTTATGGAAAATCATCGATTGGGATACCGTTGGCAAAAGATATTAAAGCTCTTTAAACTCCAGATAAAAGCCGCCCGGCAACATACCGGACGGCTTTTTTATTTACAATATGACTGGAACTCAAGCAATATAGTAATATTTCCAATTATAAGGGAAAAATGTCCAATAACGAAATGGAATAAATAGCATACCTTTGTTATATAATCAATAAACAAGAATATAAACCTCAATTAATAAGGAGAATAAACATGAAAGTACAAGAATTGACAAAAACGGAATTTCTGAAAAAAGTAGCGAACTACGAAGCCAGCCCCAACAAGTGGGTGTACAAAGGAGACAGACCTTGTATCGTGGATTTCTATGCCACCTGGTGCGGACCTTGTAAGATGGTCGCTCCT
>ENA-OPYT01000557-OPYT01000557.1-human-gut-metagenome-genome-assembly--contig:-NODE-557-length-11449-cov-18.913178_pt1 | contig 11449 bp, 12 predicted proteins | sample MGYA00242636_ERZ504480 | MGnify/ENA primary metagenome ERZ504480 (study PRJEB26092, sample SAMD00036228) | human gut metagenome | host: Homo sapiens | study: EMG produced TPA metagenomics assembly of...
GGTTTCCCCCATTGTGCAATATTCCCCACTGCTGCCTCCCGTAGGAGTCTGGGCCGTGTCTCAGTCCCAATGTGGCCGTTCACCCTCTCAGGCCGGCTATGGATCGTCGCCTTGGTGGGCCGTTACCTCACCAACTAGCTAATCCAACGCGGGTCCATCTTATACCACCGGAGTTTTTCACACCGAGCCATGCAGCTCTGTGCGCTTATGCGGTATTAGCAGTCATTTCTGACTGTTATCCCCCTGTATAAGGCAGGTTACCCACGCGTTACTCACCCGTCCGCCACTAGAAACAATCTAAATCTGCCGAAGCTTCAATAAAAGGTTTCCCGTTCGACTTGCATGTGTTAAGCACGCCGCCAGCGTTCATCCTGAGCCAGGATCAAACTCTCTGATAAAATGTTTGATTCATTTACTCAAGACAACCGTTTGGCTATCTCTCGTTTTTACTGCTTTTGGTTTGTTTAAACCGTTCTTTAAATGTAAAGAAATTTTCGAGAATCGTATGTGTTTCACTGTTTAGTTATCAAGGTTTGTTGTGTCTGTCTCTCAGACAGCTCGTTCATTTTATCTCATTCTCAACTGCTTGTCAAGAACTTTTTTAATTTTTTGAAGCATTTAGTCTTCAGAAAAATCAAAGCGGAGAAGGAGGGATTTGAACCCTCGCGCCGCGTTAACGACCTACTCCCTTTCCAGGGGAGCCCCTTCGGCCAGCTTGGGTACTTCTCCAAATTGCCCTACTTACTAAGTAGTTCCGATATTTATCTCTGCCGTTCTCAGCGACAGGTGATATTATATCTCGTATCTTTTATGTTGTCAAGTACTTTTTTAACTTTTTTAAAAAGTTTTTATTCTGTATTTGACAAACGGAGAGAGTGGGATTCGAACCCACGCGCCCTTGCGGACAAACGGTTTTCAAGACCGCCTCGTTATGACCACTTCGATATCTCTCCATATAATGTTTTTCAACATTTTTTGTGCTGTTTTGTCAGCGCATGTTGTATTCTATCATCAAATATCTCCCCTGTCAATAACAAATTTGATATTTTTTTCAAAAAATTGGACATATAGCTTCAATTTCTGCTATATGTCCATATTTACCGGGATTTTCACCCTGTTCTACTCTCTATTCTACTCTCTATTCTACTCTCTGTTTTCCTTCAAAAATGCCTCCGCAACCACCAGATCTTCCGGTGTTGTGATCTTGATATTGCGATAAGAACCTTCTGAAAAGCGGATCTTCACCCCGGTCTCATGTTCTGCAACCATGGCATCATCTGTAATTCCGGTCATTTCCTTCTGCCGAATGCTGGTATATGCGCCATAGATCAGCGGGTATTGAAAGATCTGCGGAGTCTGGACGATCCATACACTGCTGCGATCCGGAGATTTCACTGACATTCCCATCCTCATCTGCGATCTTAACTGTATCCTTGGAAGGCATGCCTGTAACACTGGCACCTGTCTGTGCTGCTGCCATAAGTCCTCTTTCAATGATCCCATGATCAATAAATGGTCTGGCACCGTCATGGATCAGCACATACTCTGTATCTTTACACGCACGAAGTCCTTCATAAACAGAATCGTACCGTTCTTTTCCGCCGGATACTACAGCAGAAACCTTTGTAAAACCATATTTTTCCACGATTTCTTCTTTGCACCAGAAAACGTATTCCTCCCCTGTTACCAGGATCACATCCCTAATCAGCGGACTTTCCTGAAAACAGCGCAGAGAATAACAGAGCACCGGCATCCCGTCAAGCTCCATAAACTGCTTCTGTATTTTGCTGTGCATTCTCTTTCCCTGGCCTGCTGCCAGGACAATAGCTGTATTTCTGCACTCTCCCATGATCAATTACCCCGGATTCTTTTATCTTTCGCCAAGCTTCAGGTTCGGAACCGCATTCAGATCCCAGCTGTGGCGTGTTCCCCTGATATATTCATAGTAAGCTGCCACACCGATCATCGCTGCGTTATCCGTACAGAAGATCGGTGATGGACGGTAAAATTTGTATCCACGTTCTGTACATGCTTTTTCCATAGCAGTGCGAAGTGCTCCGTTGGAAGCAACACCTCCTGCAATGGCAACCTTTTTCATGCCAAAATCAGCTGCTGCCTGCATGGTATGCTCTACCAGTACGTCAACAACCGCCTTCTGGAAGGATGCCGCGATATCTGCACGGTTTACTTCCTCACCTTTCATTTTTGCCCCGTTTAAATAATTAAGAACTGCGGACTTCACGCCGCTGAAGCTGAAATCATACGGATTTTCGCCGATTTTTGCACGTGGAAACTCGATAGCGTCCGGATTTCCTTCCTTTGCCAGCTTATCAATCTTCGGTCCTCCCGGATATCCCAGCCCAATGGCACGTGCAACCTTATCAAATGCCTCACCTGCCGCATCGTCTCTGGTTCGGCCCAGGATCTCAAACTGGCCGTAGTCCTTCACAATAACAAGATGGGTGTGTCCACCGGATACAATGGCACAGAGAAACGGCGGTTCCAAATCCGGATGCTCAATATAATTGGCAGAAACATGTCCTTCTATATGATGCACGCCTACCAGTGGCATGTTTCTTGCATAGGCAATAGCCTTGGCTTCTGCCACACCTACAAGAAGTGCACCGACAAGCCCCGGTCCATAGGTTACACCGATAGCATCAATATCATCCAGAGTGACATTTGCCTCGTCCAGCGCTTCCTGGATGACCTGGTTGATCCTTTCTATATGATTTCTGGAGGCGATCTCCGGTACAACACCTCCGTACAGTTTATGGATCTCGATCTGTGAGGAAATCACGTTTGATAAGACAGTCCTTCCATTTTTTACAACGGAAGCTGCCGTTTCATCACAGGAGCTCTCAATACCAAGAATTAATGTATCTTTCATTTTTTTCAGTCCTCTTCAAAATTCAGTTCCACACTCTTCCCGTCTTTTCCCGGCCATGCCTTCGGAAAGATCTCACGTACTGTATCCATGTAATCATCCGGACGTACCAGAGAAGGGCTGTAATGGGTCAGCCACATTTCCCCCACTTCCGCATCACGGGCAAGAGTGGCCGCTTCACGAAACGTCATGTGTTTGTAGCCTTTTGCCTTTTCGATCTTGTCATCTTCACCGTACATTCCCTCACAGATAAAAAGATCGGAACCTTTTGCATTACGTAAAATAGACTCTGTCGGTCTGGTATCTGTGGTATAGGTAAGCTTGATCCCTTTTCTTGGCGGACCAAGCACCATATCCGGTGTGTAGATCCTTCCTTCATCCTCCACAGTATGTCCCTTCTGCAGCGGATTCCAGAATTTCAGCGGGATCTCATGTGCACTGGCACTGTCAGGAGAAAATTTTCCCTGGCGCAGGATCTCAAGGGTATATCCATAGCAGGTAACATTATGGTTCACACGAAATGCAGTGATCCGGTAACCGTTCAGTTCCAGAACCTCCTCCGGTTTCGTGATCTCGATAAATTTAATCTCAAAGGGCAGCTCCGGTGCGATCACACGAAGTGCGCTTACCACACGTTCCAGTCCTCTTGGGCCTACCAGAGTCAGCGGTTCTGTGCGGTCTGCATTTCCCATAGTCAAAAGGAGTCCCGGAAGTCCGCTGATATGATCCCCATGATAATGGGTAAAACAGATCACATCAATAGGCTTGAAGCTCCAGCCCTTTTCTTTAATGGCCACCTGAGTGCCTTCCCCGCAATCGATCATCAGACTGCTGCCGTTATAACGGGTCATCAGTGCGGTGAGCCATCTGCGTGGCAGCGGCATCATTCCTCCGCAGCCAAGTAAACAAACATCTAACATATTTTTCCTCTTTTCCTGTTCTGTGGCAAAGTTTAGCATACTTATCCCGTACAGACAAGTACCTCTCCCGGGTAAGCCTATTCAGAAACTGCGGTGCGTGTCATAAGAACAGCATCCTCTGTGGGATCTGTATAGTATCCCTTTCGCAGGCCATCCCGCACAAATCCCTGACGTTCATAAAGCCGGATCGCAGTCTCATTTCCTGCCCGGACCTCCAAATGGATCATGGTGATCCCACGCTCTTCTGCCAGACGGATCATACTTTCCATAAGGAAATTTCCGATTCCCTCTCTCTGACGGTCTCTGCGGACAGCCACATTGGTCACATCCCCCTCATCCAGCACCGTAAGAAGACCACAATATCCCAGGATCCGGCCCTTTTCTTCCACAACAAGAAACATCCCATTCTCTTTCATAAGAAATGTCAGAAATCCCTCTTTTGTCCAGGGGACTGAAAAAAGTTCCTCTTCGATCTCCATAACCTGATCCAGATCATCCACAAGCATTTCTCTTAAGATCATGCGTTTTCCCCTTCTGATCCTTTTTTCAGTTTCTGGGCACGCTCCCGTTCAGCCTGTGAAACACGGAGATAATCCGGTTTGTGCTCAGCCGCTGTCTCGGTTCTGCCTTCTTTATAATAAAGGACACCAAGTGCACCTACAGCACCTGCTCTCTGTCTGGAAAGATGGGCCGGTGCAAAAGAAAACGGTACAGTAAGCTTATCTGCGATGATATCTTTAAATACCGGGACTCCGTCTCCGAGGAATGTTACGGCTTCTCCCATCTCATTCAACATGGAAAGAAGCTCCTCAATTCCCACTGCCATCTGATCCTTTACCGTCATGAGCCTGTGATCCTCGTAACGATAGATTCCCGTATAAACCTGCTTTCTTCTGGCATCCATGATCGGACAGATCAGTCCGTTTACATCATAGAGATTATAGGCCAGTGCCTCCACAGTCGGAATCCCGACCAGTGGTTTGTCAAGGGCAAGTCCAAGTCCCTTGGCTGTGGCAGAGCCAATACGGAGTCCGGTAAAAGAGCCCGGTCCCTTGGCTACCGCAATAGCGTCAATCGTCTTCAGATCCAGCTCTGTCATCTTCACGATCTCATCCAGCATGGGAAGAAGAGTCTGGGAATGTGTTTTCTTATAATTAACTGTATATTCCGCTACCAGTGTATCGTCCTCCACAACGGCTACGGATGCCACGATTCCGGAACTGTCCAGTGCCAAAACTCTCATTCTGTCTTTTCTCCTCTCTCCTCAATGGTGATCTTTCTGTATTCAAAGCCCTTCTCAAGATCTTTTTCAATGGTAACTTCAATCCTTTTTTCCGGCAGGATCTCCTCAATGAGTTCCGCCCATTCAATCAGACAGATTCCCTGCCCGAAAAAATAATCATCGTATCCGATCTCTTCCATTTCTTCCAGGTCCCCGATACGATATACATCAAAATGATAAAATGGCAGACGTCCGTCTTCATATTCCTGGATAATGGTAAATGTAGGGCTGTTTACAGGTTCTGTAATTCCAAGACCTGCTGCCACTCCCTGTGTGAACACGGTTTTTCCAACTCCCAGATCGCCTGTCAGTGTGTAGATCTGTCCCGGCTTCGCATTCATTCCGATCGTCCTTCCGACCTCGAATGTTTCCTCAGGATCATGCGTTTCTATGACCATATTTTCCACCTTTTTCTTGCACAATTATTCTTTGCATATTATAATAGAGCGAACAGCGAAATACAATACTTTTTGAAAAGGAGTGCGAAAACTATGGCAAATCCTATCGTTACCATCACAATGGATAATGGCGATGTAATGAAAGCGGAATTATATCCGGAAGTTGCCCCGAACACAGTAAATAACTTCATCAGCCTTGTAAAAAAAGGCTTTTATGACGGCCTGATCTTCCACCGTGTCATCAACGGCTTTATGATCCAGGGCGGATGCCCGGACGGAACCGGTATGGGTGGCCCGGGATACAGCATCAAGGGTGAGTTCTCCCAGAACCATTTCAAAAACGACCTGAAGCATACACCAGGTGTTCTCTCCATGGCAAGAGCCATGAATCCGAACTCTGCCGGAAGCCAGTTCTTTATCATGCACAAGGCTGCTCCGCATCTTGACGGAAGCTATGCTGCATTCGGTCAGATCATTGAGGGCATGGATGTTGTAAATGCTATCGCAGAGACAGACACGGACTACAGTGACCGTCCTCTTGACGAGCAGAAGATCAGCTCCATGACTGTTGATACCTTTGGTGTGGATTATCCGGAACCGGAGAAATGCTAACAGGAATAATTTTCTGAAATAAAAAAGCCCCGCGAAGAGCAGACTGTAACACAGATCATCTGCCCTCTTCCCGGGGTATTTTTATACTGACATTCTCTTTTCTTTTACTTTTCGAAGGTCTTCACTTCTCCGTTTACTTTCGCAAAATACAGTTCTGCATCCTTCTCAAGTCCGGCTCTTCCGTTTGTTCCTTCTGTGATCGCCTTCTTCACCTCTTCGACCTGATCATCCGGCACAAGAAGCTTCAGGACAACCTTGTCGGTATATTCGGAATCCAGGATCGGCAAACTTCTTTCTCCTGCGATATACTGGATCTTTCCGATCCCTGTATAATCCGTCGTCACCTGAAGAGAGATCCCATGATGCTTCTCAATGACGGTGCTTGCCGCCAGTCCTGCCTGGACTGCACCGGAATATGCCCGCACAAGCCCTCCTGTCCCAAGAAGGACACCTCCAAAATATCTGGTCACCACAATGGCCGCATTATAGATCCCGGCTCCCAGAAGTACATCCAGCATAGGCCTTCCGGCTGTTCCGGATGGTTCTCCGTCATCACTGCAGCGGGTGGCTTCCCAGTTCATCCCTACGGAATATACATAGCAGTTATGACGTGCATCCCAGTATTTTTTTTTCATTTCTTCGATAAAGGCAAGGGCCTCTTCTTCTGTTTCCACAGGACGGACGGTTGCGATGAAACGGGATTTTTTTTCCACAAGTTCACCTTCGCCGCCTTCGTATATGGTTTTATAATGTTCCAGCATGGTTTACGCCTCCGTTATCTATATCCAACCCTCTGTTTCAGGCAGAGTTTTCTTTATTGTATAATAATTATCTTCATTGCACAATGTATAAGATATCATGAATTGTGAAATTTTTTTTAAGGCTTTATTTGGCTTTCCATATTTGTTATAATGAAACGGATTATAAAGGAGGAATATTATGAACTACGGAAAAAGATCCACTTCCAAGAAGCGGAATGCTCTGATCTCCCGTACTTCCATGCTGGAAAAAAGAGCACATGTTTCGTTTATCCGGGTTTTATTTACAGCTCTGATCGCAGTCTGCGTCATGGTTGTCTGCCTTGGTATCGGCTCCTTCCGGGGCGTGATCGCCGGAGCACCTGACGTCAACGATGTGGATATTTCACCTCTCGGATATGCAACCTTCCTGTATGATGACCAGGGAACACAGATCCGACAGCTTTCAGCCCCTACATCCAACCGTCTTCCGGTCTCCCTGGACCAGATCCCGGTCAGTCTGCAGCATGCAGTGGTAGCCATTGAGGATGAGCGTTTTTATGAACATAACGGTATTGATGTCCGCGGTATCGCACGTGCCGGAATGAAGGCGATCACCACCGGTAACTTTTCCGAGGGTGCCAGTACCATCACACAGCAGCTTCTGAAGAATAATGTTTTCACTGACTGGACCAACGAATCCACACAGCTGGAACGTTTCACACGTAAATTCCAGGAGCAGTACCTTGCTGTACAGATTGAAAAAAAATATGACAAAAATGTGATTCTTGAGAATTACCTGAATACCATTAACCTGGGTGCAGGTTCCTACGGTGTACAGGCCGCTTCCAAAAAATACTTTAACAAAGACGTATGGGATCTGAACCTTTCTGAATGTGCCACCCTTGCCGGCATCACGCAGAACCCTACCAAATTCAATCCGATCACCAATCCAAAAGCAAACTCCAAGAGACGGAAGGAAGTCCTGGATCACATGCTGGATCAGAATTACATCTCACAGGATGAATATAATGCAGCACTGAATGATGACGTTTATTCCCGTATCCAGGCCGCACAGCTTGAGAACACCGAAGAAGAAAGTACCGTTTACACGTATTTCGAAGATGAGGTTACCAATCAGGTCATCAGCGACCTGATGAACATTAAAGGATATACCAAGACACAGGCTACCAATCTTCTTTACAGCGGTGGTCTGAAGATCATGACAACCCTGGATTCCAACATGCAGCAGATCCTTGATGAGGAATATGCAAACCCTGATAACTATCCGGCCAATGTTCAGTATGAACTGGATTATGCACTGACTGTACAAAGCCCGGATGGAAAACAAACAAACTACAGCAAAGAAATGCTGCAGCTGTATTTCCGTGATCAGGATCCGGAATTTGATCTTCTCTTTGATTCTCCTGAAGAAGGTCAGCAGTATGTGGATCAATACAAGGCTAACATCCTGGCAGACGGAAGCACCGTAGTATCTGAGCGTGTAAACTTTGCGCCACAGCCACAGTCTTCCATGACTGTCATTGACCAGCATACCGGTTACGTAAAAGCCCTGATCGGAGGCCGTGGCGAAAAAACAGCCAGCCTGACCCTGAACCGTGCCACTGATACGACCAGACAGCCTGGTTCTACCTTTAAGATCGTTTCCACCTATGCACCTGCGTTGAACGAAAAAGGCGATACACTTGCTACAACCTTTATGGATGAGCCTTACGAATACCCGGACGGATCTCCTGTCAACAACGCCTCAAGAAGCTACGGCGGCGAGACCACCATCCGCAAAGCGATCCAGAATTCCATCAACGTTGTAGCTGTTAAATGCCTGGAGCAGGTTACCCCGGCTCTCGGCCTTAAAAGGAAACAGGCGATATTTATCTTGTTGCAGATGTTCTCGGCCATAAGGATGTCAATACGACGAAGAAACATTATGCTGCCATGGACGATGCAAGGCGCCGTCAGGCTGCCACAGCGGTACGGCTGCGGGAGTCCATGCCGGAGCATGAGGAATAAAAACATATCAGAAACCAAAAGAGGAATCAACAGGGATTATATCCCATTCGTTGATTCCTCTTTTTTATGGAGACGACTTCTCTCCTGCTTTTTTTTAAGTTACTCCGCCTTAATTGCCCAGCGCATTTTCGTTGAACTTGCACGGCTGTTGCGGATGCATTCTTCTTTGGAAGGACGAATGACTTCTTTTGAATATTCGGAATAAATACCGATCTGATACAGTCCCTTCATGGACTTTTTCACAAGCCGGTCTTCGCCGGAATGGAACGTCAGAATTGCCGCTCTGCCGCCCGGAGCAAGAGCATCCGGAAGTTTTTCCATGAATGCTTCCAGAACCTCATATTCGTTGTTTACATCGATCCGCAGTGCCTGGAAGGTGCGGGCGCAGGATTTTTTGATGGCTTCTTTTTTCTCGTCTTTCGGAAGAAAATCCAGTGCTTCAGCGATCAGATCACGCAGTGCAAACGTAGTGTCAATTTTCTTTCCTTTCCGAAGTGCCCGCGTAACAACCTGGGAAATTTCTTTTGCATACGGTTCATCGGCATTTTCAATGAGCATGCCTTCCAGTTCATCGCGTGCAACCGTGCGCAGACGCTCGGCCGCGGAAATTCCTGCCTCCGGATTCAGGCGAAGATCCAGCGGTCCATCATATTTGTAGGAAAAGCCGCGCTCCGGATTATCAATCTGCATGGAGGAAACACCAAGATCCGCCAGAATGAAGTCAAAGGGGCCGTATTTGGCAGCAACCTGATCAATATTGGCAAAATTCTGATGAAGAATCGTTAAAATCTCAGGGCCGTACCCCTGCGCGGCCAGTCGTTCTTTTGTTTTTGCCATCTCGATCGGATCGACATCCAGCGCACAGAGATGCCCTTTTCCCTGCAGGCATGCAAGCATACGGGAGCTGTGGCCGCCGTATCCGAGTGTTGCATCAAGTCCGTTCTGTCCCGGCTCGATCTTGAGAAAATCGAGGATTTCATCTACGAGAATCGGGATATGCATGCCGGCCGGTGTGCTTCCCTTTTGGATCACATGCTCAATGGTCCCCTGATATTTCTCCGGATTCAGTTCTTTGTATTTCTCATTGTAATTCCGCGGATGTGTGCCTTTGTAGCGGACGCGGCGTTTGTGTTCTTTCTGTTCTTCCATAAAATGTTCTCCTTATACTTCAAATATATTTAATCGAACATGTGCGTTCGAATATTTTCCAGATCAATTGGTTCTCCTGTCATCGGCTGCAGAAAGTGCAGTTTCCAGGCATGGAGCGCGGCACGGGTACCGCCGTCGCGGACTCCGTAGAGCGGATCTCCGAAAAGTGGATGTCCAATAGATGCCATGTGAAGACGGATCTGATGCGTGCGGCCGGTTTCCAGACGGCAGCACACGACGGCCCAGAAAGGATCCTGAAGGACAGCCTCGTAGTGTGTAGTAGCCCACAGGCCGTTCCCTTCTTTACAGATACGCATTTTAGTGATACGTTTCCCAGACGGATCGAAAGAATCAGGGTCATCTCCTGGAATTTGCTCCATGGAAAGACGAATGGTTTCTTTTTGCGTTTCTTCGGAAAAGGGATGGTGTACCAGAGCCAGGTATTCTTTTTTCAGCGCGCCGCTCTCCCGCTGCCGGGACAGTCTGGCAGCAGCCAGCTGATTCTTTGCAAATAGTACCAGACCCGATGTATCTTTGTCAAGACGGCCGATGCAGCGGAGTTCAGAAGGCGCTGTCGGTGTTTTTAACAGGGATGCGGCAGCATGTGTCAGGGAATCGGAATAATGGCCGTGGGAAGCGTGGCAGACCATACCGGATGGCTTGTCTGCGACACAGAGATCACTGTCCTCATAGAGAATCCGTACGCCGGCAGAATCACCTGATACCGGCAGAACCTGATCTTCGGAAAGGTGGGGACACTTCTGCGCATATCGAAAAGTGATCGTATCTCCAGTCTGGACAACTGCATTTGTGCGGCAGGAAACACCGTTTTTCTGAATTCCATCCGGAATATATTTGGCATGGCGGATTTCACGTGGTGTCAGGTGCAGAAAACGTTTTAGAATTGTTTCCACCGACAGTCCCCCCTGTTCCGGAAGGACAAAGTGACACAGCTGCTGATAGTCAAATTGCGGCATAAAAGATTTTCTCCTCTTCACAAGTTCACATAATCATTTTATGTAAACTATATAAATACAAACAATTCAGTACGATGATGGTACACTATCTCTAGACAAAAATCAGGTTTCACAGATCTCGCAAACCACGTTCTGTTTTACCGATTCGGCAAACAAAAAAGTTTTATTTACAGATCCTCTAAGATCACCGTAAACGGCCCATCATTCACCAGTGATACTTCCATCTCAGCCCCGAACACTCCCGTTTCGACAACAGGAACCTGATTCCCGTGCTTTCGCGACCATATATTCATACAGTTCTTCTGCTCTGTGCGGCTCGCCATGCTTCCGTGAAGCTTGGACGGTTTCCTTTTTACAGTTGGCATACAGGGTAAACTGTGAAACCATCAGAAGCTGTCCATCCACATCTGCCAGGGACTTGTTCGTCTTTCCATTTTCATCTTCAAAAATACGCAG
>ENA-OPYT01000560-OPYT01000560.1-human-gut-metagenome-genome-assembly--contig:-NODE-560-length-11414-cov-2.111721_pt1 | contig 11414 bp, 15 predicted proteins | sample MGYA00242636_ERZ504480 | MGnify/ENA primary metagenome ERZ504480 (study PRJEB26092, sample SAMD00036228) | human gut metagenome | host: Homo sapiens | study: EMG produced TPA metagenomics assembly of...
GACCGCGCCAACTACTTGCGCGACCAGGACTCGCCCGAGCGTTGCGTCATCTGCACCACGGCGACAAGCCCGAAGAGGTCCTCGAAATGCTCGCGCACGGCCTCACCAACAAGCTCGTGCACGACCCCACGGTACTGCTGCGTAACGGCGAAGGCCTGACGAAGAGGACCGCGAACTCATGGGGCACCTGCTCGACCGCTTCTACCGGCGTCACGATCGCTAGAGCAGCCGCCGGCAAGGCTTCCGGTAGCTGCAACAGCGAAACATATGCGGGATCGATTCTTCGCTTAGGGAATCGGTCCCGTTCTTTTTGCGTACCGATGCCGGCTTTTTTTTACTTTGCGCAGAACCGCACACACGCATCAATCGGATGCAGCCGTTCGCTCAACCCGCTATCCTCAGTTCCTCTACAACAATCACCAAACCGCCTGCGAATCTCTGCGATGCTTTCCGATTCCGTTCGAGCCAAACTCGGCTCGCTCTCCCGTCGTCTTGAAGAAATCGACCGCATGCTCGCCGCCCCCGAAACGGCCGCCGACATGAACCGCTTTCGCGATCTCTCTCGCGAGCGCACCGAAATCGAACCCGTCGTGCGCATGATTGAGGCCTACGAAGGGGTCGAACGCGATCTCGAAACGGCAGAAGAGCTGCTCGAAGATCCGGACATGCGCGACTTCGCGCTCGAAGAAATCGACGCGGCGCGCACGCGCCTCGAAGCGCTCGAGCACGATCTGCAGATTGAGCTCCTGCCCAAAGATCCGAACGACGAAAGAACATCTTTCTTGAATTCGTGCCGGAACGGGCGGTGACGAATCGGCGCTCTTTGCGGGCGACCTCCTGCGCATGTACCTTCGCTATGCGGAAACTCAAGGCTGGAAGAGCGAAATCGTTTCGAAAAACGAGTCCGAACTCGGCGGCTACCGTGAAGTGATCGTTCGCATCATCGGACGCGGCGCCTACAGTCGGTTGAAGTTCGAGTCGGGCGGCCACCGCGTGCAGCGCGTACCTGCGACCGAGTCGCAGGGCCGCATTCACACTTCCGCCTGCACCGTGGCGATTCTGCCTGAATTGGACGAAGTCGAAGAAGTTATTCTGAATCCGGCCGATCTGCGCATCGACGTCTTCCGCGCTTCGGGCGCGGGCGGGCAGCACATTCAGAAGACGGACTCAGCCGTTCGCATCACGCACATCCCGACAGGGCTCGTCGTCGAATGCCAAGACGAACGCAGTCAGCAGCAGAACAAAGCGCGCGCCATGCAGGTGCTCGCCTCGCGCATTTACGCGGCGCAGGTAGCGGAACAGCAGGCGCGCGAAGCAAGCGAACGACGCAGCTTGGTCGGCAGCGGCGATCGTTCCGAGCGCATCCGAACTTACAATTTCCCGCAGGGGCGCGTGACAGATCACCGCATCAATCTCACGCTCTACAAGCTCGATGCCGTTCTGAACGGCGATCTTGACGAAATCATCAACGCGCTCATCACGCAGCATCAGGCCGACGAGCTTGCTCGACTCGCCTAACCCGCCCGGAGAATCGCATGTCCGCTTCCGCTGACGCTCTTGATACCATCCGCGCCCAAATCGCGTTCGGCGCCGCCCAGATCGGACGGTTTGAAGCGATGCTGCTCCTCGGGCATGCCATTGGGCGCACGCGCGAATTCCTTATTGCGCACGACGACGAGACGCTCGACGAAGAGAGCATCCTGCGCTACCACATGCTGATCACACTGCGCTCGGCAGGCACTCCTATTCCCTATATCACGGGCCGACAGGAATTCTTCGGCCGTTACTTCGAAGTCAACGACGCGGTGCTCATTCCGCGCCCGGACACGGAAGTGCTCGTCGAGCAAGCACTTCTCGTCGCGCCTGCCAAGCCGCGCATTCTCGATCTCGGCACGGGCAGCGGCTGCATCGCCATCACGCTTGCGCTTGAAATTCCCGGCGCAGAAGTCACCGCCACCGATGCCTCGGCTGCGGCGCTCGCAACGGCCGAGCGCAACGCGCGCGCGCTCGGCGCGTCGGTCCGCTTCCGCGAGGGGTTCTGGTGGGATGCCGTCCCGCAAAAGGATATGTTCGAGGTCGTGGTGAGCAATCCACCCTACATTCGCCCTGACGACGAACACCTTGCCAACCTCGGCAACGAACCGCTCGGCGCACTCACCGACGGCATCGACGGCCTTCAGTGCCTGCGCGACATTGTCGCAGGCGCAATGGCGCATTTAAAAAAGGGGGGCTGGCTCCTGCTTGAGCACGGCTACGACCAGGGCGAGGACGTACGCAATCTTCTCCTATCGGCAGGCTTTGCCGCCGTTCACACCAAGAAGGACTACGGCGGCAACGACCGCGTGACTTTCGGACGACGCGCCGAATAAGATTTCGATAACAAAAATCCCGCACCGCTCTTCTCGGGCGGTACGGGATGTGTATTTGGTGCCTCCTGACTGACTCGAACAGACGACCTACCGCTTACAAGGCGGTTGCTCTACCAACTGAGCTAAGGAGGCATAGAAGATGTAGTATAGCTTATTTCACTCGCGTGAGTCTGCGCATCGCGGGACGAGGCGTCGCTTCCTGGGCACCGTTCGAGCGAGCGTTCTTCACTTCGTCCGTCGTCGGGAACACCATAAAGCTCGCACCGTTCTGCGGATCCGATTCGGGTGCGACGAGCACAATTCGGTTTAGCGGCACCTCAATCGTTTCGATTTCGTTGGCTTCACCGAAGCGCGCCTGGAAAACGAGCCAGCCGTCGGCCATCGAGAAGCGGTTGACCGCGAGCTCGGAAATATCGAGGACAATGGCATTACCCTGGGCAAAACTGCGCGGAACGCTGCAGGCCTCGTCAAGCTGCACCCAGATGTAGGTGGAAACGCCCTGCGATTCGCAGTAGGAACGCACCGTCTCGATCACGTCGGCGCGCAGTTGAAAGTTTCTCGACATGGTTCTCTCTCCGAAAAAAAGCCGGCGTTCGAAAGCGCCGGCTTTTGCATAAGGTGCGGCAGGCTCGATGCCCGCAGCATCAGTTGCGCATCGTGCGTTCCTGCGGCGTCATCGAATCAATGAACGAGGGACGGATGAAGAGGCGCTGTCTGTAGGTTTCAAGCTTGCCAGCCGTGGCAGGCAATTCGATGCCGTAGTACTCGAGGCGCCAGAGGATCGGCGAGAGAACGGCGTCGACCATGCCGAAATCGTCGGAGAGCAGGAACTTGGTTTCGCCGATACGGAACGAGAGCACTTCAAGGTTCTCGCGCAGACGGAGACGGGCGTGTTCCTTGCGTTCGGGCGAAGCCTTCGAATTTTCGAGCGTGCGGATATGCGGGAAGATCTCGCGTTCGATCACGTGCAGGAAGAGACGCGAACGGGCACGACCGACCGGATCCGTCGGCATAAGCTGCGGATGCGGGAAGCGCTCGTCAATGTATTCGTTCACCACAAACACGTTGTAGAGAAGAAGATCGCGCTCGAGCAGAACGGGCAGCTCGCCGTACGGCGTCAGCTGCGCGAGGTCCACGTTGCTTTCATTTTCGGTGTAGCCGTCGACGTCGATCGATTCGATCTGAAAGTCGCATCCCTTTTCGTTGAGGATGATGCGGCTCATCTGGGAAAACGGGCAGGTGGGGCCCGAGTAAAGGATCATCATGGTTGGAGCTTTCCCTTCTGTTTTTTCGCTTCATGCCGCCGTGCACCGCACGCCGCCGAACCTTTCGATTCGAAAGAGGCCGCGCGCAAGAGACACCGAGGCAGACTGCTGATTTTATCGAAAATACACCCCGCTTGTCTCAAAGCAAACGCCCACTTTTCTCAAAGCTTCGGGAAAACGTTCGCCGCGCAGTCAACTCCCGCAACGCCGCCCGCAGTCTCGCCTCAGACGGGATTGTCGACAGGAATGAAAATGCACTTGAGTTCGGGGAACTCGCGCTCGAGCACGCGGCCGAGCGCCTGGATGCCGAATTGCTCGGTGGCGTAGTGACCTGCAGCCAGATAAACGCACCCCGTCTCGCGCGCTTCGTAGGGCGTTGCTTCGCGTACTTCACCGGAAAGAAAGAGCTCACAGCCAAGCGCCGCCGCATCAAGGAGATCGGACTGTGCGGCCCCCGAGCACCAGCCGATGCGGGAAACCGTTTTTTCGGGGTCGCCAAAAAGCTGCGGCTTGCGCCCGAGCACCGTCTCGACACGCTCGGCAAAGGCCTGAGCCGTCATCGGTCCGTCGGCAAGGCACCCGACATGCAGCAGATCGAGAAAGCCCGTGCGGCTTTCGATCGTGAGTCCCAAGAGGCGAGCGAGTTCGGCATTGTTGCCCGAGACGGCATGCGCGTCGAGCGGCAGGTGGTACGCGAGAAGATTCAGTCCACCCTCGATCACGGCGCCCAAGCGACGCCGCTTCAAGCCCACAACCGGGCTCGGCTCGCCCTTCCAGAACCAGCCGTGATGCACGAGCAGCGTATCGGCGCCGATCGCGCGTGCCTTCTCGATGAATTCAAGCGACGCAGAGACACCGAGGGCCACAATTTTCACCTCGTCCGATCCCTCAACCTGCAAGCCGTTCGGAGCATAATCTTGAAACTTGTCCGCTTCGAGATAAGCGTTCAGAAACTCAATCAATTCTTTGGTTTTCATTTCTTTTTTCCTAGCTAATCGCGCTCATGTCCGCTCCGAACTCCGCCCAGCCGAAAGCTTGCGTCAAGACGTTTGCCAAACGCCTCTGGCTGCTTTTTGCGCAAGCGGTTACCGTCGGCTGCGGCTTTATTCTCGCTTATGAGACCCTGAGCGACAAAGCGCAGCAGCCCGCTCAAAAATTCCCGATGCCATCGAGCGCATCGCAACGGGCGACCTCGCGGCGGCGGCCAAACAACTTCAGCGCCGCCGTCGAGCGCGCTGCACCCGCGGTCGTCAATATCTTCAGCCGTCGCGTCGTACCGGGCGAGCATGCGCAGGAACTTGGCAGCGACTGGAACAACTTTCCAGAACTGCACATGACGGCGCTCGGCAGCGGCGTCATCGTTGCCGCCAACGGCAGCGTGCTCACAAATTACCACGTGGTTGAAGACGCCACCAATCTATTCGTAGCACTCACGGACGGCCGGCGCTTTGAAGCGCGCTTACTCGGCACGGACCCGGAAACGGACCTGGCACTTCTCAAAATCGAAGCCGCCGAATCGCTGCCCGTGATTGAGATCGGACAAAGCGAGAACCTGCAGATCGGTCAGGCCGTGCTTGCGATCGGCAACCCCTTTGACGTTGGACAGACCGTCACGTACGGGATCGTCTCCGCGCTCGGCCGGCACGGATTCGGGCTCAACAACTACGAAGACTTCATTCAGACGGATGCGGCCATCAATCAGGGCAATTCCGGCGGAGCGCTCATCGATCTCTCGGGCGCGCTCGTCGGCATCAATTCGGCCATTTTCTCGCCCGATCAATCCGAAGGCTCGGTTGGGATCGGCTTTGCGATTCCGGCTTCGCTCGTTCGCGAGGTACTTCCAGCCATGATGGCCGGACGGCACATCGAACGCGGCTACCTGGGCTTTGTACCGCGGCAATTCAGCGAAGAGCTTGCACAGGACCTGGGACTTGCCGTGAAGTCGGGCGTCCTTGTGAAGGAAGTCATCGCCGAGAGCCCGGCCGCGCAGGCAGGCATGCGCACGTTCGACATCATCCTCTCGATCAACGGACACCCTGTGAAGCAGGCGAACAGAATGTTGCGTGAGATTGCAAAACTCGAACCGGGCCGCACCGTTGAAGTAGATGTGCTGCGCGGCACGACGCGCCTCAAGCTCAACGTGCGTGTGAGTACGCGACCGGTGGGGGTCTCGTGAGCGCGAAGTGCTTATCCCGCTGCCGCCCGAGGCGCCCGAAGACGTCGGTCGCTAACCCAAGAGCACGCTCGGCCTCCGATCCCAAGTGCCCAAACGAAGAAAAGCGCCCGGTTCAGAGCGAACGGGCGCTTTTCTTTTGCGTATTGGAACACCTTGGTGCGACCCCCCGGTCGCCCCGCGATCAAGACTCTTCTTCGTCAGCCTGCTTGGCCTTGGCCTCTTCGATTTCTTCGCTCGAGCGGCCGAAGTACTTCACGAGCACGATACCGAGCTGGAAAAGAAGCACGAGCGGCACGGCAAGCAGAATCTGCGAGAGCGCGTCGGGCGGCGTAAAGATGGCGGCGAGCACGAAAGCGCCGACGATCACATAGGGGCGCGCCTTCACGAGCTTTTCGTGCGAAGCGAAGCCCACGCGGTTAAGCACCACAACGATGATTGGCACTTCAAACGTCACGCCAAAGGCGAGGAACATCGTCAGAACGAAGCTGAAGTACGCATCAATGTCCGGCGCAAAATTCACCGACTCGGGTGAGAAGCCCGCGATGAACTGGAAGACCACTCGGAAGACGATGAAGTAGCAATACGTCATTCCGAGAGCGAACATCAGGATCGACGAGACGATGATCGGCAGCGCCAGGCGCTTTTCACGGCGGTAGAGCGCGGGCGCAATGTAAGCCCAGCACTGGTAAAGCACCACGGGAAGCGCGATAAGAAACGCCACAAAAGCGTCACCTTGAGCGGCACGAAGAAAGGAGCCACCACGCCGGTTGCAAGGAGCTTCACGCCCTGAGGCAGCGCCACCATGAGCGGCTCGGAGAGGAAATCAAAGATTTCCTTCATGAAGGGCGAGAGCGCAACGAAAACAACGATGACGGCAAGCGCGGCCTTCACCATGCGGTTGCGCAGCTCGACGAGATGGCTCATGAGCGGCTGCTCGTTGGCGGGATCGTCGGGAGCCTCAAGCAGTTTCTGTTCGTCTGACATGCTTGCAAGTCCTTAGCGATAAATTCGGGTTCGATTGCTGCGGGCACGCGGCGCGAGCGCGCGACGTCTGCCGACGGTGCCGCCCATATTGGTTTCGCGCATGCCGAGTTCGCGGCGAAGCCGCTCGATTTCCTGCGCGAGCTCGTCGACGGACGGACCGCTGTGATAACGCTTCTTGAAGGTTTTCGGCTCCGTCCAGCCGCCGTAGGTCGGCTGCGGCGGCTCGCTCTCGTTCGAGCCCCAACCGTAGATCTGCGCGAGGTCTTCGGGCGTGGTCGTGCGCACCTTCTGAACGACCGGCTCGGCAGCCTTTCGAGCTTGCCCGCCGCATCCGCGGCCCCCGTCTCGGCCGCCGCTTCGTTGACAGAGGACTCGATCGACTCACCCGCCGCCTCGACCGCCTTGGCCGTCTCGTTCATGTTCTTTTCGATGTCGCTCGCCGTCGATTCGACTTCGGTCTTCACATCGTTGGCAATGGCTTGAGCCTCTTCCTGAATCTTCTTGAGTTCGGAGAGCTCCGTTTCGCGGTCGATGTCGGACTTCACCTGTGCGACAAAGCGCTGCGCCTTACCGATCCATTCGCCGGCGGTACGCGCTACGACGGGCAAACGCTCCGGCCCGAGAACGACGAGCGCCACGATGCCGACGATGAGCATTTCGCTGAAACCGAAATCAAACATGACACCTCTGCTTGCAGTGCGTAAAAGGCCGCGGAAACGCGCTGGCGCTGCCGCGGTCCGTGCTTGACAAGATCCGGACCGCCTCCTTTAGAAACGGTAGAGACGGTCCGTACATGCGATCGCGAAAAACGCGATCAAGCCTTCGGCTGCTTTTCCTTGGCTTCAACGTCGATTGCTTCGCCCTTGGCGGCGGTCTTTTCCTGAGCAATCTCCTTCTTTTCGGCCTGGGCGGGGGCTTCGTCGCCTTCACGCATGCCTTCCTTGAAGCCCTTGATGGCGCCGCCGAGATCCTTGCCCATGTTCTTGAGCTTGCCGGTGCCGAAAACGAGCACGACGATCACGAGAACGATCAGCCAATGCCAAACGGAAAGGGAACCCATTTATTTCTCCTGCAGGTCTGTGAGAAAGCCCCGCTTTTGCGGGGGCGAACTGTCTGAAAAAATTACTTCCAGGGCTGCGGGCCGCCCATCACGTGAACGTGAAGGTGAGGCACTTCCTGGCCGCCGTCGCGCCCGGTATTGATTACCACGCGGAAGCCGTTGCCGCAGCCTTCCTGAAGCGCAAGGGTGCGTGCAAGCGCAAGCATTTTACCCAAAAGCGGCGTGTCTACGGCTTCGCAGTGGGCCAAAGACTCGATGTGCTTCTTCGGAATGATCAGAAAGTGAACGGGTGCCTTCGGGTTGATGTCGCGGAAGGCAAAAACCTCGTCGTCTTCATAGATCTTGCCGCTCGGGATTTCGCCTCGAGCGATCTTGCAAAAGATGCAATCCTCTTTCTGCATGGCTTGAAATGACCTCGCTTGTGAGTGGGACGCGCGCCGCCGAACAGAGGGTCGAGCGCGGTGCCGCGCGGCGTCTCGGGCAGCGCAGCACGGATCTTTCAATTATCGCGCACGGAGCGTTTCTCCCGCGCCACACATGTTTCCTTGCGGCTTATCGAAGGCTTATCAAAGACGGCGCCTCACAAGCGATGCAGCTCGATGTCGGCGCCGAGCGCCCGCAGCTCTCTCCATGCGTTCGTAGCGCGGTCGAGGTGGTAGAGCCGATCGACGGTGCTCTCGCCCGAAGCGGCAAGCGCGGCAATCACGAGTGAAGCCGAGGCGCGCAGGTCGGTCGCCATTACATCGGCGCCGGAAAGCGACTCGACGCCCTCGATATTGGCGTTTGTTTGCCGTCGGTGAGAATATGAGCGCCCAAGCGGTTGAGTTCGGGCACATGCATAAAGCGATTTTCGAAAATCGTTTCCGTCACCTGCGAAGCGCCGTCGGCGAGCGCGAGCACCGCCATGAACTGCGCTTGCATGTCGGTCGGGAACCCCGGGTGCGGCTGCGTACGAATGCGGATCGCCTTCGGGCGGGAATCCATTCGCAGGCGAATCCAGTCGGCGCCCGTTTCAACGCTGCACCCCATCTCACGCAACTTCGCAATAACGGCTTCAAGGTCGGCGGGTACGCAGTGCGTCACAAGGACGTCGCCCTTGGCGGCAGCCGCAGCGCAAAGGAAGCTGCCCGCTTCAATGCGGTCGGGCACGACCGAATGCTCGGCCGGACCAAGCGCTTCAACGCCGTCGATCGTGATCGTGGAAGTGCCCGCCCCCGAAATCTTGGCGCCCATTGCAATGAGGCAGTTGGCGAGATCGGTCACTTCGGGCTCGCGTGCGGCGTTTTCGATGACCGTGCGTCCTTCGGCGAGAACAGCGGCCATCATCAGGTTTTCCGTGCCCGTCACGGTCACCATATCGGTGACGATGCGCGTGCCTTTGAGGCGAGCACACTTGACGTTGAGATACCCGTGATCGATTTCAACCTCTGCGCCGAGCGCTTCAAGCCCTTTGATGTGCTGATCGACGGGACGTGCGCCGATTGCGCAGCCCCCGGGCAGACTCACACGCGCGTGTCCGAAGCGCGCCGCGAGAGGACAGAGCGTCAGAATGGAAGCACGCATCGTTTTGACGAGCTCGTAGGGCGCCACGGTCGACGTCACGGCCCCGGCATTGAGCCGCACGTCGCTGCCGCTGCGCTCAACGCGAACGCCCATGCCTTCGAGAAGCTTGAGCATCGTACGCACGTCGGCGAGATCGGGCACCTCGTGCAGCACGAGATCGTGTGCGGTCAAAAGCGACGCGGCAAGAATCGGCAGCGCTGCATTCTTTGCGCCCGAAGCGCGGACTTCGCCCACAAGACGGCGTCCGCCTCGAATCTTGAGTTTTTCCATGTTGGTCCTGTCAGAGGCGCCCGCGAACGGACCGATTGAAGCCGTCGACGCAGGCGTTGTTCGATAGTTCGCTACGCCGCGCGCGACGGCAGCTTTCTTTTGGGGCTATGCCGCTTCGGTTCGATTGCGCTCGAGCGGCAAAAAGCCGCTTACGCCGTAGAGCGCCGCGAGCGACTCGAGTTCGGCGGGCATCGCCCGGATAACAAGGTTCGAGCCGCGGCGCTTCGCACACCGAGCAGCCGAAAGCAAAATCGAGAGCATCGTGCTGTCAGCGTGGCGCAGCATCGAGAGGTCGATCACCTCGTCGCCCGCCTCAACCGCACCGAGCACGAGGCGCTTTACTTCGGGAGCCGTTTCGTAGCTCACCCGCTCGAACACAAGCTTCATTCTTTGGCTCCGGGCGACTTCATGCTCGCCGCAAGGCTTTCGCCCTTTTCCTTGAACTGGCGGATCAGACCGTCGACGCCTTCCTGATTGAGGATGCTCGCAAACTGCGAGCGGTAATTCTCAACCATCCAAATGCCTTCGATATTGACGTCCACAATCTTCCAAGGTTTTTTCTTTGGCGCGATAGATGCGGTAGTCGAGGCCCACCGGCTGAGCGGTGCCGCTGCCTTTCATGAGCGTGCGGATCACCATTTCCTCGCGAATGGCCTTCGAGCGCGTCGGACGCAGCTCGACGCGCTGATCGGTCACATTGGCGAGCGCACCCGAGTAGACGCGCATCAGGAGCAGTTCAAAACCTTCTTCAAGCGCCTTGCGCTGCTCGTCGGTGGCACTGCGCCACTTCGGTCCCACCGTCATGCGCGTCATCATCGTGAAGTCAACCGCGGGCATGATGAGACCGTCGACGAGCTTGCGTACCGCCTCGATGTCGCCGCTCTTGAGCGACTTGTCGCCACGAATGCGATCGAGCACGGCGTTGTTGAGGTCGAGAATGAATTTGAAGGGATCGCCCTTGTCGTCGTAAGGCAGCTCGGCAGCCTGCGCCGCGGGCAGCCCGATCAGGGCGCAGGCACCGAGTGCGGCGCCCAAAAGCGTTCTGCGGTCAATCATGATGTCGTTCCTCGAAATTGTGCGGTCGCAGCGTGCGTCACCGCATTCGACCTCGATCATAAAGCCTTATTCGTCAAACTCGAGCGGCGTGAGCTGCTCGAGCTCTTCTTCCTCGTCAAGCGCTTCGCCGTCGCGAACCAGATTGGCGCGCATCTTGAGGTACGCGTCACGCACGGCCACATACTCGTCGATCGTGCTCTCGCGAATGTTTTCGAGCTGCAGAAGTTGCGCGCGACCATCGATAACGGCAACGACAGTGAAGCTCGCGCCGATCCACCAATCTTCGTCCCAGAAGGCGTAAGTGAGCGGACTTGTGCCGAACTCTTCGGCATAACGCGTCACGTCGCGAACGCTCGAGGGACCCATAAAGGGCAGCACGAGGTAGGGGCCCGATGGCACGCCCCAGACGCCGAGCGTCTGGCCGAAGTCCTCTTCGTGGCGCTGCATGCCGATCTTTTCTGCGACGTCGAACATGCCGACGATGCCGAAGGTCGAATTGATGAGGAAGCGGAACACCGACGTGATGCCGTCGTCAACCTTGCCCTGGAGCGTGTTGTTGAGCGCGTTACTCGGCTCAAAAAGATTGTCCGTCATGTGGTGACTCTGTTGAGGACATCTCGGGCACCCAGTCGACGTAGGCGGTTGCAACAGGCTTGAGCACCGCTCGGTCG
>ENA-OPYT01000562-OPYT01000562.1-human-gut-metagenome-genome-assembly--contig:-NODE-562-length-11400-cov-3.280405_pt1 | contig 11400 bp, 11 predicted proteins | sample MGYA00242636_ERZ504480 | MGnify/ENA primary metagenome ERZ504480 (study PRJEB26092, sample SAMD00036228) | human gut metagenome | host: Homo sapiens | study: EMG produced TPA metagenomics assembly of...
AAGTTAATAATCCATATTGCCAGATCATCCTTCCTTCCTATGCCCTGATCTCTCTGCCAAGTGCAAAGGAATAGATCAGTCTTTCTTTCACTCGTTTTCCAAGGCTCTTTTCGAGAGCTTCCTGATAATAGTCAAGCTGGTATTTGATCAGCGCCTTTACCAAGCTCCTCCTCATTGTGCACCCAATCTGTCTTATAGTCCAAAAGGACAATCTCCCCGTCTTCCTCAAAAAACAGGTCGATCATTCCCTGCACGATCAGAAGTTCCTCCTTCCTTTCCGGATCTGCTTCCTGGTAAACACGTCCTGCCTCCACACCAAGAACGAAAGGCTGTTCTTTTCTGAGCTTCCCGGAAAGTGCCGCTTTTTGCATCCTTGCGGCGCAGTCCGACTGAAGAAAGTGCCAGAGATCGTCCGGATTCACCGACTGTACGGACACGCTGTCGATCTTTGCGTCTTCAACAAATCTCTGAATGGCAGCCTTTAACGTCTCCCTTGTATAAGAGCAGGAATAATCCAGAAGTTCCAGGATCCTGTGATAGGCCGTTCCCCGTGCCGCACCGCTGATGTCTGTCTCGTCCTGGCTCCTGCGAAATTTAGGTACAATCTCTTCATCTGATTTTTCATGGAGCGGTTTTTCGTAAAGTCTCGTTCCACTCTCTTCCTCCGTTTGTGGTTCGTAGGCCGCCCGTTTCAGCTCAGACACGGAGAATTTCCTGCTCCAGTGGCTCTGCTCCTCGTACGGGTACCGGAACAGCCAACTTTCTCTCAGATGATCGTGAACCTTCGAATCGTACACGTTGTCCGGATCGATCGCTTCGATATCCTCCCTTCGAATCTGCCGCCGCTCTTCTTCTATCACCGACTCCATCAAGATCTCTTCTTCTGTCAAAACTTCCACTTGGATCGGTGGATACGCTCCCTTTGCGTGGTCTTGTTCCAGCCTCATCAGTGCCGGAACAAGAAAATCCAGATAGCTTGCAGCCTTCTGGAGCAGACCAAAAGCGAGTGGACGCCCCGTCTGAGACCGGATCCGGTCGTACTGCTTTCTCTTTTCCTCCACACTTTTCAGTGTTCCTGTAAGAATCAGCTTTTCCTTTGCTCTTGTAAGCGCAACATAGAGTACCCGAAGCTCCTCTCCGAGATTTTCCAATCTTGTCTCATTCTGGATCATTTTCTTCAGAAAGGTTGGAGCCTGCATCCGTTCTTTTAAATAAACAGCGTCTACCCCGATCCCCAGATCCTGATGAATCACCATCTGACTGTGAATATCCTGGGTATTAAACCTCTTTCCCATTCCGGCAACGATCACAACCGGGAATTCCAGTCCTTTACTTTTGTGAATACTCATCAGACGTACAGCGTCCCCCATCTCATCGCTTGTGTTGGCCTCGCCATAATCCACCTGGTATTTCCGGAGCTGCTCTACATAGCGAAGGAAATGAAACAGTCCTTTGTAGCTGGTGCTCTCGTAGGCCTTCGCCTTTTCAATCAGCATATCCAGATTTGCTCTTCTTTGTACGCCTCCCGGCAGAGCCAGTACATAGTCCCGGTATCCGGTCACAGAGACAATCGTCTCCAATAGTTCATGGATCGCCGTATACGGCACCTGTTTCCGAAACGCATGAACCTGTGCAAAAAAGCGCAAGCTTCGGATCCTTCCTTTCCCTGGCATAGTCCATTGCCGCCTGGTAGAACGGTCCCATGTGGATAAGCGCACCGGATCCGCGCCAGCTCTTCGCTTGTCAAACCTCCGAAGCAGGAGGCGAGTACTGCCGTCAACGGCAGATCCTGCTTTTCATTATCCAAAATTTTCAGGTAATCTAAGAGCAGACTGATCTCCCTTGTCTGAAAATACCCCTCCTTTGTCCCACAGAATGTGGGAATCCCTCTTCGTTGAGCACGTTTGAAAAAATGTCGGTCCAAACCCTTGAGACTACGAAGTAAAATCACGATGTCACGATACGCCACGCTCCGGCATGTTCCACTTTCCTTATCAAAAATCACCATCCCGGCTTTAAGCTCCTTAATACGGGCCGCTACTGCCCTCGCCTCCAGCTCCTTTGACTCCAAGGAGTCCCCCTCCTCGATCAGAAGAACTTCCGTGTCAAATCCGGGCTTCTCCTCAAACCGGGCTCCTACGTAAAGGGCAGCCTGTTCATCATATTCTACCCGTCCGAGCGCCTTTGTCATAATCTGATAAAACAGATAGTTTACGGCATCCAGGACTTCCCTTCTGCTCCGGAAATTCTTGTGCAGGTCGATTCTCCGTTTGGGACCATCTGCTTCTATCCCATACGTTTCATACTTTTCCATGAACAGCTCCGGCCTTGAAAGGCGGAAACGATAGATGCTCTGTTTCACATCTCCGACCATAAACACATTATATTTTCCCCTGTTCACCCGCGAAATTTGTGTAAGCAGAGTTTCCTGGATGAGATTACTGTCCTGATACTCGTCAATCATAATCTCTTCATATTTGTTCCGGTATTCCTCAGCAATCTCTTCTTTTCGCAAAATCCGAAGAGCGTATTGTTCCATATCGCCAAAGTCTATCACACCCTGGCTTTGCTTCTTTGCCTCGAACGCCTGACCGAACGCCACCGTCAGGCGCACCAGTTCCTGGACAAAAGGCTTGGCGCGTCTTAGATCTCCCCTTAGCTCTTCCACTATCTCATAGAAGAACTGATCTCTGATAGAAGTCAGCTCTTTCTTCACCTGATCCCGCAGAGATTTCACTGTCTGTATCTTTTCCTCGGAGACGGATTGATCCCGGTTTGTCGCCAGACGGTCAAAGGAAAGCCCGGAAAGTGCCTCCTGAAGTTTCTGAAAACTCTCTGCCTTACGAAGCTTGCGAATCCTCTCAATATCCGAAACAATGGCTGCTTCATACGCCGCCGGACCATCTGTGTCTTCACAGACAGACTTCGCATAGACGAGAGACTGCTCCAGATCCTCCAGGGATGCCCATGTCTGCTCCAACGCCAGTTTTACAAAAGGAAGCGAATCCCACGGCTGATTTTCTGCCTCCTCATAACTTTGGATACTGTCGCAAAGCCACGTTTCCGGATCCGGATTACTTCTGGAAAACTCGTATAGATTTAAAATCAGCTCTTCTACTTTTCTATCGTCTCTTCCGGTGGCAGCCATTTCCACAAAATCCGTGAATGACGCCTCCCCTTTCCTATACTCTTCCTCCAGAAGTTCTTCCATCACCTCCTGCATCAAAAGCTTTCGTTCTCCCTCCTCCATCGTCCGAAATCCTGGTTCCAGATCGATAGTATGAAAGTAATCTCGGACGACCGAGAGACAGAAGCTGTGGATCGTCGTAATTCTGGCATGATGAATCAAGGTTGCCTGCCGCTGCAGGTGAATATTTTCCGGCTCCTCCTCCAGCTTCTTTTCGATGGCTCCCCGGATCCGCTCTTTCATCTCTGCCGCCGCCGCCTCAGTAAACGTTACAACCAGAAGCTGATCTACGTTAAGTGGATCTTCTCCCTCAATCAGTCTGGTGATGATCCGCTCCACTAAAACGGCCGTCTTGCCGGAACCCGCCGCTGCTGAAACGAGAAGATTGCAGTTTCTTGCCGCAATAACCTGTTCTTGTTCTGTTGTCCATCCCATGCCTCTTACTCTCCTTCCCATTCTGAAAGCTCCCTGGCAATCAGGCGGAAGATCTCCTCCCGCTTCTGTGATACCAGGTTCCGATATCCGCACCCCTCGATTTTCTCGTCAAACCCACAGATCCCGTGGTACGGACAATAGTCGCACCCGGTACTCGTTCCCAGCTCATACGGTTCCTTTTTCGCATTTCCTTCCAGAATTTCCTCTTTGAGCTGTCCCGTCTTTTTCCTTGTATAGGAAGACAGAAGTTCAAATTCTTTCCGGGACGCTGCTCTGGACGTCTTGGAAATACTTCCATCCTTATTCCTTGCAAACGGAGCCGCCAATGAACTTCTGGTTCCCGTATGATCCAGATGATTTAACACCTCCGGATCCGAACTGACAAGTCCGTCCGGACGAAGCTCTTTTAAAAGAGCGTCCTGTACCTGATCTTCCTCCGTCTTTTCTACCATCGGATCCTTCATCTGGTAGTAAAAGATACCCGCCGGAATGATCTCCTTGTTCGGATGCTTCATTTTTCTCCAGCTCCAGGGCAGCGTTCAGATAGACCGCAAGCTGGAGCTGCAGTCCGTAATAAAACGCTGTCATGTCAAACGCCTTGGAGCCCGTCTTATAATCCGTGACCTTGACATAGACCTGATTTTCCTCCTCACAGGTGTCAATCCGGTCGATTTTTCCTCCATCAAAACAGACTTCGGTTCCGGTCTGAATAAAATCTCCCATCTTCTGCTGACGAAGCAGAGCCCAGACAGTCCGGTCCACAAGGCGCTTCATTCTTGTAATCAGATATTCCCTCCGTTTCGTGCTGTAGAGAATCGTGTTTTCATAGTCCACGATACTCTCCTCCACACTTTCTTCTACAAGATTTCGCCGCATTTCATCCGTGATCTCCGTCACGGGAACAGACAGTATTTCTGCCTTTCTGGCAAAATGCTCCATAGCCCGGTGAAAAAGATTCCCCCAGTCCAGCGGCTTGAACTCATACTCCTGACGCTCCCTCAGTCTCAAACCGTAGGCCAGGAAGTGGGCAAACGCACAGGACGCATACCTTTCCAGCCTCGTCACGCCCCTGTCGATCCCCTCCTCATAGAGGATCTTTGCCGCCTCCTTTGAGAGCCGGTCGTCCGGCATCCGGTAGAAGAATGTTTCCAGCACCTCCTCAAGCTTTTTCGGCGTGCCGGATCCCGCCTGTACCAGGCACAAAGCTCCATCCATTCCGGCCGCTCTGTGTCTTCATTTTGCAAGCCCCGGATCAAAAGCTCCAGGCTGTTTTTATTCGTCAACTCCGTCTCCCGTAACGTCCTCTCTTCTTCTCGCTTCACTGAAATCTGAGGAAAGAGTTTCTTGATATCCCGGATCAGATATGCCGGACGAAGCTGAGCCCCGTCCGCCGACGCCGATGCAAAAGACAGATACAATTCCTCCTCCGGTTTCGTCAGCATCATATATAAGTAAAACTTCTGGACGTAAGCCTGTTCCTTTCCTCCTGCCGAAAGCTTGGTGCCGCCCGAGCGGATCTTCTCCCGGTCGGTTTCCGAGAGCAGCCCTCCCAAACCAAGCTGCCCCGGAAGGAACGTATCGTTTGCCCCCAGAAAAAAGAGTGCTTTGATCTCCTTTAACCGGGTACGTTCCACATCTCCGGCCATCACCTCGTCCGTTCCAGGCGGAATGATGCCGACTCTCGCCTCCTCAAGTCCCGCATCCAAAAGAGCTCCGTACTCCTTAAGTGAAACCGTTTCCTCCCCCAGAAGCTCCACAAACTTATCAAACAGATCGATCACGATCCGGTACACCTGAGAGTACTCCTTGGCAAGTGCAAGCTGGCCATTCTGCTCGAAAAACCTCTGCTGCTCTCTGACTTTCCGATACATCTCCTCCTGTACGAGAAAATCGTAGAGAGCCTCCGTGATATCCCGGACAGACTTCCGTCGCTTCTGCAGTACCAAGACAAGGCTCTCCATTTGTTCCACAAATCGGATGCGCAAACAGTTGACCTCCACGAGCTCCTCTTCGGACATTCCCGCACTTTTCCGTATCCAGGATTCCTGCCACCTCTTGTAGCCACGGATTCCAAGAGCCAGCACATAATTTTCCAGCGTATCTACTTCCTCCATGGTAAACTCAAAAAGTCCGGTCCGCAGAAACCGAAAGACACTCTCATATGTGAATCCTTTCTGAATCATCGCCAGGACACTCCGCACATATTCTACAAAGGGATTAAGAAGAACGCTTCTCTTCTGGTCCATAAAGACGGGAATCCCGTACTGTGAAAACCGGGTGCGGATCTCGTCGGAGTATGCCGAAAGGTCCGGCACAATAACAGCAAAATCCCGGTACCGCCATCCTTTCGTGCGGACAAGATGGCGAACCTGCCTTGCCGCCGCCTCCACTTCATCTCCCGGTGAGGAGGCATGCAGGATATGGATTCGGTCCTGCTTTTTTTTCATAACGGTCCTTCTGGTAGCGGAACAGATGACTCTCCAGGAATGCCATCGGCTCATTTTTCCGGAACCGATACGGAACCTTCCCGTCCATCCAGACCGGGTCCTTCACCTGAATTTTCTGCTCCCTGCAGATCAAAAGAAGCCTGGACGTCATTTCCTTACTCAGGGCGAACAGTTCGTACGGACCCTGGTAGAGGTACGGATCTTCCGATCCAGGAATCGTCACCGTCACCTTCACGTCCCGGCACACTCGCAGCAGCTCTGCCAGAAGACGGTTCTGCACCGGAGTAAATCCGGTAAAACCATCCAGAGCAAGAACGCTGTCCTTCAGGATGGCAGACTTTGGCACCCGCTCGCAGAGAAGATCCAGTATCTCTTCTCTTGTAATATAGTTCTCCTCCAGATAGGCATAGAATCCCTGATAAACTTTCTTCAGATCGGAAAGTTTATAATACAGAGATGTTCCCACCCCTGCCTGCTCCATCATTGCATCAATCTGTTCTTCTCTGATATCATACTGGGCAAACTCGGAGATCACGGATTTTACTTCGCTGATATACCCCTGCCGTTTCAGATTGCCTCTAAGGATCGTCAGCTCGTCCTCATAATCCCCAGCAATCTTTCTGAGAATCAGATTCTTTCCCTCGTCATCCAGCACGATCTTCTGGTTCCCCCCGGTCTCTTCCATCACCCGGTAGGCGAGCCGTCCAAAACTTAAGATGTCGATGTTCATAATCGCGTGATCCGGACTTGCCTCCACCAGGTCTTTCTGCGTCTGCATGGAAAACTGCTCCGGCACGAGGACGATGTAATTTCGCTCCGGGTGCTTCGCCGCCTCCTCGATTATCTTTTTATATAGAGAATGGGACTTCCCTGAACCGGAACTCCCAAAAATAAACTGCAATGCCATGTTTTTCTCCTAATTCACTTTTGTGTACAATTCACTGGGAACGAACCCTTCAATGTAGATTCCCTCCTCCTGGTACTCTTCCTTGCATACTTCCCCGTAGGCGCGGATCAACTGTATTTTGCCTGCCTCCGTATATGGATACAGCCTCTTAATTTCCATTCTTTGCTCTCTGACCCAGTCCTCCAGAAGCGCTTGCAGTCTGTCAAGCCCCTCTCCGGTCTTTGCGGAGACAATCACTTTCGCGTCTGCTTGAAAATCCCGGATCAAAATCTCTTCCGAAGCCTTGTCACATTTATTAAACACGGTGATCACGGTTTTATTCAAAACGCCAAGCTCCCGAAGGGTTTCGTAAGTCACATGCATCTGCTCTTCCATCTGAGGATTGGACAGATCCGCCACATGGAGTATCATGTCCGCATATTTCGCTTCCTCCAATGTACTGCGAAAAAGCCTCGATCAGATTGTGGGGAAGTTTACTGATAAATCCAACGGTATCTGTCAGAAGAATTTTCTGATTCCCCGGAAGAATCAACATCCTTGTGGTCGGATCCAGCGTAGCAAATAACTGATCCTCCTCCAGCACCGACGCCCCGGTCAAGGTATTCAAAAGTGTCGATTTCCCGGCGTTCGTATATCCGACCAACGCACAGACCGGAATATGATTCTGACTGCGCTTTTCTCTTGTTATTTCCCGGTGCCTCCTTACATCTGCCAGCTCCCGGTTTAACTGGGCGATCCGGTTTTTAATAAGTCTTCTGTCCATCTCCAGTTTCTTTTCTCCCGGCCCTCTCGTCCCGATACCGCCTCCAAGCCTGGAAAGACTCTTTCCCAGGCCGGTCAGACGGGACTGCCGGTATTTTAGCTGTGCCAGCTCCACCTGGATCTTCCCCTCTTTTGTGGACGCTCTCGCCGCAAAAATATCAAGAATTACAAGTGTTCTATCCATAATCTTACAGTCCAGCGCCTCCTCCAGATTCTTGAGCTGGACAGGACTTAACTCGTCATCACAGACAATACCATCTGCCTCTTTTTCCCACACGAGCCACTTGAGCTCATCCAACTTTCCGCTTCCGATATAAGTTCCCGTATGAATCATGTCTCTTGCCTGAATCATACGTCCACACACCTCGGCCCCCGCCGTCTTAACAAGCTCGCCAAGTTCATCGAGGGAGCGCTCCGCCTTCTCTATCTCCTCCGTAGCCGCCGCCACGAGAATCACTTTTTCCTGTTTCTTTCCTGTCTCAATCATGCATTTCCCGCCTGTGTCTCTAAAAACTCTGCTTCTTTCTTCACATCTTCATCATCCGGCCACGTCTGAAGATAGGCGTCTGCCCTCTCCTTTGCCTTTGTATAATCTCCCGCTTTTTCCAGGACGAAGATCTCATTGTACGCCATTTCTCTTTTGAGTTGATCTCCGGCCCCATCCATCTGGCTTCCATTCTCAAAAGAAACCGCTGCTTTATCATACTGTCCGATCTTCATATAAGAGATACCAAGGAGGTTATATAGCTCCGGCGTCTTCTTGACTCCTTTTTCCAGAGCCGTCTCAAAGGCTGACGCAGCTTTGTCATACTGCCCCAGCTCAAAATAACTGATACCTAGCCCCCGGTATGCTTCCCTCTCCATGGAAGATTTCCCGGACGCTTTTTCAAACACTTCGGCCGCCTCTTCGTACTTTTCCTCTTTCAGAAGAGACGTCCCTTTCTCAATCTGTGTGGAACACCCTGCCATGGTAAGCGCCAGAAGCCCTGCCGCCACCAGTCCAAACCGCTTTTCATCTTTCTATCACCCTTCTCTTTTTTCACTGTCCCCGGCTACTCCATCACATGCTCCATGCCCTGGTTTAGTATCGTCTGGATATGATCGTCCGCCAGAGAGTAAAAAACGGTCTTCCCCTCCCGTCTGCTCTTCACAAGCTTCATCTGCTTTAAAATCCGAAGCTGATGCGAAATGGCGGACTGCGTCATGTGAAGCACCTCGGCCAGGTCGCAGACACATAGTTCGGACTGAATGAGGACGTAGAGAAGCTTCACTCTCGTCGGATCCCCGAACACCTTGAAAAGGGCTGCCAGATCGATCAGCGTCACTTCTGCCGGCATCCGTTCTATTACCTTTTTGATACATTCCCCATGAATCTCAATACAGTCACAACACTCTGTTTCCGCACAATCTAATTTTTTTCCTCATCTGTCATACTTCCTTTTCTTCGATCGGATCGATCTGCCAGTCCACAGGCTCGATCCCCTGTGCCTTTAGAAACCGGTTAGCCTGACTAAACGGCCTGCTTCCAAAAAACCCCCGGTATGCGGACAATGGGCTTGGATGCGGCGCCTCCAAAATCAGATGCTTGGGATTATGAAGCATGGATTTCTTCGCCTGTGCCGGCCTCCCCCATAAAATAAACACAATCGGCCGGTCCTGTTCACTGACCTTGCGGATGGCTGCATCCGTAAATTTCTCCCAGCCGATTTCCTTGTGAGAGTTAGCCTGGTGCGCCCTCACCGTCAATACGGTATTCAAAAGCAGTACGCCCTGCTGCGCCCACTTGACGAGGCATCCATGATTAGGAATCGTACATCCCAGATCATCGTGAAGCTCCTGATAGATATTGACAAGGGACGGTGGAATCTCCACCCCAGGACGTACGGAAAAGCAAAGCCCATGTGCCTGCCCTTCCCCATGGTACGGATCCTGCCCCAGAATCACCACTTTTACGTCACGAAGCGGCGTCAGGTGAAAGGCATTAAAAATGTCATCCGCCGGCGGAAAAATCCGCCTCGTCCGGTATTCTTCGTTTACAGTCTGAAATAACTTCTTATAGTAAGGCTGTCTGAACTCTCCCTGCAAGGCGTCCAGCCAGTCATTTTGTATCGCTGCCATTTCTTCCTCCTCTGTTAAAGTCTGACCGGGATTCCAAGGTCCCGGAGATATTCTTTTACTTCGCGGATTGACAGTTCCTTATAGTGGAACAGCGATGCCGCCAGCGCTGCGTCCGCTCGTCCGTTATCGCCCAGGGCATCGTAAAAATGGGAAAGTTTCCCTGCTCCTCCAGACGCAATGACCGGTATTGATACCGCATCCGCAATCTGTCTCGTAATCCGCAGATCATAGCCTGCCTTTGTCCCATCTCCGTCCATACTGGTCAGAAGAATCTCCCCGGCTCCACGGCGCTCGACCTCCACGGCCCATTCTACCGCATCCAGTCCTGTATCAATCCGCCCTCCATTCTTATAGACGTGAAATCCGCTGCTATCCGCACATCGCTTGACGTCGATTGCCACTACCACGCACTGGCTCCCGAACTTGTATGCCGCGTCAGAGATCAAATCCGGCGTATGAATGGCCGAAGTATTGATGGAAATCTTGTCCGCCCCGGCACGCAAAATTGTGCGAAAATCCTCCACCGTGCGGATTCCTCCGCCTACGGTAAAGGGAATAAATACATTCTCCGCCACCTGCTCTACCATATCGACCACAGTGGCTCTGGCGTCCGACGATGCGGTGATATCAAGAAATACCAGCTCATCGGCCCCCTCTCTATCGTAAATCTTTGCGATCTCCACCGGATCCCCGGCATCCCTAAGATCCACAAAATTGACTCCCTTGACAACACGTCCCTGATTCACATCCAGACATGGAATAATTCTCTTTGTAAACATCGTTTCACTCCCCCTGTCTTGCTATGAAATTTCTCAGAATGTGAAGCCCTGTCTCCCCACTCTTTTCCGGGTGAAACTGACAGCCGAAAACATTGCCGCTCTCCACCGAGGCATGGATCATCACGCCGTACTCGGCCATAGCCTTTACGATCTGCGGATCTTTCGCCTTTAAGTAGTAGGAATGGACAAAATAGACATACGGGTGATCCGGAAGTCCCTCAAACAGTGTCCCGTCCGGCGCACAGGAAAGAGAATTCCATCCCATGTGCGGAATCTTCAGTCCCTCTTTCTTCGGGATACGGACGATCTGTCCATCTAAAATCCCAAGTCCTTTTACTCCCGGACTTTCCTCACTCGCCTCAAAAAGCACCTGCATACCAAGACAGATACCAAGCAGAGGAATCTGTCTCTTAGCTGCCTCCTTTAACACTTCCGACAATCTAAACCGCTCCAGATTTTCCATGGCGTCCCCAAACGACCCTACCCCTGGCAGAATGATCCGGTCCGCTTTCAGGATCTCCTCTCTTTTTCGTGTGATAACCGGCCGCTCCCCCAGATATGTCAGCGCCTTCTCCACACTTCTCATATTTCCCGCGTCATAATCGATCAATGCTATCATTGCTATCCACTCCTTATCTTTTCCAGTTTACCACACTCGTTTTAAAAAAGAAATGTAAAAAGCGGGACTTACCCGCATTTTTTCTGATTCAGCCATGCATCCTGAAATCAATAAAGTCTGTTGCAAGCCGCAACTTTGAGGCGCAT
>ENA-OPYT01000563-OPYT01000563.1-human-gut-metagenome-genome-assembly--contig:-NODE-563-length-11389-cov-6.239389_pt1 | contig 11389 bp, 9 predicted proteins | sample MGYA00242636_ERZ504480 | MGnify/ENA primary metagenome ERZ504480 (study PRJEB26092, sample SAMD00036228) | human gut metagenome | host: Homo sapiens | study: EMG produced TPA metagenomics assembly of...
CACTTTGTCAATCTGCTGCTGAGCGAGAATCCGGAAAACCCGTATGAAGTAGAATTCCGCCACAATGCCAAGGGCGATATTTACGGCAGGTATGCGGACGGTCTGGTTGCTTTCAAGTTGGATGCCCTGCCTGATACAGAAGGCAAGACCGTTAAATTGAAACTGAAATGGAAATCATTCAGCGGCGAAAAGTCTGCGGAATTCGATTATTGTACCCGGAAATCCGTAACGCCCGAAAGTCCGGCTGTCACTTCCGTAAGAAATAGCCTAAACCTGCAATAACTTCATTCAAAGTATGCCTGCCCGCTCAAAGCCATTGCCTTGCGAAGCAGGCATACAAGTAAAAAGAGAGTAGGGCACGTTGGCCGAAAGCCTTGAAACTGCAAAATATAGGTTCATTCAATAAAAAAAGCACTATAAATATTTGCTATTTTAAAATAAAGCCGTACATTTGCACCCACAATTCGGGATGTAGCTCAGCCCGGTAGAGTACGCGTCTGGGGGCGTGTGGTCGCAAAGTTCGAATCTTGTCATCCCGACTGTTGAGCATTAAGGAGTTAAGTCTAAGACTTAACTCCTTAATTTTTATAGTATTTCTTAATGACAGACTTGCTGCCATGAATATGCTGAATATGTACAAAAAGAAGACGGTGCTATTCGCTTCAGTGGGAATAGCCCATCAAATTACTGGAATTCTCGTAAGAAATCTCTATTTTTGCACTTTAAACAAGAAAAAATTATGGGAGCAGCTAAATGGATAGGCGGCATCATCGGTTTCATGGCCGGAGGACCGCTGGGAGCCTTGGCAGGTTTTGTATTCGGTTCACTGTTCGACACCGATTCAAATGACGCAGGCAGTTATTATGGAGAAGAACCAACGCGCGGCACTACCTATACCGGGCAACGGAACAGTTTCCTCTTCTCCATGCTCGTGATGGCTTCGTACATTATCCGTGCAGACGGGCGCATCATGCATAGTGAAATGGAATTCGTCCGCCGCTTTCTGAGAAGCACATTCGGTGAGGCTGCCGTGGGCGAGGGAGAACGAATACTGCTCAACCTCTTCGAACAGCGCAAGCAGATGGACAGACAAAACCCACTGGCATTTAAAAACACCATCCGTGACTGTGGAACGCAGATTGCCGCCAACCTGACATACGAGGAACGCTTGCAACTGCTGGTATTCTTGGTAGAAATTGCCAAAAGCGACGGACACGTCTGCAACGAGGAGATAGAAGCCTTGAAAGAAGTGGCCATGTACATGGGACTATCCGTCAAGGAAGTGGAATCCATGCTCAACCTGGGCGGCAGCTCACTGAACGAGGCCTATAAAGTACTTGAAATTGAACCTACCGCCACCAATGACGAAGTGCGTGCCGCTTACCGCCGCCTAGCCTTGAAACACCATCCCGACCGGGTGGCAACGCTGGGCGAAGACATCAAGAAAGCCGCAGAAGAGAAGTTCCAAAGCATCAACAATGCCAAAGAACAGATATACAAGGCACGAGGTATGAAATGACATACCTCGTGCCTTGCCTTGTGGACAGCATCATGACGTTTATAAACATTCTATATTAACATCAACCCACACATTTATGAAGAAAACCCTTGCAATCCTTGCACTAGGCCTTACTGCCATTGCCGGACATGCCGCCACGCCGCTCTGGATGCGCGATGTGCAAATTTCTCCCGACGGTACGGAAATCGCATTCTGCTACAAAGGAGACATCTACAAGGTGCCTGCCAAAGGTGGAACCGCCACACAGCTTACTACCCAAGAGAGCTACGAATGTACCCCCATATGGTCGCCGGACGGCAAACAGATTGCCTTTGCCAGCGACAGATACGGCAACTTCGACGTATTCGTGATGCCGGCAGACGGCGGAACCGCCCAACGGCTCACTACCCACTCCACCGGTGAGATACCCTCCACATTCACTCCGGACGGAAAGTATATCTTGTTTTCCGCCTCCATCCAGGACCCGGCAAGCAGCGCTCTTTTCCCCACGTCGGCCATGACCGAGCTTTACAAAGTACCTGCAACGGGAGGGCGTACGGAACAAGTGCTGGGCACCCCTGCCGAAGCGGTCTGCTTCGACAAGGCGGGCCAGCAGTTCCTCTACCAAGACCGCAAGGGATTTGAAGATGAATGGAGAAAGCACCACACCTCCTCCATCACCCGCGACATCTGGCTGTATGATGCAAAGACGGGTATCCATACCAACCTCACCGACCGCGCGGGCGAAGACCGCAACCCGGTGTTGTCACCCGATGGAAGAACGGTTTACTTTCTGAGTGAGAGAAACGGCGGCTCATTCAACGTGTATGCCTTCCCGCTGGCACAGCCCCGAGAGGTGAAGCCCATCACCAGCTTCAAGACACATCCCGTGCGCTTTCTCTCCATGAGTGACGGCGGGACGTTGTGCTACGGTTACGACGGCGAAATCTATACCCAGCAGCCGGATGCCACCCCGAAGAAAGTCGCCATAGAAATTGTGCGCGATGACCGGCCGCAATTCGCCAACCTGCAGTCTTCCGACGGAGCCACTTCTGCCGTTGTGTCCCCGGACGGAAAGCAGATTGCCTTCACGCTGCGCGGCGAAGTCTTTGTCACTTCGGCAGACTATGCCACTACCAAGCAGGTGACACACACACCGGCACGCGAAGCGGGCCTCTCCTTTGCGCCAGACAACCGCACCCTGGCCTACGCCAGCGAGCGAGGCGGCAACTGGCAGCTCTACCTTGCCAAGATAGTCCGCAAGGAAGACCCTAACTTCCCGAACGCCACGCTGATTGAAGAAGAAGTGCTGCTGCCCTCCACCACCGTGGAACGTGCCTATCCGCAATTCTCGCCCGACGGTAAGGAACTCGCCTTTATCGAAGACCGCATCCGGCTGATGGTGCTCAATCTGGAAACGAAGAAGGTGCGCCAGATTACGGACGGCTCCACCTGGTACAGCACCGGCGGAGGATTTGACTACGCATGGTCGCCGGACGGCAAGTGGTTTACACTTGAGTTCACCGGCAACAAGCACGACCCCTACTCCGACATCGGCCTGGTCAACGCAGAGGGAGGCAAAGACATCATCAACCTCACCAATAGCGGCTACATGAGCGGCTATCCCCGCTTTGCGCTGGACGGCAACGCCATCCTCTTCACCACCGAACGCTACGGCATGCGTGCCCACGCCTCATGGGGCTCGCTGAACGACGCCATGCTCGTCTTCCTCAACCAAGACGCCTACGACAAATACTGTCTGAGCAAAGAAGACTACGAGCTGCACAAGGAGCTGGAGAAGGAGCAGAAGAAGTCTGCCGGGAAGGACACCCCCCAAGGCAAAAACAAGGATAAAAAGAAGAAAGACGACAAGAAAGACAGCAATGCTGACGAAAAAGATGACCAGCCGAAAGACATCGTCGTAGAGCTGAAAGGCATCGAAGACCGTGTGGTGCGCCTCACCCCGAACTCTTCCGACATGGGCAGCACCATCATCTCCAAGGATGGCGAGACACTCTACTACCTGGCAGCCTTCGAAGGTGGCTACGACCTCTGGAAGATGAACCTCCGCAAGAAGGAAACCAAACTGCTGCACAAGATGGATGCCGGATGGGCAGACATGCAGCTGGACAAGGACGGTAAAAACCTCTTCCTGCTGGGCAGCCGTAAGATGCAGAAAATGGACACTTCATCCGATGCGCTGACCCCCATCACCTTCCAGGTAGATGCCAAGATGGATTTGGCTGCGGAGCGCGAATACATGTTCGACCACGTGTACCGCCAGCAGCAGAAGCGATTCTACAATACCAATATGCACGGAGTGGACTGGGAGAAGATGACCGCCGCCTATCGCCGCTTCCTGCCCCATATCGACAACAATTATGACTTTGCCGAACTGCTGAGCGAATGGCTGGGCGAGCTGAACGTATCTCACACCGGCGGCCGTTTCTATCCCAAAGGGCAGTCCGAGCCTACTGCCAGTCTGGGACTGTTCTTCGACTGGAACTACACGGGCCGGGGCATGCTCATTGCCGAAGTAGTAGAGAAAGGCCCCTTCGACACAGCCAACACCCGGGTGAAAGCCGGCACAGTCATCGAAAAGATAGACGGCGTGGAAATCACCCCCGATGCGGACTATTACACGCTGCTCAACAACAAGGCACGGAAGAAAACACTTGTTTCTCTCTTCGACCCGCAGACCAAGGAGCACTGGGAAGAGGTCATTATCCCCATTACGAACGGTGCGTTCAGCGATTTACTCTACAGCCGCTGGGTGAAACAGCGCGCGGCAGACGTTGACCGATGGTCGGGTGGCCGATTGGGTTACGTGCACATTGAGTCTATGGGAGACGACAGTTTCCGTTCTGTCTACTCGGACATCCTGGGCAAGTACAACAACCGCGAAGGCATCGTCATCGACACCCGTTTCAATGGCGGCGGACGCTTGCACGAGGATATAGAAATACTTTTCAGCGGACAGAAATACTTCACCCAGGTGGTGCGCGGCCGCGAGGCGTGCGACATGCCCAGCCGCCGCTGGAACAAACCCTCCATCATGGTGATGTGCGAGGCCAACTACTCCAATGCGCACGGCACGCCGTGGGTATACAGCCACCGCGGCATCGGCAAGCTGGTAGGTATGCCCGTGCCGGGAACCATGACCAGCGTGTCGTGGGAGCGCCTGCAAGACCCGTCATTGGTATTCGGCATCCCCGTCGTAGGCTACCGCCTACCAGACGGCAGCTATCTGGAGAACTCGCAGCTGGAGCCGGACATCAAGGTAGCCAATTCACCCGAGACCATCGTGAAGGGAGAAGACACACAACTGAAAGCTGCCGTAGAGGAACTGCTGAAGGAACTCGAAAAATAAGTACCGCCCTGCCCCACGCAGGAATACCGGCCATATAGGCCAATATATATTAAGGAGTTAAACCGTGGTTTAACTCCTTAATATATACCACAAGAAAACAATGCCTTTTTCTATCTCACTTTTTTGCACTATCTTTGTGGCATAAACTCCTAACTCTTTAACTGATTATGTTTGCTGACTTGTTAAACTCCTCCTATTTCGCGCTCTTTCTTATTGTGGCTTTAGGCTTCATGTTGGGAAGAATCAAGATTAAAGGGCTTTCACTCGACGTCTCCGCTGTCATCTTCATTGCCCTGCTGTTCGGACACTTCGGCGTCATCATCCCCAAAGAGTTAGGCAACTTCGGACTGGTGCTGTTTATCTTCACCATCGGTATCCAGGCCGGTCCCGGATTCTTCGACTCCTTCCGGAGCAAGGGCAAGACACTTATCGTCATCACCCTGCTCATCATCTGTTCTGCCGCCCTCACAGCCGTAGGATTGAAGTACGCTTTCGATATAGACACACCCAGCGTGGTCGGTCTCATAGCCGGCGCGCTGACCAGTACGCCGGGACTCGCCGTAGCCATCGACAGCACCCACTCTCCGCTAGCCTCCATCGCCTACGGTATCGCCTATCCCTTCGGTGTCATCGGCGTCATCCTCTTCGTCAAGCTGCTGCCCCGCATTATGCGCATCGACCTCGACAAGGAGGCGCGCCGACTGGAGAAGGAACGCCGCAGCCAGTTCCCGGAACTGACAACCTGCCTGTTCCGTGTAACCAACCCCGCCGTCTTCGACCGGAGCCTGATGCAAATCAATGCGCGCGCCATGACCGGAGCTGTCATCTCACGCCATAAGCACAATGAGCAGATAGCCATCCCCACCGCCCAGACCATACTTCACGAGGGAGACTACATACAAGCCGTGGGCAGCGAAGAGGCCTTGAACCAGCTCGCCGTCCTCGTGGGCCAGCGCGAAGAAGGCGAACTGCCACTCGTAGACATGCAGGAGATTGAATCTCTACTGCTCACCAAGAAGGACATGATAAACAAACAACTGGGCGACCTCAACCTGATGAAGAACTTCGGCTGTACCGTCACCCGCGTCCGCCGAAGCGGTATCGACCTCTCCCCCTCGCCAGATCTGGCACTGAAGTTCGGCGACAAGCTGATGGTGGTAGGCGAGAAAGACGGTATTAAAGGCGTGGCACGCCTGCTGGGCAACGACAACAAGCAACTGTCCGACACCGACTTCTTTCCCATCGCCCTGGGTATCGTGCTGGGCGTGCTCTTCGGCAAGCTGAACATCTCCTTCTCGGACAGTCTGTCGTTCTCACCGGGACTGACGGGAGGCATCCTCATGGTGGCCCTCTTCCTCAGTGCCATCGGAAAGACCGGTCCCATTCTGTGGTCTATGTCCGGCCCAGCCAACCAACTGCTGCGCCAGCTGGGACTGCTGCTCTTCCTGGCCGAAGTGGGAACCTCGGCAGGACGGAACCTGGTAGCCACATTCCAGGAAAGCGGCTGGCTCTTGTTCGGCGTAGGTGCCGCCATCACGCTGGTACCCATGCTGGTGGCCGTCATCGTCGGACTGTTCGTATTCAAGATAAACATTCTCGACCTGCTGGGCACCATCACCGGTGGCATGACCAGCACGCCCGGCCTTGCCGCCGCCGACTCCATGACGGACAGCAACATACCGAGCGTAGCCTATGCCACGGTATATCCCATTGCAATGGTATTCCTCATTCTGATAATCCAGGTGATATCCTCTGCAGTCTACTGATATATGAAAACTTACAACCGAACAGAAGCTATCGCCCGCATGAACGCACTGGCCGGGGACAATGTGCCCTTCCTCTTCATCGTAGACTACGCACAAGAGCAGTCGCACGTAGAGCCCCTCGACCAGATAAATCCCGCCACTTGCCTTTTCCAATTCCCGAAGGCAGGCAACGTGGGGGTAGCTGCAACAGCCGCCCGATACGCCGGTCTTATTCAGTGGGACATCACTCCCCCTTCCCCCGCCGCATACAAACACTCGTTTGACCTCGTGAAGCAAAATCTACTGGCGGGCAACAGCTACTTGACAAACCTCACCTGCCGGGTGCCCGTCAGCACCAATCTGACAATGGACGAAATATTCCTCCACTCCGAAGCCTTGTACAAGCTGTGGCTGAAAGACCGATTCGTCTGCTTCTCCCCCGAAATCTTTGTCCGCATAGAGAAGGGCAAGATAAAGTCCTTCCCCATGAAAGGCACCATCGACGCTACCCTGCCTGATGCGGAACAGCTTTTGATGCAGGATGCCAAAGAGGCCGCCGAGCACGCCACCATCGTCGACCTGATACGCAACGACCTAAGTATGGTATCAGAGCACGTAGAGGTAACCTCCTACCGATACATAGACCGCCTGCAAACCAACAAAGGCCCCATCCTCCAGACCAGCTCCGAAATATGCGGGACCCTCCCCGAAGATTATACCGCACACATCGGCGACATCCTCTTCCGCCTGCTTCCCGCCGGTTCCATCACCGGTGCCCCCAAGCCCAAAACCGTGGAAATCATTGCCGAAGCCGAAGATTACGAACGGGGCTTCTACACCGGCATCATGGGGCATTATGCCGATGGACAGCTGGACAGCGCAGTCATGATACGCTTCATCGAGCAGGAAAACGGCCGGCTCCACTTCAAGGCAGGAGGCGGCATCACCGCCAAAAGCCGGTGGGAAAGCGAATACAACGAAGTAATACAGAAAATATATGTGCCTATTTATTGAAACCATACGCATCGACCACGGAAAAGCCTGCAACCTTTCCCGCCACAATCGGAGGCTGAACGATACCCGCGCCCACTTCTGGCCGGAAAGTACACCGCTACAACTGCGTGACCATCTGTCGTCTCTCGGCTGCGAGGCAGGTATCGTCAAGGCACGCGTAGTGTATGGTGAGAAAGGTATTGAAGATGTCAGCTACTCCCCCTACACCATGCGGCACGTGCATTCGCTGGCACTGATACAGGCAGACCACATCGACTACACCTACAAAAGCACCGGACGCGAACCGCTGAACCGCCTCTTTGCCCTGCGCGGCGCATGCGACGACATTCTGATTGTGAAACAAGGCCTGCTGACAGACACCTCCATCGCCAACATCGCCCTTTCCGACGGCACCCACTGGTACACGCCGGCACATCCCCTGCTGAAAGGAACCAAACGGGCAGCCTTGCTGGAAGAAGGAATCTTGCAGGAAAAAGACATCAGACCGGAAGACTTGCCTTCATTCTCTACCGTCAGACTATTCAATGCCATGATTGACTGGGGAGAACTGGAGCTCCCCGTACGGAACATCATCCCATAGAGCCGCTACTCGTGCATATCGTTGAGATGTATCTCCAAAGACTTCACCGATATATATATTTCGTACACTGATATGGCCAGCGAAACAATCAGCAATATCAGCGCTAAACCGAAGATATAGGCCGAAAGCAGATGGAGACGGATATAGACAAAGAACATGCTGACCACGCACAGCAGCAGGCTTCCGATACCCGCCACCTGCATGGCACGCGTCAGGTAGAGCCGCTTCCTCAGGTTGGCAATCTGCGCCGCCTTCACCGAAGACGGGTTCTCCATGTACTGTTCCTTCAAGGTGCGCACCAGTTGGGCATAGGACAAGAAACGGTTAGTATAGGCCAGCATAATCAGCGATATGGCCGAAAACAGCAAAGCGGGGGTGGTTAAATCTATTTCCATAAGAATGATGCTTAATTATATCTATCCGTCCCGATAGCAGGACTTACTTCCGCAAAGATAAACGAAAGATTGAAACCACAGAAACAAGTTTCCTTTTTTCCATTTCCCAAAGATTTATCCTACTTTTGCAGTGACAATAAAAAACGCCTTACCACCGTAACTTAACAAATACGACCATGCGATATACCGTTTCCGCTCCTGCCTCACTGCACGCAGCCATACAGCTCCCGGCATCCAAAAGCATCAGTAACCGGGCACTCATCCTCCACTCCCTTGCCCACGGCAATATCCTGCCCTGCAATCTGAGCGATTGTGACGACACCATAGTGATGACTCGCGCCCTCGACGGAAATCCCGGACATATAGATATCCTTGCCGCCGGCACCGCCATGCGTTTCCTCACCGCCTACCTCAGCGTAACTCCTGGCACCCGAATCATCACCGGTACGCAACGCATGCAGCAACGCCCCATCCGCATACTGGTAGACGCCCTGCGAGAGCTCGGCGCCCGCATAGAATACGTCGGAAACGAAGGGTTCCCTCCCTTGCGCATCACCGGAACAGAACTGACCGGCAGCGAAATATCCCTCGCCGGCAATGTCAGCTCACAATACATATCCGCCCTGCTGATGATTGGTACCGTCCTTCCCAAAGGCCTGCGCCTGCACTTGACGGGTGACATCATCTCCCGCCCCTACATCAACCTGACCCTGCAACTGATGCGCGACTTCGGCGCCCAAGCCGACTGGGTCTCCGAAGATTGCATCACCGTCAGCCCCGGCGGATACACGGATACCCCTTTCACCGTAGAAAGCGATTGGAGCGCCGCCTCTTACTGGTATCAGATGATGGCAATAGAAGGAATTAAAAATGAAAAAATAAAAGGGGGAGACAGAAGTAGCGCAAAAGAAAGTGAAGACAGCACGAAGGAAGAAGCGCACACGGCAGAAATCGAACTGCTCGGTCTCTTCGCCCACAGCTATCAAGGCGACAGCCGCGGCGCGGAAGTCTTTACCCGCCTCGGCGTCCATACCGAATATACAGACCGGGGAGTAAAACTGACCCGGAAGGGTACTCCCGCCACCCGTCTCGACGAAGACATGGTGGACATCCCGGACCTGGCGCAGACCTTTGTTGTCACCTGCTGCTTGATGGACATCCCTTTCCGCTTCACCGGACTGCAAAGCCTCAAAATAAAGGAGACCGACCGTATCACCGCCCTCATTACAGAACTGCGTAAACTGGGTTACGTCGTGCGCTCCGAGCAAGACAGCATCTTGTTGTGGGATGGCGAACGCTGCCCGGCAGACGCTGACCCCGTCATCGCCACCTACGAAGACCACCGTATGGCCATGGCATTTGCCCCCGCCTGCCTTGTACTGCCCCAAATACAGATAGATGAACCACAGGTCGTTACCAAATCTTACCCTGCTTACTGGGAAGACTTGCAAAAGGCGGGATTTAAAGTCTGCCAAAATGCAATGCAATCTTAGAATAAAGCTTTTATTCTTAGAAATACAGCCTTTATTCTTAAGAATATAACCTTTATTCTTAGAAATAAAGGATACATTCTAAGATTAGGATGTATCCAAAGTAGTTTTACAGTACGTTCCAAGCAAGTAATGCCTGCGTCGGGTGGAAGTAATCTACCTACCTGCAATCTGAAGCATTATTTTGTCGTGTACAAAACAATATGTATCTTTGTCCGTTCTATTAATGGAACATGTTTTTCAAGAAAAGGAAGCCCATGTGGATATTGATTATTAGCCTGATTGCCCTTGCCCTCGTGGCAGCCACAGCCGGAATTATACGCAACCGGAAACTGCAGAAGAAGATAGACCGCGGCGAACTGGACGCCATGCCCGAAGTGCAGGAAGTGGATTCCGAATGCTGCGGACAGCATGAAATCTGCGAACGTGACAGCTTACTGGCAGCCGTCAGCAAACAAATTGAATATTACGATGACGAGGAACTGGACAAATACATCGGCACCGCTCCCGATGCCTATACTCCCGAGCAGGAAGACGAGTTCCGCGACGTGTTCTACACCATGCAAGACACGGACGTAGCCGGATGGGTGCGCAGCCTGCAATTACGCGGCATAGCCCTGCCGGAAAATATCAAGGATGAAGTATTCCTCATTATCGGCGAACGTCGTCTCCCCCCCCATTCCTAACACTCCACATCCAACTTTTAATTTGTAATTCTTAATTTTTAATTGAATAAATGGAGCTACTGCAATACACCTTTTTCCAACATGCCCTCATCGGCAGTCTGCTGGCAAGCATTGCTTGCGGGCTGATAGGCACATACATCGTCACCCGGAGACTGGTGTTCATCAGCGGCGGATTGACGCATGCCTCCTTCGGCGGTATCGGTCTGGGATTGTATACCGGCATTTCTCCCATTCTGTCGGCAGCCTTGTTTGCAGTCTTGTCCGCTTTCGGTGTAGAGTGGCTCAGCAAACGAAAGGATATGCGGGAAGACTCCGCTATTGCCGTATTCTGGACATTGGGCATGGCATTGGGCATTATGTTCACTTTCCTTTCGCCGGGATTCGCACCCGACTTGTCCGCCTATCTCTTCGGTAACATTCTCACGATTACCTGGAGCGACATCGCTCTATTGGGTGGGCTTGCCCTGCTGCTGATACTGTTTTTTGCACTGTATCTCCATCCTATCATCTACGTGGCTTTCGACCGGGAGTTTGCCCGCTCGCAAGGCATTCCGGTGCAGGTATTCGAATATGCACTGATGATGTTCATTGCGCTTACCATCGTGGCATGC
>ENA-OPYT01000564-OPYT01000564.1-human-gut-metagenome-genome-assembly--contig:-NODE-564-length-11388-cov-2.426960_pt1 | contig 11388 bp, 14 predicted proteins | sample MGYA00242636_ERZ504480 | MGnify/ENA primary metagenome ERZ504480 (study PRJEB26092, sample SAMD00036228) | human gut metagenome | host: Homo sapiens | study: EMG produced TPA metagenomics assembly of...
GGATATGCGGTGGAAGATCTGATGCTGCGTGTCAGTACGTCTGCATACCGTGAAGTTTTTAGGCTGATGAGCCTGCCGCTTCTGGGAGAAGAAGCATACCGGCAGCGCGCCAAGAAGCGCATCCGCATTTTTTTTATAAGGGAAGTGAGGAAGAACTCACGCCGGACAAACTGCAGCCCGGTCAGCGATTATCCATCGCAATGGGCGAACATATCAAAACAACACTGTTTGCAAAAGAAAATGCACAGAAAATCCATTGGGAAGGTACGGTGACGGCATTGAGCGGCGGAATCCGGCTTAGCATGACCGCCGGGTATTTTGATATGAAAGTTCCGCTAAATATTGAGATCTACAGTTTTGGTGCGGTCAGCCAGATTCCGGGAACAAGAGAAGAAGAACTGATTGCAGTGGGCGGAGGCAGAAAAATTTCCTATCTGGTGTATTCGCCGGAGAGTGAACTGAGCTATGATCTGTTTGCGATCATGGACAAGCTGGAACTGATCGGCAGCATGGGAAGTTATTATGATGCATACCGGCTGCTCCGGACACAGCCGCTCAGCGGGCGTTATGTGCTGGAGGAACTGACGGTGCTTACCGCTGCATCTCCGAAGATGCGAAAAGAGCAGAGATTAAAGCAGCTGGACGAATACCGGGCTTACACATATATGCGCAAGCGCTGGGAAAAGTATCTGCGTAACCATGGGCTGGCAGAGGTTCCCTGGGAAGACGCAATCGATCTGATTCTGGTGTTTGTGTCCCCGATCTGGGAGAGTCTTTGCCGCAATGAGATCTTTTTTGATGACTGGATGCCGGAACTTGGCCGGTTCTTAGGATAGTGGAGGAAATATGCTGGAACAAAAACTGAATGAACTGGAACAATCGGACGTATATCCGTTTCATATGCCCGGCCATAAACGGGCATTCCTGCCTTTTGCCAATCCCTATGCCATTGATATTACGGAAATTGAAGGATTTGATAATCTTCATCATGCAACCGGAATTCTGCAGGAGGCGCAGCAGAAAGCGGCAGATCTGTATGGTGCACAAAAAACGTATTATCTGGTAAACGGAAGTACCTGCGGACTTCTTGCGGCGATCAGTGCAGCAGTTCCGAGGGGTGGAAAAATCCTTGTGGCGAGAAACTGTCACAAAGCGGTATATCACGCGATGTATCTGCGGCAGCTGATTCCTGTTTATCTGTATCCGGAAGATACCGCCTGCGGCATCCAGGGGCAGGTAACACCACAGATGGTGCGAAAGCAGCTGGAACAGATACCGGATATCCGGGCCGTTGTCATTACTTCCCCGACATATGACGGGGTCGTATCGGATATCCAAAGCATTGCGGACATCGTGCATGCATATGGGATTCCACTGATTGTGGATGAAGCGCATGGAGCGCATTTCGGGTTTTCCCCGGAGTTTCCGGAAAATGCCACAAGGCTTGGTGCGGATGCCGTGATTATGAGTGTACACAAAACACTTCCCGCATTTACACAGACCGCATTGCTGCATCTGTGTTCCGACCGGATTGCGGAGAAAAAGGTCGCACAATTTCTGGGGATTTATGAGACAAGTTCTCCGTCATACCTTCTGATGGCGGGGATTGAAAAAAGTCTGCAGATCATAGAAAAAGACCGGGAAATGCTGTTTGCTGCATACAGCAGAAGGCTTGCAGAGTTTCGGGATAAGACCAAAAATCTGAAAACACTGCAGGTATTACAGCCATCCGATTTTTCAAAACAGGAGGCGTTCTCATTTGATCCGGGAAAACTTCTGATTCTGACCGGAAACAGCATGAGCGGACAGGCTCTTCAGGAGATATTGCTGCAGGAATATGGTCTGCAGATGGAGATGGCAAGCGGAAACTATGTAGTTGCCATGACTTCCATTATGGATACGGACGAAGGGTTTGCGCGGCTTTCGGATGCACTGGAATGTATTGACGGAACGGTCCGTAAGAAGGAAGAGACCGGAGTGATTTCACCGCGGGAGATCTATCGGGAACAAAAACCGTCATGACGATAGATCAGGCACTGGACGCAGAACAAAAAACGGTTCGGCTGGAGGAAGCCGCGGGAGCGGTGAGCGGGGATTATGTGTATCTGTATCCACCCGGAATTCCGATTCTTGTGCCTGGCGAAGCGATTGACGTGCAGACCGCAGAAACGATCCGGCATTGTATCCGGCTGGGCCTGGAGGTAGAGGGATTGCTGGATTTGACGTGTATAAACGTTGTGAAATGACGGCAAATATATTATACTAGAGGAAAGAGATCAATGGGCAAAATTTATTGTGTCATGGGAAAGAGTTCTTCCGGAAAAGACAGTATCTACAGCCGGATTATGCAGCAGGGGAATCCTGCACTTTTACGCATTGTACCGTATACCACCCGGCCTCGCCGAGAGGGAGAGACGGATGGCAGGGAATATGTATTTACAGATGAGACACATGTACAGCAGCTGGAAAGCGCAGGCAAGGTGATCGAGCTGCGGGCATATCACACGGTCTATGGGATCTGGAAATATTTTACGGTAGATGATGGAAGAATTGACCTGTCGGCGCACAGTTATCTGTATATTGTGACACTGGAAGGGTATCAGAAAATACAAAGATACTTTGGAAGCTCACAGGTAGTGCCGATTTATATAGAAGTGGAGGATGGAGAGCGGCTGCTTCGGGCGATCGCCAGAGAGCGCCAGCAGAAAACTCCACAGTACGAGGAAATGTGCCGCAGATTTCTTGCGGATGCCGCAAGATTTTTCCGAACCGGCAGCATTCTCGTCTGATAAAAGCAGGCCAGCATCACTCCCACATATATGATTCCGAAAAAAAGCCGCCATCACCTGATGGGCGTGGTAACGCGGATAGGCAAACACATAGACAAACATCAGAATCACCAGGCCCAGTATCACAGCCATCATCTGAAACGCGCCGAACATCAGGACAAGGCTCACATAGTACAGAATAATGCTGATGTAGCCCGCCAGCTCCAGCTCCTTGAGCGTTTTCCCGATGGCGTCCACGCCCTCCTTGCAGATCGCAGCCAGCCCCCGCGCGGTGTAATTCCACTCGTCGGGGAGGGAGAGCATCATGGAGAGCAGCCCCTTGGCTTTCAGGGAAAGATTGCTGTCTTTCAGGTGATGGTTGCACATCACCGTGTAATCCCGCGTCCGTTCAACGCGAAATACAGCCATATTGCTTCAATCCTTTCCGCAGGGCAGTCAACCTGTTTGGCCGTCCTCCTCGGCAAACCGCGTATCCAGCCGCTTTACGCTCCAGTTCTGCTTGAACTGTCCCAGCGGGCCGGTGCCGAACTGCGCCAGCGCACGGCGATCCAGCTCCAGCAGCTTTTCCCACAGCTCCGGGTGATGCTTTCGCAGCTTCCGCAGCTCGTCGATACGCTGGAACGGGCAGCACCAGCAGGACGCACGGTGGTAAATCTCATACAGCCCGCCGAAGTCAAAGCCACGGTCGTAACAGGCTTGGAGCGCCTGCGCCTCCGTGATGCCCCATTCCACGAGGGGATACCGCTCATCCTTGCAGCGCCACGCTTCATCGGCGGCGATACCGACATAGTGGATCGCGCCCAGCTCGCCTTTGAGCCGGTTGACCTCCTTGGTGATGAGGTGCGTTTTGAGCTGCCCGGTACACCAGCGGACGCGGATTCCCGGCCAGCCGTTGCCGTAGGGCGGGATGCCCAGTCTTGCGCGGTTTTCCAGACTGCGGGGCTTCTGCTTGGGTTCATCGAACATCAGGTATTCAAAGCCCTTGGAATGCCGCAGCGTGGTAATATGGATGCCGCGCTCCCGGAAAAGATGCTCGTCCAGTTTGGCAAGGTGTTCGTACATTTCCGGGAACTCCATGCCGGTGTCCGCTGACAGCACCATGTCGATGGGCATACCTCGTTCGATCATCAAAAGCAGCATGGCGGTACTGTCCTTGCCACCGGACAGGCTGACGGCGTGAAACTGCTTGCCGTTTGCGTTCTGAATGGTTTCCCGCATGGGGAAGCCGCTCCGTTTTCACTCCTTTCCCACATCACATCTCATAGATGGGCTGCTCGTGTTCGTAGTAGGGATCGCACAGGGCGGCAAGCTCGGCCACCAAGTCCTCCAAATCCAGAGAAATCTCACTGTCTGCCCAATCGCTGCCCTTGTAGACGCGGTACTCGGTGACGTATTCGCCTTCTCCGGCGTTCACGCTGAATTTGGCAACGACGGCAAAGCCCATATCCTCCAGCAGCCACAGCTCCATCGACCGGGCGGCAAACACCGCGCCGATATAGCTGTCGCCCACGTCCTCATAGAGAAGCGTCGCTCGCTGCTTGAACAGCTCCGCGCTGCGATAGTCCAAGCTCAGCGCATTTTTGCCGTCTGCGCGGTAGGCATAGACCGTTTCAGCCTTGTTCCAAACGGCTTGCAGCAGGGCGTGATAGTCAATGTTTTCCAGAAACTCGTCGATCTCCGTTTCCGTGTAGCCGACCTCCGTACCCTTGCGGAACAGCGTGGTCAGCGCTTTTTCCATGCTCAGTTACTCTGCTCATGGTAATTCCTCCAATCATTTTAGTGACGCCGCTTTTTCCGGTCAGGGAGGATATGCCCCTCAATGACGGCGGCGTGTTTGCGGATTTTGATTTCTCCGCGCCTCTCAGATGCCTGCGCCTTGGCATATCCCACGTCGGAGAGGAACAGCCGCAGCCGTTCGCCCTTTTCACCCACAGGGGATTTCCACGACAGGACATCGAAAATAATCATGTGGCGGGTTTCGTCCATAAAGCGCTCCAGCGCAAGGATGCTGTGACCGCCGACAAAATCATCGGCGTTCATATTCGGCACCTCGCGCTCTGATCTGAAAGGCGGCAAGCCCATAGCGGGCGATCAGAGTGGCGTTGACGATCAGGCGCAGCGCCTCCGGGTCAATGACCTCCGGTTCCGCCAAGTCCGCCATCGTGACAGCCTCTGTCTTGTCGCAGAGGTCACGCGCTGCCATGAACAGTGCGTAGTTGTGCGGCGAGGTGTTTTTCAACACCGCATAGCCGAACTCAATCCCGTCCTTGCAGAAGCAATTTGCCGTGCGGCGGTAAATGTCGTCATTAGAGGTCAGCAGGTACATGGCCGCATAATAGGCGTTGGTATCCCTGCGGCGGCGGTAGCCCTGCACGGCACATTGATACTGCATTCGGCGCTCATGCTGCTCGTTGCTCCAAAGGCTTCCGGGATAGTGCTTGATCAGCAGGTTCAGGCGCTGGAACAGGCGGCGTTCATGGGGAAATGTCTCTAAGACTGCCTCGCGGTAGCCGACCACACCGGCCTCGATGCGCTCGGCCAGCCACGGGCAGCGCAGGGCGGTACAGCCCAGCTTTTTCACATACTCGGTACAGAGCTGGCAGCTCACATCTTTGGGGGTATATTTGAATGTGTTGATATACATGGCGTCCTCCTTTTGACATGAAAATAGCGGACAAACAAACTGCTTGTCCGCTCAACGGCTCTGGTCGCGCTGGCGCTTTTTCTGCCATGCGTCCAGTAATTTGAAGATGGTGTTTTCAATCTGGAATGGGGTATAGGAACGTGGGAAATATTTGCGGAGCTTTTCACCGGAAAGGGTGATGTCGTTCTTCTCCGGTTTCTTCTGCTCCATCATAATGGAGAGCATGGTGTCCTCGTTCAGCTCACCGCTCTGACTGAGCTTTTTCATCCGCTGCGCCTGCGAGAGCGAGGGGGTGGTCTGTTCGCTGTCAATGGTTTCCAGAAGCAGCCCTTGTTCCTTGGGTGTCAGCGCCGCAAGCAGATAGGCGGGACTGAGGGCGATTTTCTTCTCGTCCACCATCTGCTGAAGCTCCGGGACTAACTGCGTCAAGGCGATGTAGTTGCGGATGGTATCTCCGCTCACACCGGCATCCTGACCAACTTCATCATCGCTGCGGAACTTCGCCGAAAATTTTTCGGCGAAGTCAGATCCGTTCGTGCGCCCTGCCGCTTGATGGCCTCCATCTTCATCTGTAGGCTTTGGCGCGTTCGGAGGGGAGAATGTCTCTCGCTGGAGGTTGCTGTCCACCATGATGATGGTGGCAGCGTCCCGGTCAATGTCGCGGACAATGACTGGCATGGTAGTCAGTCCTGCCAGCTCACAGGCGTGTTTGCGGCGGTGGCCTGCGATCAGTTCATAGCCGCCGTCCTCCCGTGGCCGCGCCAGCGCGGGACGAGGACGCCGTACTCCTTGACGCTTTCGGCGGTTTCCTGCATGGCCGCATCCTCCCGCACCTGAAAGGGATGATCCGGGAATGGATGCAGCTCGGAGAGCGGAATCTGAACGACTACTTCCTGCTGCGGTTCGGCTTTTTGGATGGCACGGGCTTTTTGCCCGGTTCTTTCTGCGCTGTTTTTTCAGTCATCGTGTTCCTCCTGTCGGCATCTGATTTTGGGTACAAAAAAAGGACATTTCTTCTTTTCAGAGGAAATGTCCTGATTTCTTGGACGGGCTGACAGCCCGCCCAAACAGTATTTAGTTTTTGTCGTTACTATAACACCCCCTACGATATAACTACTTCGCGGCTCGATTTTTCGGTTTGGAAAAGGATGAAAAACCTTGCCAGATAACCGAAAACCCTTGATGTACGGGGCTTTTCCGGTTTGTCGTAATTATACCGTAAGGGCACACCTTTGCCACCCTGTCCTTGGAGAGCGGCATGGATGTGAAGACCCTCTCCGCCATGCTGGGCCATGTGTCGGCGGCCACCACCCTGGACATCTATACCCATGTCACCGGGGATATGCAGACCGAGGCGGCAGCCAAGATCGACCGTGGACTGGGCAACGAAGTGCAGGAGAGTCCTGCTCAGACAGAGCAGAGCTCAGTCGAAGACTTCCAGCCGGTGCTGGGGCGAAAGCGAAAGTCGGGCTCCGGGTGTATTACCCAGATCAATGACCATCTGTTTGAGGGACGCTACTCCCCCACCTGGCCGGACGGCACAAAGCATTCCAAATGCGTCTACGCCCACACCCGGGAGGAGTGCGAGGCGAAGCTGAAAACGCTCATCCGGGAAATGCAGGCGGAGCGAAAGCTGCTCCTGGATCAGATGCGTGGGATCACGCCGCCGGATAAGCTTACCAAGAAGCAGAAGCAGATCTGGCAGTATCTGCGGTTCCATCCCGATGAAACGAACCTGAGTGTCATCGCCAGAGGGGCCGGGGTGAACCGACATACGGTGGCAAAGTGGTATGAGATGATCCGGGGAATGGTAGGAATACAAAAGACATAACTTGACAGACCTGTTGAAGAGGATACCGTTCACAGCGGCTAAAATAGCTCTAATGTACTCAGAATTTACAGGTGGCAATGAAAAATATACGCATGTTTATGAGAAGTTTCTTTTGAATGTGTTTCAAGTAGATAAGTAAGCCCCAGTGTACCGCGACATGCTGGGGCTTGCTTGTTTGTAGGTTATTTTTCCGAATTGCTCTAAATAGTCTACGAAAATTATCCTAAAATACTACTGTAAAAGGCCTATAAGCAATCGTTTAAAGGAATGCGTTCCAGATTGTATGCTGTTAAACCGTAGGAAGTGGCAGAAGTTAGAATAATAGAATAAGGGATGTTCTATAGATTGGTTACAGATTATTTTACCCTGCCTGTACGGCTCAGCGCCTGGATCGGGGACTCAGTCCTCCGGATCGCCAAACACCACACGGTAGTAGTCATTGTCCAGAATGGATGCGGAGTAGGCTACCCGGTTTTGGACCTCTGCCACCCGCTCCGCCACATAGTCCGGATCCGGCTCGCTCCCGTCCCACATCGTAAAGACGTCGGTAGTGGAGTTATAAGCCCCCAGATCGGTGAGGAAGCTGTAATTGGAGAAGATCACCAAGCCGGGCGTGTCGGAGAGGATGTCCCGCCCCGCCATCAGGCGGGAGTCGTACTCCAGTCCAAAGAGGTTGGCCAGCGTGGGCATCACGTCCAGGCTGGAGCAGTATTTGTCCACATGGACAGGCTCCTCCAGGTCGGCGCTCCAGAGGATCAGGCTGTTCTCATAGATCTCGAAGACCGGGTCCACCGGGTGGCCGAACAGCTCGCTGTACTCCTCGTCCGTCAGGCCGTAGGGATAGTGGTCGGCGGACAGAACGATCACCGTGTCCTCCAGCCTGCCGGCCTCCTCCAGCTGGCGGACCAGACTCTCCATGGCCAGCTCCAGCTCCTGCTGGCAGGCCAGGTAGCATTTGACCCCCTCGCTGTACGGCAGGCCGGCCACCTCGTCATAGTGCCGGTCGGACATGACGTTTCCCTCGCGGTTGTAGTTCAGATGGCCGCTCACCGTCAGGCAGTAGACCATGAAGTGATCCTCGTCTACGAATCGGGGGACAATTTCTTCCATCATCTCCAGGTCGGAGGGGGGAAATACCTCCTCCAGCTCCAGCCCATTGCCGATTCCGTAGTATTCATACCCCATGTTTGGGTGGGAGAGATTCCGGTCATAGTAGGTGTACAGATAGTCGTGGAAGGCCATGGTCCGATAGCCCAGGGCCCGGAACTGATGGCCGAAGGCGAAAGGCATGGCGTTGTCCGACGATTCAGAGTAGCTCCACACCCCGGACTTGGGGATCAGGCCGGTGGTGGTCACATACTCCCCGTCGGAGGTGGACACCCCCCACAGCGGGGTATAGAAGTTGTCGCAGATGATGCCCTCGTGGGCCAGCTTCCACAAGGTGGGGGTGCGCACCGGGTCCAGCAGCCGGTCAGAAAACCCTTCGGCTACGATCCAAACCAGGTTTTTCCCCTGGAACCGGCCGGTCCACTCATTTTCCGCTGTGGGCTTTACCTTAGAAAAATAGCCGTGCATCTCAGACAGCTCCAGGTCCTCGCGGTCCCGCTCCATCAGAGCCTGGAAGTCAATATCCATGGTGTGAAGCTTCGGCTCCTCCCCGGCGGGGGACTGCTCCGCCTGGATCCAGCGGCGGGTCTGCCGCCCCTGGTGCTTGGGGAGGATCTGGTCGTCCGGGTCGATGCCGAACAGCACCCGGCGGATCTCCAGCTCGGTCTGGGTGAACATCCCGAAGTTCTGCACCTCCAGCTCCGGCACTGCCGCCTGGAAATAGATATACCGCAGAGAGAGCACCCCGCCGCCGCAGAACAGAACCAGGACGATCCCAGCCAGCTGCACCCCGAGGCCCAGAGCCAGCCAGCGCAGATTGTTCCGCCGCCCCATGGGCGGTCGGGAAGCAGCCGATTCCCGAGCATGGCCGCAAGCACCACCGGCACCGCCATCATCAGAATGGGGAACCAGTTCAGCAGGATCTCGCCCACCGCATATTGCCGAACAGCCCCCGCCACCAATCATCATCTTGGTCAGGGAAAAGATGGTCCAAAAAGGTGCTTAAAGAGGTGATAGTACACCGTCTGTGCACCCATCCAAAGGGAAACCAGGGCGGTCGCACACGGACCAACAGCCGCCGTCCCAGACGATCCTCCACCCCCCGCACAGGGCCCCCAGCAGCATGGCGCATGGGGATGGAGAAGAGGAGGGTGAACACTGCCCCTGCGAGGGACAGCCCGTGGAAGCAGTACAGCTTCAGAAACAGCTACCTCATAGTAAATGACGCCCAGGAAAAACAGAGAAGGAGCCGCCAGCCGCCGCCAGCGGCTCCAAAGCAGCCTGCCCTCAGACTGTCCACCCAGTCGATGTGAAAGCTTCAAGCCCTTGTCCCTCCCTGCCGCCCCCCGCGGCGTCCGTTCCGACCGTCATCGTCCCTTCTTTTGGGTTATTGTACCCACTTCCCTGAGGGATGTCAATTGAATTTCCGCCTTTTTCTGCCCGCCGCATGGATTGGGACGCTGACAGCTGGATCGAGCAGATTATTTGGTTCATAGCAGCACAATAATACCCAGAACCGAGGAGTTTATTCCCTTGACTTGAGGAGCAAAATGAATTAAAATCAAACTGGAAATGCAAAAAATTTGGCGTTTTCGACAAGAACATGCCGTGCACCTCGCCGCCGGACGGAGCAGAGGCCTGCAGAACCAGAAACCATCAAAAAAGAAAAGAAGAGGTTTTTTATGTATCAAGTTGACCTGAACAGTGACCTGGGTGAGAGCTTTGGCGCCTATACCATCGGTTTGGACCAGGACGTCATTGCCCATGTCTCCTCCGCCAATATTGCCTGTGGGTATCATGCAGGCGATCCGCTGGTGATGGATCGGACTGTGGCCGCCTGCAAGGCCGCCGGCGTGGCGGTAGGCGCTCACCCCGGCTATCCCGACCTGATGGGCTTTGGACGGCGGAACATGGCGTGCTCTCCCAAGGAAGTCAAAGCGTACATTCAGTATCAGATGGGGGCCCTGCTGGCCTTCACTGCCGCCCACGGCGTGAAGCTTCAGCACTGCAAGCCCCACGGAGCGCTGTACAACATGGCCGGCAAGGACATGGACCTGGCCATGGCCATTGCGGAGGGCATTTACAGCGTGGACAGGGATGTGATCCTGCTGGGGCTGGCGGGCAGCAAGATGCTGGAGGCCGGCAGGCAGGTGGGTATGCGGGTAGCCAGCGAGGTCTTTGCCGACCGCGCCTATCAGGCGGACGGCTCCCTGGTGCCCCGCAGCAAGCCGGGCGCGGTGATCCACGACAAGGACGAGGCCATCTCCCGCACCATCCGCATGGTCACCGAGGGCAAGGTGACCGCCATCACTGGCGAAGAGGTCTCCATCGAGGCCCACTCCATCTGTGTCCACGGAGATAACCCCTCCGCAGTGGAGTTTGTCAAGAACATCCGGGCCAAGCTGGAGGGCGATGGCGTCGCCATCGCTCCCATCGCACAGATCGTCTGATTCGGAAGAGAAGCGATCCAAAGCGGGCTGTTCCAGCCCATCGAAACAAAATGTGGAGGTATATCATGAGCAAGGGATCCAACACTCTGAACCAGCAGACTGCAAAGCCCAGCCGCTCGGTCCTGTTCGGCGCTGCGTTCCTGATGGCCACGTCCGCCATTGGGCCCGGCTTCCTGACCCAGACGTCCAAGTTCACCGCTCAGTTCGGCACCGCGCTCTCTCTGGTCATCGTGCTGGCCATCATCATGGACATCACTGCCCAGATGAACATCTGGTCCGTGGTCTCCGTCTCCGGGATGCGCGCCTAGGATGTGGCCAATAAGCTGCTGCCCGGATTGGGCGTCGTCATCGCCATTCTGGTGGCCATCGGCGGCCTGGCCTTCAACGTGGGCAACGTGGGCGGCGTGGCCCTGGGCTTCAACGCCATGTTCGGATTGAACGAAAAGATCGGCGCCGTCATCGCCGGCTGTCTGGGCATCATCATCTTTGTGAACAAAAAACGCCAAGACCATCATGGACAAGGTGGCCACCGTCCTGGCCGCTGTGATCCTGCTCACGGTGGCGACT